>Ga0315908_10003567_pt1 | contig 11286 bp, 5 predicted proteins | sample LakEriMetagenome_12_FD_203520 | JGI IMG/M metagenome (GOLD analysis project Ga0315908, IMG submission 203520) | Freshwater fungal communities from buoy surface, Lake Erie, Ohio, United States - Buoy 4 MA124 | ecosystem: Environmental > Aquatic > Freshwater > Lake > Lake biofilm | place: USA...
TTTAAGTAATTTTTAAAATTATTTTAAAAGATGCTTAAAATTTTAGTATATTTTTAAAAATTACAAAAAAATATAACTGAATATTTTATTACTTTTGGTAAATTAATAAAAAAATTAGTAAAAATTTTTGTAATTTTCAAAAATTACTAAAATAATTCCTGAAAATTTTAGTAATTTTCCAAAAATACAAATATTTACATTATAATATAATTATTATAATTATAAGAGGAAATCTATTTGAAAACCAGCTGTATTTTTATATATAAATGGTTTTTCATGTTCCTTTAAAACCCTAGTAAGTTTATATGTTGTCAAGATTAATTATGCAGCTGATCTAACCTATTAATAATCATAAATTCCTAATATTTCTATAATAATAGGATAATAATAAGATTAAAAGAGGAAATTGATATGAAAACCAGTTGTTTTTTAATATAGGAATTATTTTTATCGTAATTTTAAAATTACTTAAAAAATAATTAAAAAATAAGTTAGAAAATTACTTAATATTTCAAGTAATTTTAAAAATTATTTAAAAATTACTTCAAAAATTACTTAAAAAATTCTTAAAATATCAAATGTACTTCTTTATCATTATAATTTTATCAATAATGTTAAATTTTATAATTAAACTACAAATGGTTTCACTTCATTTGTTTATCATTTATTTATTTTTTAACTCAAATACAAGTCATTCATGATTAATATTCCTTTTTACTATTTTTAAAATAAATTGTATGTGTCGTTCAATTTTTTTTATATTTTTTTATCAAATTTATTATAATATACAAAAAATAATAAATCAATTAGTAATAAAATAATAATAAATATTATTAAAAATAAAATAGGTAATAATATAGTAAAAAAAATAAAAATATAAATGAAGTGTGTGTTATATTTAATAATGGTACTAATAACAATATCAATGTGTAAAGTTGTAAAAGAAAGAAGCAAGAAATGGATAGATCTAGACAAACCTTAAGTTGAGCATAAAGTGAGTGAGAAATAATTATTATAAGGAGAAGCATCTGAAGTTGAGTATAACATATCAGATGAAAGACCAATTAGTGAATCTCATCTTGCTCTTAGACCTATTATTCATGAGAGAGTTATCCATCATCCACCCATGCCTGTCATTACCAATCATTTTATTTCTCATTCTTAATAATCTATTGACCCTGTTTAGATAGTACATTATCATCCTCATGTTTCTCATGCTTTATTATATCATAGGAAAAAGTGATTATTAACTATCAATTTATTTAATATCATTTTTTTTTATTATATAATATTTCATTATCTGTATTTAATATTACTATCTTTTTATTCTTTAAATTTATCATTTTTAATTTACTATTTAGTATAACTAATATTATTTTAATATTATTTAAAATTAAAGAGATTTTTTAACTATGAACAGAGAAAATAAATAAGGTAATAAAAAAAAAACAGATAATCCACATGAATTATTGAATCCTTTTGAATATATAAATAGATTTAATAATATGATAAATGAAATTGATAGGAAAACATATAATACTAAATATCCTGAGCTTTATTCCTGGGGAGTATCTGTATAAGAACTTAAATAAATAGAAGTACATTCACATTTTTAAAGCAAAAAAAATGAAAAATAAGATAATGTCAATCAAAATAATAACTTAGACAAAACTTTTAGTCAGAATAAAATCAAGTAATTAATTATATTATTAAAGACAGATTTAATCATAGTATTAAAAAATAACATTAATAATTATATTTTATTAATAAATTAATGATATATAAATTAAAAGAATTTCTATTTAGAAAGTAGCTGATAATAAATTTAAGTTAGCTTCATAAGCTGAAAAGTAATAATAATTAGATGATTTTGATGAGAGATTTATGAAAAGCAAGTTTTTTAGATGTCTTCCTAAAGATGTTTAAGAGAGTATTTATTCAATTTTAAAAAACTATATATTATTGGGAATGGATGAAGGTAATATAATTTAAATTAATAAAGACAATTCATTCAAAAGAAGTATCTTCAAAAAACATAGGAATTTCTATTCGAGTTTAACTAAAATTCAGACTAACGAAATTCTTTAAGGATAAGAAGAAATTTTCAAAAATCTAGAATTATCTTGTCTTAAAAGATAGGATATGCTTTTATTAAAAATATTGAATTAAATGGATTTTGAAAGATTATAGAAAATTATTACTATTAGACCCGAATTGCATAAAGCTACTCTAAAAGAAATTAAAAAAATGAGTAAATCAGACTTATTTTTAAATAATATCGCAAATATAATTTGTTTATTATTTATTTCATTTTTATAAATTATCTAATCTAATAAATAGCTGCATTAAAAAGTATAAAAAAGTCATAATCTATCAAATAATTTAAATCATACACATAATCTGATTTTAATAAATAATAAAAAAATTAAAAATTATAATATTAAACTCATAATGATAACTTTATGTCATGCAATGATAATTAATATAAATCATAGTATAATAAAAAAGAAAAGAGTCTTAAAAATTCTATATTTATAGAAACTGAAGTCCCTAAATTTGTGTTTAGAAAAAACTATGATTTAACTAGTAAATAAAAGGATTTATAAATTAACAAAAAAAACCTAATTTAAGAATAAATGTAAATATGATTATATAAATATATAAAAAATATTAAAAATTATTTATGAAATAATTTAAGTAATAGAATAAACAGTTAAAGTAACTTAATAAGAGTTAATAGAGAAACTAATATTTATAAAGTAAAAGAAAATATAGAAAAAATATAAACTGCTTTATAAAAGTAAAATATTTATTCATATTAATTAAGAGAAAATAAATAATCATCTAATTACTTACATAATAATCAAGTCACTATTGAAATTCCAAAAATAAAGGAGGATTCTATTTTCAATTTTGGACCTTATTTTTATAACAAATATTAAAAATAAGAAGGTTTTGTAATGAAATTAAATAAAGAAACTGAAAATGCTTTAAAAATATTTGAAGAGGAAGTTATTGATAAAATAGAAAATATTTCTTGATTTTATATCAATAAATAAATTATTTATAATATTTCAAATATATTATAAAATAAATTACTAAAAAATAAATTTTTGTATATACAATTAAATTAAAGAAACAAAATAAAATATTATTTTAAATTAACTAATTTTAAAATATAATATAATAATAAATATTAAAAATAATGAAGATTTACTATATTTTTACTGCAATTTTAATAATAGCCTTAAGCAATTAGTCTAGATTATAAATGTTTATAAGATAATATGATGAATAGCCTTAATATCAATAAAAATTAGTTGAGTTCTAATTTACTCCTAAAGTAAAATATAATAGAATAGATTCTGAGTTTAGTATTGCAAGTAATAATAGTCTTATTGAAAGATATAATTAATTTTAAAATAAATTAAAGGAAGCAACTGATAAAAATTTAAAATATAATTTAAGATTGGATTAAGAAGAATAGGCAAGAAAAAATCTAACTCAAAATTAAATTAGAGTAAGAAATGAATTTACAATTCACTAATCATGAAAGTCTTAAAATTTATTATATATATTCCTATTTTTAAATATTGAATTTTTATTACATATTAATTTTTTACTATTTCCTCTTTCAATTTTTTTTATTTTCTAAAAATTTAGAATTAAAAATAATTAAAAATAATTTAATAGATAAAATATTAATAATAACTATTATTTAATCTAAAATATAAAAAAAATAAATTTTTTAATTTATTTTAATGGATTTTGTAACAGTAATTCAAAATGCTGATAATAATGTTTATCGTAATATAAATTTAGAATCTACTAACAGAATAGAGTTCTCAATTCACCATAAATATAAAAAAAAATTATAAAGTAGTAAAAAAAGTATAAAATAGTTTTTAAATTTTTAAAATAATAATAATAAGAAATAATTAATAAAAAATAATTAATAACTTGTGTCAAAAGGTCAAAGTTTAAATAAAGTTTTAAACTTACCTTTGAAAGAAAGATTAGAAGAAGCCCAATTTAACAGAAGCAAAACTTCTTTAAAAGAAACTTAAAGATATAGTGTGAATGAATAATTTAATTAAGGAAGTGAAACTTAAGACGAGTAATTGCCAAAATTAACAGAAAATTAGTATTTTTAAAAATAATAAATGAAAAACATCAGCTTAAATGATTACTATTAGGCATTTTAATAAGTTCCTGAAAATAGAAATAAAATAAATATTTTTAAATAATCCAGACTTCACAGTCAATAAACTTTGTATGACTAGTTGAAATAAAGTTTTTAAAAAAATAAATAAGATAATATGCTTGAAGATATATTTTAATTTAAAAATAATTAACAAGAAGATTAAAATAAGCAAAAAACTTTATTAAATATTGTTTAAAATAATACTTAATAAAATTTTCATAGTAATAATAATCAAACTTATGGAAATAATAATCTTAATAATAATAATAATAATAATAATTTCAACATATAAAATAATATTAACATTAATAATAATATAAATATAAATAATAATATTAATATAAACATTAATATTAATAATATTAATAATCCTAATAATATTAATAATGTTATTAATAACAACAACGTTTCTAATTTTAACAACTATCAAAATTAAATAAGTAATAATATTAACTACAATTATAATATAAATAATAATATATATAATAACTCTAGTAGCAATTATCAAAATGAATAAAAATATAAAAAGCATATATAATCTCATAGACCAACAAATTCAATATTAAATAACAATTCTAAATTATAAAAAGATAAAACATCTAATGATTAAAATTTAAATGAAATAAATAATAAATTAAGTAAATCTAAAGATCCTATGTAATTGCCAAAATAAGTAAAAGCAAAATGTGTTTTAATTGTGGAAAGAAACACTAACTTAATAATCTTAACAAAGAAACATAAAAAAGTGACAGAAATAGCTAGTTTAACAAAAATAATGACATTTTTAGTATGCTTAGAATATTTACAATCTTGAAATATTGATTTAGACTAAGAAATATATGTGGCTTCAAGTCGAGTAAAAATAATATTTTTATAAATATATCTATTTAAAATATTAAAATTAATAATATATATTTTTATATTAAAAAAATTTTTTTTGAAAAAAAAACTATAATTAATTAATTTATAAATAATTAATATTATTAATAATAAAATAGGCTTGCAATGTAATAGGAACGTCAGCTGACTTACAAAAAGGAGATATGTTTAGTCTTCGATAATTATTTTACGGGATGATGTTACCTTCAGGTAACGATGCTGCAACTTTATTGGCAGAAATAACAGGCGGAATGATAATGAATGAACGGCAAAAAAGTACAAACAATCAAAATATGAAACTCACTAAAAGCAAAGCATAAGAATACTTCGTAAATGAAATGAATAGAAAATGTAGACACTTGAATATGAAAGACACAGTATACACAAATCCTCATGGCATGGATGAGAATAATAATAGGAGTACTGCCCAAGATCAAGCCATTTTGACATCTTTTTGTCTCAGAAATGACTTTTTTGTGTAGATTGTGTCTAGTATTTCATATGAATGCGAGATTTACAATAATAAGACCAATGCAATTAAAAAGTATAAGTGGGTTAATACTAATTAAATGCTCAAAAATGAAAATTTCTATGGAGTCAAAACTGGAATTACCAATAATGCTGGATCTTGTTTGTGTTCAGCTTTTAAAATTAATAATAAGGATTATATTGCCGTTGTTCTTGGTTCTCCTACTCAGGAATGTAGGTTTAAAGATACTTTTAATCTTTATTAAGCTATTCTTTTTCATTAATAATAACAAATAAAAATTGTTTGATTAATAAAATAATACATTTTTTATTATTATAATATTTTTATTTTAAAATTTATAATAAACATTTTTTGTAAAAAAATGAACGAATAATAAGAAAATTAAATTTATGAAAATGGTTTAAACTAAAATAAATATAATCCAAATAATAATATTTAGCAAAATTAAATATTAAATGAAATGCCAAATTTTAAAAATAATATTATATAAAATTTTTCATCATGAAATTAATATAAAAGTAAACTTTAACAATTGATTTTATAAAATAAATAAATATTATAAAATAAAAATAAATAAGAATGAAATATTTATTAAAAAAATACGTTTTAAAAAGATTGTGATTTGAATAAATTTGACTAATTAATCAATAAATAAGAAAAATAAATTGAAAATAATTTATTTTAAAATTAAGATTAAACTTAAAACTAATTTTATTATAATAACAATAATTAATTTTTTTAAAATAAATTATTTGAAGTAAATAAAGAAAATAATGCAGATTTATTTGAATAAAATATTCAAATTAATATAATTAATTAAATTTAAAATAATTAAAATATTAATGTAAATTCTCTTTAATAATAAAGTAGTTTATCTTAAATTTCATCAGAAATAAATTATTTAAAAGATTATTAAGAAAAATAACTTTAGCTATAAAGTAAAAGTAATTATAATTAACTATTTTTTTAAAATAAATAATAATAATAATAATTTAATAAGAATTAATAACTTAATAAAAAAAGCTCAAATATATAATAAAATGTCAATATTAATTTTGAAAAAAATTAGGATATTAATTAAAATTATTAAATAAAATCAAATCAAGATTTATCGGAAGAAAGGATTGAAAATAATTCTTAATCTTTAAATGAAAATATGTCTAATTAAGATTCTTTTGAATCATCAGAATCTTTATCTTAAAATTCCAAATCATAATTATCAGAAATGAGCTATAATTTCTAATAAGAATACAAAAAATAAAAATAAAATAAAGTAAAATAAAGTAAAAAAAGCTCAAATTAAAATAATATTTTTTAATAAGAATATTAATAAGTATAACTAAAAAATAAAAATTATATAGTTGATTAATAATAAAATTTTAATAATTAATATTTGAATTTTTTCGCTAATATTTTTTATAGTCCAAATTTTTAATTAGAATTACTTCGCAGATTTTTTTTTAATATTTTATTACTGATGTATGGAATTTGTTTTTATTAATAATTAATAATATGAAATTTAAATATTTAATATTTTATGAGATAATAAATAGGAAAAACTTTTTATATTTTTTCTCTACTTTTTATTTCAATAATTTCAATTAATTATTTAATGGTATTTTTTTATTTTAAAAGATAGAGAAAGCATTTTAATAAATTTTTAATATATAGCACTAAGATTATTTTTTATGTTTGCTTAATATATTCTATTAATTATCAAACTTTATAATTTAATTATTAAATTGTTATTATAGAAAGTTTTTTAATTTTAATATCAATTCTTTCATTTAATATATCAACATATGTTTTTAAATTGAAATAAATAAAAAAAGGATATTATTTATTAATTATTTTGCCAGCTTAATTAACATTAACAATTATTTTTTGCATTTTTACAAATATTAAAATTTATAAGATTATAATTTGTTTTTTTGGCTCATTATTTTTTATTATTTTTTATTTTTATTTATTTTTTTTAATTATTGTTAAGATATTCAAAAAAAAATATTTCAAGTATATTTATTCATAATTAATAATTGTCTCAATGACTGTATTAGGATTTTACAAAATACTTAAAAAATTACTTAAATACACTATAAATATTTTAGAACATATAAGTAATTTTTCTGATAATTGTAAATTATTATTTTATTGTTGCTAATGTTTAATTTTTTGTGGATACATTTTTAATTATTTAGCAATATGACTTTTATATAATAAAAATTTATATAAAAATAAATAAATTAATAATAGTAATCAAAATAATTTTTATATCTATTATTATAAATAAATTGCCAAATTAGAAATATTTATTTCTTAATGATCTATTAATTTTTCAATCTTATTTTGTAATCTTTTTAATTGATCTTTTATATTGTTGATTTAATTTAATTAATTATTTTCTTAATATAAAACAAAAAAATATATAAAAGATTCTAAAGTATTTTATATTATTTCAAAATTATATTCTTCTTATAAAATATATTCTATGAATTTAAAATATTTAGATTCAAATATCAAATTATAAATATTTTAATAAAAATTAATTTGAAGTTATGTAATAACAAATTTTAAAAATCTGCTATAAATAATATTATATAATTTTTCATTTTTAATGTCATTATTTAATATTACATTTAATAATTAATAATATATCTAATTATCTATTTCTAAATTATTTTCAAATAATAATTAAAATATAGCTATTATTATTGGCTGTATAACTATTGATTCAAATTAAAATAACTTTTTTAAGTAATCAAACAATTTATTTTTATTAAAATTAGTGTTATTATTGTTTATTTAATTATTAATATCATTTTATAATAATAAAATTAAAGTTCATAATAATTCAGGTATTTATTATTAAATCCTAAGATCGTTTCCATACTAAATAAAGGAATCAAATTTAAGAAATAAAAATTAATAGCTATTTGAATAAAATTGGCTTAATTCTAAATTAAAATTTTAAAGCTAAAATGAGCTATTTAAATACTTATAAATTAATTAATTTATAAAATAATGAGTATTTAACTATACTATTTCTTCTTTTTTGAAAAATTATAATATTAATAGATTTACAATTTTTTAAATCGCAAAATCTTATTCTTTTTCTAAATATTACATATTTTATATTATAGTTATCAAAAACTCAAATTAAAACAAATCAATATCATTTTTATCTTGTTATAAGTAATTAATAATTTAATCTAAATAATTTTTAGTTATTAATATTTTAATAATTTGTTTATCAGATAAAATTTATTCATAAATAGTTAATAACTAAATAATAAATTATAATTAAATACATCTAGTTTAATATTCTTGTCAATTAAATATTGATAAGAATGTTTTTTATCAATATTTAATTAATTATAAATTATTAGATCAATATTTTTAAATAATTTAATTCAAATATCAATATCAATTTACCTTATTATATTTCTGTTTTCAAATAAAATTATAATAAAGTTCATTATTTAAAATGAATTCTAATCATTTTAGTTTAATTTTACTAATTAAATAAGTTTATGATAATTTATTAATCTTATGCAATCTATAAATTAATGAGATTTTATTAATTTATCTTAATTATTTTTAAAAATATGTATCATATTAACTATTTGGCATATATTTGATTCATTTATAAAATTATTAAAATCTTTGACATACTTATTAATTATTAAATCAAAATCATCATTATTATTATCTTATTGTTAATATTCTTAAAATCTATAGATTTAATCACTTCTTGATTTGTTTAGTATTTTTTATTTGTGATTCTACCTTATTTCTATTTAATAAAATTATCGTTGTTTGTTTATTAAATAAAAAATTTCCATTTATTTATATTATTATCTTATTTAATTACATTCTTTTATATTGATATAATTTATCTATTTTTTAAGTTTGTTTTAGTAATATTTTAGCTTGATTTGAATTAATTAATTTATTTTATATAATTATATATTAATTAATTTGCTTATTTATATATTATGGATCAAAAAGAAATTAATTATCTAGATTTGTACATTTATTTAAATATTTTAGAATAAAAAAAACTTCTAAAAATTTAAAAGACACAAATGATTAAATTAATTAATCTAAAATTTAATTATCTAGTAATTTTAATAATTCCAATATTTAGATAAAATAAGACTAATAATAAGAATAATCTTAATAAAATATTAAAAATTAATTTAAAAAGCCAATTTTAGATCTTAAAAATTTAGATAAATAAGTTTTAGAAGATTATTAATCTTCAAGCTCTAATATTTAAAAAATTAAGAAAAGTAGTTTACATAAAGAAAAATAAAATTATAAATAAGAAATAAATTTTAATAAAAATTAAATTAAAAGTAAATAAAATGTTAAAAGATCATCAAATTTTTTGCCAAAAAGTAATAAAATTAAATTAATAAAAAGTTCAGAAATTTGATAACGATAAAAATAAAATGTATGTAGAAAATGGAATAATAGAATAAATTAAAACAATAATGAGTTTAGAGAATATTTTATATTTCTTAATTATTTTATTTTGTACTCTGATCATGATAATTTTAATGAATATTGTTTTGACAAGATAATAAAAATATTGTGATAATGGTAAATCATTTTATACTGATAATTATTCTTAAAAATAAAGAGAATGCATTGCATGTCCGTAGCATGGAAATTGTATTAATGGATATTTAGTAATTTATTTATTAATTTATTTGATTAGACATGTCATTAGAACTATGAAATGTAAGGTAATTAATGTTAGTTGATGGAAATCATTAATCATTATAAAAAAAGAACTATTTAAAAAATAGAAAAACATTTGAAAAGTTTTAAAGGCTAGCATAAATGTGATAATAAAATAAAATATCAATTTAAATTATCTGAATTAATTGCAATTTCGAACGAAATTAATTAAAATAGAGAATAATCTGAAATAGAAGATATAAATTATAGATTGAAAGAATATTTTAATAGTATCGATAATAAGGATTCTCAAAATCCAATAATTAAAATAGAAACATATAATGGATATTTATTTGAAGCAAATCAAGAAAATGTTCCTATTATTTGTCAAATAAATCAGTAAATAAATAATAATAAAGTTAATTTGACTATTCTTATATTACTAATTACTATTATTTACATTTCAGTTTAAAAAATAAGAAACTAATTATATTTAAAAGAAATTTCATTAAGTATATACAAAAATCTTTTTGAAGAAGTTCAAGTAATTAAATATTAAAAAATATTTCAAGATAAAAAATGACATCTTGATAAGTGATTACAAAGATATTTTATTAAACTAATATTAATTGAGTTTTGAGTAAAAACAATAAGTTTGGTATTAAGTTAATAAATACAGAATTAAATAAAATTTGATACAATTTTACCAAGACAAAGGAGAAGACAGATGGGTATTATAATGTTATTGATATTGATAATTAATATATTATATTTTAATCATATTTATTTAAATATTACACTTATTTTGTATTATTTTTATATTTTGAATAATTAATATAATATATTTTCAATCACTTTCAAGAAAATACTTTTTGTCTTCAAGTTCTTGCAAATCTACAACTACGGCTATTTTTTTCTGTTCTTTAGTTTGAGGTGATGATCTTTTCATATCATTTCTTCCAAACTTTTTTTTTACAGGCTGAATACTTTTTTCAAAATTTTTTTAGTTCTTTGCATCTATTAATCT
>Ga0315908_10003570_pt1 | contig 11280 bp, 5 predicted proteins | sample LakEriMetagenome_12_FD_203520 | JGI IMG/M metagenome (GOLD analysis project Ga0315908, IMG submission 203520) | Freshwater fungal communities from buoy surface, Lake Erie, Ohio, United States - Buoy 4 MA124 | ecosystem: Environmental > Aquatic > Freshwater > Lake > Lake biofilm | place: USA...
ACCGCGTTCCAGACGATGACCGCGTTCCAGACGATGGCCGCGTTCCAGACGATGGCCGCGTTCCAGACGATGACCGCGTTCCAGACGATGACCGCGTTCCAGACGATGGCCGCGTTCCAGACGATGACCGCGTTCCAGACGATGACCGTTTAGAAGACGATGACCGTTTAGAAGACGATGACCGTTTAGAAGACGATGACTTTGGTGTGAGTGGGCTTAGTTTGAGGAGGCCTGTCGTTGGAGAAACCTTTCTCGCGCTCATTGGTGATTTGGACGCCGTTATGTCAACCCGTGTGGGAACTCCACACTTGAAATTCTCGGAGCTATGGAACGAGTTTTTGAACAGAGAGCAATCGATAGACATTGCTTTGAGCAGTCGTTCCGTCTGCGCGACTTCCTTGTTCAGCCTCACCGCGTCGGCGAACACGAACGTGTTTACGCCCTCCGGAAGTCTGGAGTCTTTAGGTGCACCGTTCGTCATAGAAAAGTCTGCCTGGGTGTTAAGACGGCGAATTTCCTTGTCTATTTTTTCGATATCCGGCAGCTGCTTCTTCGTAATCCCGTCCCTGGAAAACGTCCTCGGGGCGGTAGAGAAGTACCTGAATACCGTGACGTTCTTGGACGAAGACTTTGCATGGCCGCACAAACGCAGTGCGCGGCCGATACCTTGAACGTCCGCGGCTGCGTCGTGGAGTGGATCGAGGAGGTGAACACCAGTCAGTCCGTTTATAGAAAGTCCCTGGTAGTAAGTTTCTGTCGCGAGTATAATTTTTATGTAGTCGCCATTGATGTTATCTTTCCTTTCCATAACGTTCTTCATGGCGTTGAGGTCCTGTTCGGTGACTTTTACGATTTTCTTGTTGAACGTGTAGCTTCCGCTCTTGTAGAACATGAAACGCTTGCCGGGGGATGTCACGGCTCCCATGTTTCTTGGGGTCACCGGGGAGTAGCCGATGCTCATCAGCGCCGTCATGAGTGCGTAAATCGTAGACTTGTTCACGGCGTATACGTACTGCTTGCCCTTCATGGTTAGCATGTTGTTTATGCAGTCCCGGACCTTGGGGGACAGAATAATGGGCTTCCCGTCAAACATTATGGCAGCGGGGATGCCACCAGTCAGCGACCTGCTCATGAGGTTCTGGATTTCCTGTGGCGAGTAAATACCGGCCATCGAGGACTTGGTCGTGAGGGCGTCTCCCGCGCCTATCGCGAGACCCATATACCCAGGGGCCTTTGGCTGGTGGAGACTTTCGGAAAACGATATCTTCTTCTTGCCCTTCACGTTGTCAACTTCCTTGCCGGGGACAGTGACCGTCCTGCCGGCGGAGACTATTCTCAAGTAGGCCGCGTAATACTTGGGGTCCATCTGGGCGAACACGTTTTTCACGGTCTTTACTCCGTACACCGAGGTATCGTTTCGGAGCTCCACGTACGAAATGAATCCCTTGAGCCACTCGGGGTGTGTGTTGAGGTCCTGTGGGCGTATTCTCGGAATATTCAGGGGTCTGACAAAGTTCACGACGTCCAGGATGTCCTTTACGGTGCCACCGGGGGTTCCAGTGAGTGCGAACACATACATGCGCTTGGCGTACTTTTGCTTCACTAGCTCTGACCTCAACCACTTCACGGAAGCTATGTAGTCCGGTCCAGCGCCTCCGGGCTTGAACATGGACTGGACCTCGTCCATGATGAGCACGGAACCGTCCGCCTTCAGCGTAGCCTCTTGCGTACCGTTTAGCTTTGACGTGGCATATTTTCCTAGCAGTAGTGCATCTCCTTCAGCGTTTTTGCGACCGAGGACGCCAGAACCCTTGAAACCAAGGTAGCTCGCAAACGTCACGAACGAGTACGTCTTGATGCGATTGCTCATTGGTTTGATGTTTGCAGGAACGCTGCACCACATCTTGAGAGCGTCTCCCGCGGTCATGTTTTTCCCGTCGTAGGTCACCGTTCTGTTATAAGGAGGTCGTGTGAAGTCAGGAAGGGGCCTGTCCTTGAATACCATTTTCACCTGGTCGGGGAAGAATTTGAACAGGTTTTCCGTGTACACACTTGGGTTGTTGTCCCTCATGTTGTTCGGCGTCGTGGTGAGGATTATGTTTCGCTTTGTGTTCCAAAATGATAGGGCAATGCCAAGGCAGGATACAGTGTTGTGCGTCACCGTAAAATCTCCGAGCAAGTACCGATGATCTTTATCTAAAACAGGCCCTACATACTCTCCAACGCCTAGTTTCTTGACCGAGAACCCGGTCCTTCTCGCGTCCTTTACCTGCTCCCTGGGCCTTGCACACTTCCGTTCCAGGGCTGTTGGTATTTTTTCTAGACCTTCGCCGCTTATGCTCACTTTGTAATATGTCCCGCACTTCTTTTCTCCTTTGTACATACACGACTTGGTGACTGCTTTAAGGTAAGCGGCAAATCCGAGAGAACGCGCTACAAATGCAATATCTTGGGAGAGACGTTTATTTTTTTGTGTTATCTCAAAGCAGTTTGCTCCCAGATAACCATCGGTGTCTAGAAGACCTGCCAGCACTTGCAAACGAGTTTGTATTGTTCCCGTTTTTATGTCTTGCGGTATATGTTTGTTTTTCAGCAAGTCGTATGCTTTTAGAGCGTTAAGAAAAACATTGGATCCTGTCTTACCCTTATTGGTATTATCACCTGGTCTTGTTATGTAATACCCATCGCATTTTGTCTTGTTCTTCAAATCTATTTTACGAGGCACCAGACCATACTTTCCCACTCTACGGGCTATTTCAGTAACAAGTGTGGTCTCCTTTTTATCTATTGTTATTGCAGCACTATAAGAAGCCCCATCGCCCAACCATGCCCCTATGACATATGGGTCAAAAAGCGGGTCTTTTTTACGAGGAAATTCTATAGGTCCAGACCTGAACAGCTTCAAGGCATTTTTTACGTGCTTAGGAAGTGTAAGATACTCGTTTAGGGGGATATCAACTATGTGATTTGGTTTTAGTCTAGACACTATGGCTTCCGCTTCTTTCAAAGTTTTCACGGTAGGGTATTTGAATACTCCGCGACCATCCGTCGTATACTCGTGGTATTTCACCAAATACGTATTATATCTAGTTTTTTGAATCCTCCCTTGGTCATTATAAACAAGACTCATCACATGAGTCTCGTTACATTTCCACGGGTCTCCTTTGATTGGGACTATCTCGTACATAGTTTCTCTCCCACGTCCTACGTCAAGAACGCGCCTTGGTGTAGAATCAAGACCCATAAGTTCCATACCCCGACGCATATCTTTCGCTTTGATAATGTCACCAGAGTATGTTAACACGTCGGTTTCGGGATGAAGACATTTTCCAGACCCTACCGAATGATAGCACAGCATTCCGCGGATGCCGTCTATTTCTTTCGGCGACCTCGATGCGAGGATCCTCGCAAACTCTTTCACGGCGATCTGGTGGGCCTGTAGTTTCGGTCGGCTGAAATCGCAATACTCGTTCGCGCCTGCGGTGCCCTTCAACCTCGATTTCTCGGCGAGGATGGGTTTCAGGCGCTCCTCCATACCCTTGATGTAGCAGCTATTGGGGGCTCTCGGGTCGAAGTGTTCCCCTACGCACAAAGGAGGGACAGGCGGTTTATACATGGCGACCGCGCGCTGGGCACCGGGAGAGCGCTCTCTCATAAAACGGGGGTCGGTCACGTAGCGTCCCGTGACATTGGTGGGGGAATAGCGAGATACATACTGACCGCTCGTCTTTGAGGGCACCTTGTAACTCAGCGTCGACACTCCCGTCTTTGAATCAACCACGGTACCAGGTACCCTCACGGAAGAGGCGGACATCTGCTTGAGGGATGTCTTTTCTCCGTCAATGTAAAGCTCTATGCGCTTTCCAAGGGGGAGCGTGCCTTTCACGACCACGGTCTTTATCACAGTCTTGGGTATCTCCACCGTCCCGGGTTTGACTATCTTTCCTTTGACGGGGTAAATAGTTTGTTCCTCGACGGGTTGGCCTGAAATAGGGTCGAGATACACAGTGATGGTCTCGCCAACCTTTCTGTCCGATTTTGTCGCATACTGCTCGACGTCGTCCGCGATGAAATCTGAATTCAGTAGCGCGAACAGCGGAATTCCGCCATTGGCACTCATGGGCGTCGCGCCTTTCAGTCGAGCACTGAAAGAACCACTAGGCCTCTTGAAGGCGACCGTCGCCTTATCGGAAGACGCACTGAGTATCTTTCCCTCTGTAGACACCTTAGATAGAGAAGCGCCAGCGTATTTCCATGGACGCACGCCAACTATCTTCTTCCCGCGCTCGTCAAAGTACACACGGACGATCTCCCCCTGGGCGTAGCGGTGGTCGCTCTGCTGAGGAATGACCTCTTTTTCTATCTCAGAGCCGCGGGGCGTCTGGTGCGCAGGCGACTTCCTAAACTTTCTGCGAGGGGGGAGCGGCAACAGACCCCCCTTCTTTTTAGAGTATATAGGAGACTTAGTTCGCTTTGACGACATTTATATATGTCAATATTTTATTACAAAAATGTGTAAAAAAAAGAAAATTTTAATAACCACGAGAATAAATGGCCGCCCAGAAAAAGTTGATAGTCGAGGAATCCCCTGGCCCCCTGAGCAACAGGTTCAAGCAAATCAAAGCAAAGCTTGGTTGGGACACTAAGGAAGACCTCGTGCTAGAAGATGTCCCAGAAACGCCCGTTGAAACAGATTCGTTAGAGGTAGAAAGAGCGCCAGAGGAAATTAACGATGATGCCAAGAACCCAGAAAACGACGAGATTCTTGAGGACGTTGCAGAAACCCCCGAAGACGCTGAGAGCCCCGAAGACGCCGAAAAACCCGAAGACGCCGAGAGCCCCGAAGACGCCAAAAAAACCGAAGACGCCGAGAGCCCCGAAGACGCCGAGAGCCCCGAAGACGCCAAAAAAACCGAAGACGCCGAGGGCCCCGAAGATGCCGAGAGCCCCGAAGACGCCAAAAAAACCGAAGACGCCGAGGGCCCCGAAGACGCCAAAAAAACCGAAGACGCCGAGGGCCCCGAAGACGCCGAAGACGCCGAGGGCCCCGAAGACGCCGAGGGCCCCGAAGACGCCGAGGGCCCCGAAGACGCCGAGGGCCCCGAAGACGCCGAGAGCCCCGAAGACGTTGATAGTTTCGACGTAGTCCAAACTTCTCCGGAGGAGGTTTCGTTCTTTGAGGATGTCGAGCCCGTTGTCACAGAGTTTTCCGGCTTGACGAAGGAAAATGGCATGTACGTTGTGAATTTTAACCCCATATACATCCAGACCCCCGTGGTTATTCTAGAAGAGTTCCAGCGGAGGTCTGCGTTTCTGCGACTTCCTCAGAAATTCTGTGACTTCGTAGAGTCCGTGGAAAAGAGCGTTGGCGTTGCCGCTAAGGAGAACAGGGAGAACTGGTTCAAGGCGCCTCTGGATGACGATGATATCGCACAGGGCCTGAAGACCTTTTTGACCAAAAACTCCTTGAAAGTGAAAGTTGACGAGGATTTTGCTCTGTTTGACGAGACAGAGACGTGCATAGACGACATAAAAACGCCTGTGAAAGTGCGTTGCATCCTCAAAACGTCTGAAATTTCCTTTGGGAAGTCGGAGTTTGGGACGATTTTTACCCTGAAACAGGCACAAATCGTTAAAACTCCCAAGTGTAAGATTTCAAAGCCAAAGAAGGCGTCTGAAATTTCTTACTTTGAATAAACTTGTCCAAAAAAAAATAATATTTATATAACATAAAAGGAAAGACGATGATGGACAATATGATTGTGAAGATTCTGATTGCACTCGTGGTTGTTTTCATCCTGTTCAAGCTATGGGAGAACTTTTCCAAGGGCAAGGTGACGATTCCTAACCCCTACAAGAAAGCCGAGGGCTTCATGAACTCCGCCGAGGGTGCCGAATACGACATGGAAGATGACATCTACTACCCTGAAACCGACATGGAGGACGACGACATCGTAAACCTCGAGGGATCTGACATGATCGACGGAGAGGATGCCTACGATGACACGGAAGATGCCGAAGACGATGACATCTACGTCCAGGAGGGTGATGACATGGCAGATGCCGAGGACGACAGCATGGACGCCGAGACTTCCGGAACCAAAGTGCCCAAGGTGATGCAGCCAATGATGCCCATGCTCACCCCCGCGTCCCAGCTGCTGCCCAAGCCCAGTCCCGATGCCGCCGACTTTGACATGTGGGCGCCCAAGAACCTGCAGGCTCAGAACTTCCTGACCGCCACCCAGTGGATCGGTGTCAACACTCAGGGTTCTTCCCTGAAGAACGCCAACTACGACCTGCGCGCCGACCCCATCATCCCCAAGCAGGACATAGGTCCGTTCTACGCATCAACGATCGATCCGAACATATACGCTCGTCCTTTGTTTGGTTAATAAGTCGCCAGGTAGTGGGTAAGTTCTTACTTTCGACTTTCACAAAAACGTCGATATACTTTTATATCGACGTTTTCGCCATCCTTCGCATTACCTTCTGGTTTACTTAGAAGAGGTTTTCCAACGCGTTCGCCAACCATAATCTCAGGATATCCTGTGGTTTTAGCGAACAGCGGGTTTAGCAGCGGGCTTCTTCGCCGACACGGACACGAAAGAATGAGTTGGTGCGGGTTTAACGGTCACGTATACGATTTGTCCTTTCTTGAAGCCATGATTTGACTTGTCGATGGTCTTCGTCTGAACCCTCGCCCCCGCTGTGTAAGTGATGGTAACTTTATCCTTGTTGACGACTGCGAGGACCTTACCAAGCTTTATTTCATTGGGTTTAGGAGCAGGTTTAGGAGCAGGTTTAGGAGCAGGTTTAGGAGCAGGTTTAGGAGCGGGCTTAGGAGCAGGCTTGGGGGCAGGCTTAGGAGCAGGTTTAGGAGCGGGCTTAGGAGCAGGCTTGGGGGCAGGCTTAGGAGCAGGCTTAGGAGCAGGCTTGGGGGCAGGCTTGGGGGCAGGCTTGGGGGCGGGCGTAGGAGCGGGCTTAGGACATCCTTTTTGGGCTGGAGACCCTCTGCATGCATTTGCGCAATAACCATTAGTCAAGTCCACACTCCCGTCGGGGTTTAGGCATGATGCGTATTCTGGCAATACCGTACCATCAAATTTATAGTCTCCCGGGTACATGCTGCACCATCTCGTGACATCTTCTCCGGGAGTATCTAAAGCAGTTTGACACATATTCATCCTAAATTTTTTATCAGGGTTTCTACCAACAATTGAGTCGCACAGCGTCGTGTTAACAGAGTAATTATTGGGGGTGCATTTTAGATTAAACATTTCATAGTCAGGCAGTGGTTTATTGCATCCCGCTTGGTCAGGGGCACCTTTGCATGCGTTTGCACATTTTTCCTGAGTCAAGTCAACCATTCCGTCGTCTTGCATGCAAGATGCGTATTCTGGAAACATAACTTTGATCTCCGGTGCTTCCCCTCCATACATTCTGCACCATTGCGATGGTTTTGCTTGACCCCCGACTTTCAAAACAGTTTCACACATCTTCGATCTGTATTCTTTACCAGAGGTCATGATTGTCAAGTCACAACCTTCAAGCCGACTTTCGTAATTCATGAAAGGATACGTGGCACAATATGAATTAAACTCAGGGTCGTCAGAAAACGGACATCCTTTTTGGGCTGGAGACCCCTTGCATGCATTTGCGCATTTTTGCTGAGTCAAATCTAAACTTCCGTCGGGTTTTAGGCATGATTCGTACTCTGGCAGTATCGAGAAAGGGTAAAGCCGGTCCCAGTCCCATGGTTTTAAGTCGTCGGTCATTGGGTACATGCTGCACAGAATCACGGCATTTCCTTCTTGGGTGTCCAAAGCAGTTTGACACATCTCCTCGGCAGCCGAGATATCTTCGCCAGAAGGTTCCGCGGTATCTTCTCTGTCCTGATTGAGTTTGAAGTATTTTTCAGCCCACTTAGGAATGGTGTTTTCTAACTGTGAAAAATACAGAGCACTCATATGAATATCTAAATATATTTTCTACAGTTTTTACGCAAATGATTGGTTCAAAAAACTCATAGGAGCAATTTGAATTGTAAAAGAAAAAAGCAAGCAAAAAAGAATACAAGACGACACATCTAGTTGGCGAAAGCCAGACCACCCATACCAGACATCACGCGGAAAACGTTGTCTTCGCGCATATCGACAAACAGGCATATACATAAAGGCCTAAGGCATTAAACTTTACATGTATCTCTATGATTGTCGTAGCGGAAAATAGCTACTTCCCCAAAAAGCTAGATGTAGACAAGGACATCGCCAAGACTATACACAAAACGGGTGCCATATATCATCTGTTCTTCCCCGATAGTGGCAAGGGATACATAGGGCAGTGCGAGGACTTTTGGCGCAGGATGAGCGGATACAGGACTGCCATAAAGTCGGGGACAATGGCCAAGAACCAACCAAATTTGTATAATGCCATTGTTTGCTACGAATACAAGTTTACGACAATCGTGGTAGAATACGGCATTTCTTTTGAGGAGCTTGACGAGTATGAGATTAAGTATATAGAATTATACGACACGTTTCGCAATGGATACAATATGACGGGTGGTGGAAAGGTGCTACGCGGTGAGGCACATCCTATGTTTGGCAAAAAACACACTCAAGAAACAAAAGAACAAATGTCTATCAGCCGGATGGGCGACCCGAGACCCAAGGGCGAAGAGTGGTGCCAAGAGCATAGCAAAAAGATGTCGGGCGAGAATAATCCTAATTTTGGAGGATTATCCGAGGAGCACAAGAAGATGTGTTCTATCGCGAAAATTAAGAAAAGCATTGAAAAATACGCTGATGCCGGAATTGATATTTCAGAAGAGAATATGCGCGACGTTCTTGCAAAGAACAATAATAACATGCTAAAAACAACCAAAGAACTAGGCTGCCATAGAACGCTTGTTCAAAGATTTTGCACTAGGCATGATATTGACGTGTCTCAAAATAGGCACGGAGAAAACAATCCGAAACGCGTTCAGTCAATAAAGGACTACGCTCTCAGAGGAATTGACATTTCTTACGACAACATAGTGAAAGTATTCAAAGACAACGACAACAACGTGGCAAAAACTGCAAAAGCCATAGGGTGCAGATGGCAGGTTATTCGGTCATTCTGCGAACGCAACAATCTTATTCAAAAGAACTCGTAAGAGATATTTGAATTGTAAAAGCAAAAAGCAAAAGGCAAAATGTTTAGTTGGCGAAAGCCAGACCACCCATACCGGACATGCGATGTGTACCCTCCCTTTCGGGATATTTCGGCGTATTTGGGTGAATTAGGGTCTAGACTATATCTTAAGCATCTTCGGGCTGTCTAGGCCGTCATAAGATACCCACTACTATTTAGTCGTTGAACCTTCTCCATAGACTAGACGTGGCGTCCTTAGGAGCTTGGCTGCGGATTTCCCATTGTTATATCCAGGAGCTTTTTACCATACCTGAGATTGTTGCTCTCAGCCATCTCAGCCTTTCGGCTAAGACTTGGTACTCGTGGCTTTAGGGGGTTCCCGCAATTTAATAGTGTTGCATGTCAAAGACACACTAGCAACTGACGCACACCATACGAGGTGTCTGGAAGTCCAAACGGTTTTCCCAGCCACAGGGTCCAGATGTGGCTGGCGTGATGCTTTTGCGCGCAATGTTGTCTACGCGGAAAACGTTGTAATTCTTGGCATAGATGTTCAGGTTGGTCAGGGAAGTGGCGGTGTTGGCGGTCACGCTCTCGCTCTGGCCCAGGCCGTTGGCCACGTTGGCAATGACGTCGGTAGCGTTCACGCTGGCGGTCTTGTAGGTCAGGGCCAGGGTGGCGTTATCAATGCGCGAGAAGTTGCAGGTGCCGCTGGGCTGGCGACCGGCAGGCTTCAGAGCGAAGGAGTACAGGTACACGCCGGCGGGCACCACGGAGCCGATGGTCTGGTAGGGCTGCACCTTGTTGAAGTAAGAGCCCTTGCGAGCGGAGAAGCGGTCCTGGCCGTTCAGCTGGATCTTGGCGGAGTCCAGGGGCGCCAGTTGCTCGTTGAAGGTGGCGGTGTTGGCGGTGTCACCGACGGTAGTGTTGGAGGTGGCAGTCAGGTTGGCCAGGGCGGTGTAGCGGCCGTAGCCGTTGAAGGTGCCGGGGTTGAAGTTCCACGCCAGGTACTTGGTGGGGTGGTTGAAGTTCATGCGGATGTTCTGGCTTGCCTGGGTGGTGGCGGAGATCACGGCGGTCTCGGAGCCAGTGAACTGCAGCTGCTCGATCAGGTACTCGTGGGGCAGCTGGGCGAAGCGGGTGCGTTCCTGGGTATCCAGGAAAATGTAGTCCACATACACGGACATCTGGGGCGCGCGCACGGTGGCACCGTTGGGGAAGCCGGAGGTGGCGCCGCTGGCGTCGGCGGTGACGCCGTTCACCTGAGAGGCCAGGGTGAAGTACAGCTTCACTTCGTGGTACTGTAGGGCGATCAGGGGCAGGGCCAGGCCGGGGGTCTGGTTGAAGAAGAAGATCAGGGGCACGTAGAAGCGCTTGGTAGCGCCGGCGGGCTCGTTGGCCGCGAAGTCGGTCATGCGGCGGTAGTTGATGCGGTCGTCGTTCATGCGGAACAGAGAGTCGTAGGTGCGGAACCAGTCGTTGTAGTGCTTGTCGATGCGCTGGCCACCAATCTCCAGTTCCACGTCCTGCAGCAGCTGCTCGGCGCAGTAGAAAGTGGGGCCCACGCTGGACAGCACGAACTCAACCACGATGTCGGTGATCAGGTCACCGTTGCGGGAGATCTGGGTGCTGACCTTGTTGCCGAAGCCCACGGAGCCGTTGATAGTCTGCTGAATAGACTCCACGGCGAAGTTGGTGTACCGGCGGTACACGGTCTTGAAGAAAGTGATCTGGGGGTTACCAGTCAGGTACACGTCCTGCGCTCCATACGCCACTAATTGTGATAGTCCTCCTGCCATGCTTTATAAATCTACGAAATATTTTTTTTTTGAAATTTTACGCAAAATTACCAACGTAAACGTTTTTACACACTTTTTTTTGTCATTTTCTGCGACTTTACATCTAACTTTGCGAGACTTTCTTATTGTATGGTCTTGATAGACCAAGTCGTTTTCTATGTTCCTTGATAGTTGATATGTTTACGTCAAAAAAGTTTGCCAACTCTGGTATTTTTCCGTTCATTTTTTCATTGGCCTCTAGAAACTCCGTTACATCAAAGCTGATGAAACCTGAAGATTTCTTATGAAACCTCAAAGTCCCAACAGTCTAAGCATCCTCCGAAACCTTATGATTCCGAAAGATGGC
>Ga0315908_10003573_pt1 | contig 11271 bp, 6 predicted proteins | sample LakEriMetagenome_12_FD_203520 | JGI IMG/M metagenome (GOLD analysis project Ga0315908, IMG submission 203520) | Freshwater fungal communities from buoy surface, Lake Erie, Ohio, United States - Buoy 4 MA124 | ecosystem: Environmental > Aquatic > Freshwater > Lake > Lake biofilm | place: USA...
TATCATATTATCATATTATCATATTATCATATTATCATATTATCATATTATCATATTATCATATTATCATATTATCATATTATCATATTATCATATTATCATATTATCATATTATCATATTATCATTTATCAAAATTATAATAAATAATAGAATCTGATAGACTCATTGAAAATTTTTTTTTCTTAAGAAATATTATCTTTTATTAACACAAATATAAATTTTATTCCACTAATGAAATAGATTTAATCCTTATTTTTATTAAATGATGGTGAGTTCTTCTAATAGTTTATAGAAGAAACAAACAGTATAATGCAATTAATTCCAAATAGAGCAGAACAAGAACTTAACTAGATTCACTTACCGCAAGTTATTTTTATTCTTTATTTCTTAGACTTTAATACAACTCAATAGAGATCCAGATCAATAATTATTTAGTTTTTAATTAATAAACTCTGGTTTTAATTTTGAAGATATTAAAGAAAATAATGGATTAATACGAATAGGAGAAATAATTCAATAAAATAACTTTATAAGATTCTAATGCTTAGGGTCATTTTAATAAAAATAGAGTAAAAGTTGTAGCATTTTATGTCCTACTCAATAATAAATTGAACAAGGGTTTGAAAGTACTTTTCGGTTTCGATTTAGAAAAAACAACATAAATTAATAAATAGTAAATGAGAAAAGACAATCATCATCATTTAGTTTGATTTTAAGTGGAGATGATTATGAAAGGATACAAAATTTGATAGATGTAGAAGATATTCAAGATTATGTTTAGATAAAATTAGTTTATTTGGTATTTTAATATTCTCTAATTATAAATAAAGGAAGAAAGTGAAAAGAGTTTGGTGGAGATATGGGTGAAAAGTAAAGAAGATAAAAGAATGATTAATTTAATAGAAAAAGAGATGGATGTGAATTTGGGAGAGGAAGATGAACATGAAATAGGAGTGGAATATATAGAGGAGGAGTTAAAAGTGGTGAACAAGAGGAGGAAGGGATAGAATATGATTGTTTAGAAAATAATAAGTTTGACTCTGAATTTGGAGAAGGTGTTGAGTCTAAATTGTGGGAAGGCTTCAATATTATTAAGTGTTACGAATAACACTCAAAAGATGTTTGTTGATCTCTTTAGTTTCAAATTCAGTTCATTCAACTTTTTCAACAGAAATGACCCATGGAATGGACTCTCTATTAATTTCAACACTCCTCATCCTGCTCATTTACTCATCGATTCTTCCATCATTGAAAAGTTTAACACTTTCTTTCGCTTCCTCTTCCCACTTAGGAAAGTCCAAATTCATCTTTAATAGGCATGGATCCATATTAAATAATTTAAATAACATTAACTTAGATTCACTCCTGAAATCAAACTAAGATATCTCTTCTCCTTCTTTTTTAATAATCTATGGGTTTATTTTGTTGAGGATCTTATTTTGCAATAATCTTTTAAACTCTAAAATTAATACTTTAATGTTTATGATTTTGAACAACTTAAAAAGTTGTTAGAAAATTATACTTTATCATTGTAAAAGGGATTTTTTCTTCATGTTCCTCATATTGTCAAACTCATTTTTGATATCATTAATCTTGCCAATGAGTTTCTTAATATTCTTAAGCGATTTTAATCTGATTTCTAAGACTTCTATGATTATGACTAGAAAATAACATAAATTCAACGTCAATTTAATATCATAAGCAATAATTTTATTAATGTGGTTGAAATATATTGTAAACAGACAAATCAAGATTAAGTTTATAATTTGTTGCAGAAGCTAAATTACTAAGATTATCTTAGTTATATAGAGTGATTTTATAAATAATTTTATAGTATATCAGTTGTATTATAAAAATATTTAATAAGTATGGAAATATATTAAATAATCTGTTTACTTATTTTAATAGTGGTTATTTCCATGCTAATTGTTTTGAATAAAAAAATATTGAGAGTAGGAAAAATAAAAACTTATGCTGAATAATCTATTTTTCATTAACAATAAAATAATAAAAACTAATTGGAGAATAACTAGAATAACAATGAGGAAAATCAAAACTTAGATGATACAAAGTATTAAACATAGAGAAAATTTAATATATAAATAAATGATTAATAGGATTAAAATTAATAAGTATCAATGATATTAGATAACAACATGAGCCACGCATAATTAATAAAGAAATATAAGCAATTGAATTAAAGATCAATGGTGATTTCTTAAACAATGTGTTATGATTAGTAAGGAGAGTGGAATGAAGAGGAATATGACATGGAGGTGACTCGTTAAGTAGAAATAAACAGAGAGAGTTAAGAGATAGAAGAGCAAGTGGAGAAGTACGTGTTATCTCCAAAAATATTTTTTATTTAGATATTTTTAAATAGCATAAGTGTGATATTTAGACTAATTTACCATAAGGACAATAGCAATAGATTTCCTAAAGTGAGACTGTCAGATGTAGCGCATTTTAAAGTGATTCTGCTCAATATCTTCAGTTTCTTTATTACTTTACTTTTTATCAACAGATACTTAGCCTAACTCCAAACCTCTGAAGCTATAATTTACATCATCCTCTCTGTTTTCATTCTTATCCCCATCTCTCTTTATTATCAAATATTCTTAATCAAATCAACTGTCCTTCCTCTATTCTACAATTACTCACCACACATCAACAATGATCTATTAAAAAATACACCTAACAATGATAATCAAAATATTCAAATTAATGAATAAGAACAAGACAAGTTTTTTTACAATAGTCTCAAACATATATAGGAAAGACAATTTGTAGATAGTTATTTCAAAAACTTGATAGAGGATGAATAAGAGAATGAGAACTAATAATAAATAACAAATTTGTAAGTATTATAACATAGCAATGCATTTTCAGATGGATAAATGTTCGGAATATTCATAACAGTTATGTTTTCATTATATTTAATTTATCTTATTTTTGATTAATTTTCTTCATAGAATTTCAGTTAGCTGATAATAGTATTGCTAATAATAATAGTAGTAGATAACATATTTTTAAGATTGTTAGTATCATTTTGTATGAGTTTATACTATTTTAGAAAGTTCAATAGGATATACAGATTTGATGATATAGATAATAGAGAAATATTTATTAGGAAAAACATTGCTTATCAATTATGGATGGAACAGAAACTAGTGGAGTCGGAGTCTCAAGTGATGAGAATGGAGGAGTAGTAGAGAAAAGAAAAAGAAGAATTAGAGAAGTTATTGAAGGAATATAATAAGAATTAAATATATGATATTGATGAATAAACTCTCCTTAATAATCAGTAGAGAGATAAAAATAATCTAGATTATGAAATGTATCCCCAATTGTTTAATCACAACAGGGTATATGATGATTCTGATGAATACGATGATTATGATGATGAGGATGATGACTATGAGGAGGAAGAAGACTATATGAGTCCATTTGCACTCAAGTATGGCAAACAAGTATCTGCTAGCAAACCTATGTTTAATCCTTATTAGTCTGTATCTCATAAACTTATATTATATAAATATCATCTAAATATCAACTAAAAATCATCTTAATATCATTAAAAATCATTTTAATATCATTTAAATATCAAAATATTCTTTTAATGCAATATAGAGTCTTTTGAATCGACCATTCTTTGATGAAAACATGAGTAAACAAATTGCTGATCTGTTGGATAAATACAATCAAAACCTAAATAACTCTCTTAAAACTATGGACTTAAATTTAGGGGAGTTCATTATGATGGATAGGTATAATCCATAGTTTAAAAATCTAAACAAATCAAAACAAGATATTAGCAAAGATGATCCTCACTTATTGAATAAGGTATTTATTTTTTATTTAAATTAAGGATCTCTTTAACCAAATCAAAAAAATGACTCAAGATATTAAAAATGTAGATGATTTTGAGAAAAATGAATTACAAAAGAAATTTATTGGAATTATGAATAGATAAAATCTAAGAATCTAGAACAACAATGATATCAGCTTGTAATTGAATAGAGATCATTTAAACAGTATTAGTCAAATTTAAAATTAAACTATAGACAAAAATACATGATATTTTATAATAATTATCAATATACTTACTATAATTTATTTAAATTTGTACATATTAAATTCAATATTATTATAATTTAAAAATTCACAATAGTCTCTATTTTAAATTATCATCTTACTATATATTATTTTTTTAATAATTTTCATTAAAATAATCTTAATAATTAACATACTAAAAATTAGGCTATTATTAAATTAATTAATTCATTTATTATGATGGATTTTAAGGCTAATAATTTTATGCTTAATTATTAAATTATTAATAATGTTAATCTTATTAATGCTAGTATTATTAATATTATTATTATTATTATTATTATTATTATTATTATTATTATTATTATTATTATTATTATTATTATTATTATTATTATTATTATTATTATTATTATTATTGATATTAATTCTAATTAAAAAATTATAATTAATTTTGATTTTAATAATAATAATTTTTATACATCTAAATTTATTAATTTTATCTATTTGCCTATTAAATTTAATTATAATATATCTATTAGGGAGTAAATTAAATATAATTTTAAAAATCATATTGATTTTAATTTTAAGTATAATAATATTGATGATTATCATTTATATTTTAATTAATCTATTATTTTACAGATTACAATTATTTTTATTAAAATTATAGTTATTTTTAAAGACTTTAAATTTAAATATATTATTAATTTAACTATTATTATTATTAAATCAAAATATCTTTAGTTATTTTATCTTTTTATTATTCTTCTTTATATTATTTATTTAGTTAATTTTCAATTTAATATGAAGGATCATCATTTCTATTATAAAAACTATCAACCATTTAATCAATGCTTTTTAAAGCAGCATCAAGATCATAATTTTGCAAATTCTATTAATAATTAATAAATAATTAAAATTTTTTTACTTTTAAATTATTTTCATTATAGCAATTTATTATTTAATCATTAAAATTATTGTTTTATTCAAGAATTTTTTTGAATTCTTCATCTTTGTTTTACAAAAATGAAAAATTAGCCTCCTTTTCTTAATCCAGTTTTAATTATTTTTAATATTACAAATCTTTTTAAGCTAAATCTAGACTAATTTCATCAATATTAATAAGGTTGGGATACATTTTATTATAATATTTATTATATTTATCATATTCTGATATTATTTATTATATAAATAAAAATATTTATAAATTTAATTACTTAATTTATATTCTTATAATATTAAATATACAAAATAATTTTAGAAATATTATATTATTAACGTAAAAAAGCATAATGAATAAAATAATCTAATAGAAAAAAACAAACTAATTATTAACAAAAAAAGGATATAATTCAAATATATATTAAGAAAACTAAAAAAATATAATAAAATTTAGACATAATTCTTTAGAAAATTAAAAATAAACAAAAAATAATTTTGAAAGATTGTCTATACAATCATTAAAAAATGATGATGAATATGATTAAAATAACTAATAGTCTTTATTTTTAAATGAGAATAAATTATAAGAATAAATAAGACCAAAAAATAATTAATAAAATAAATCATAATTAATTAAAACTAATAAGTAAGTATATTAGAAATAAAATATTAACCTGAAATAAAGATAATATATTGGATTTAATAAAAATAAAAATGATTATTAATAATAATAAAAATCTAATAATTAAATAAAATAGTAATCAAAAACCTAATCTTTATTTTATTAATAATTTTAACAATAATAAAATTATTATGAAATAAACTAAGAGTAAAGAAATGAAGAAATTAAACTAAATAATTAATTTTTATAATAATAATAATTAAGTTTTAAATAACTAGAATATGAAACATAGATATTTGATAGATATTTATCTTAAGATTAATATAAAAAATTATTAGAATAAAAAGAAAAAGAAATTTAAACTTTAAATAATAAAAATTAATTATTAGAAAAAGCCAATAATTAATTAAAAGATAGAATATATAAAGAAAGATTAAATTATGAATAGCAAATGATGAAGATAAATTAGCATGTTTAATAGCTCAAAATCATGTAAACAAAATTAAATGAATAAAAGTAATTAATTATATCAAAAGAAATAATCATAGAAAATCAAAATTAGAATATTATTCAATTATAAAAATAAATAAAATAATATTAAAAAGATGATTCAATTTATAAAAAATAAAATGGAAAAGAATATTATTGATAATATGATTAAAATAATTAAAATAAATAAAATAATGTTCAAGAACATTAATCAAATTAAGTTATAAACGACTAAGAAGAATCAGTACATTTAGGAGAAGAAGATGAATAATGAAATTTAACTTTAACTGTTTTAACTGACTAATAATATTTTAGTTTTAATTAAAATATTTAAGATTTATAAAACCAATTAGAATAAGCAAATTAGTATGAATAAATTAATGATAATTTTATAAATTAGTCTGAATAAAAAAAAATATTTGTTAATTTAGATAATTTAAATATAATTTTAGAAGATTAGCCTTAAGAAAAATATAAAGAAAATATTTAATAAAAAAAATTGTAATTTTAAAATGAAATAAATAATAAAAATATAAAAAATATTATAGAAACAAAAAAAGAATGCAATACCAAAAAAAGTAATCGATATTCAAAAGAAAATAAAGAAAATATTAATAGCAATTAAATTTCATAATAAGAAAAATAAGAAAATACTTCAATAAATGATAAATATGGAAAAGTATTATTTGATTTTTATGCTTAAAGAGTATTTATTTATTTTTAATAAATTTTAGGAGAACGATATAAATTTAAAAAAAGGAGAAAAAGTAAAAATACTTTAAATAAAAGAAAACGGATGGTGGATAGGTATATGTGAAGGTTAAATTGGATTTTTTCCTTACAACTATGTATAACTAATATGAAAATTATATAAAAAAAAATTTATAATATATTATTAATAATTTTTTTATATATTAGATATCAAAATATTTTATATAGAATATTTTTTATTGGCATAAAATAAATTAATTTTTATTAAAAAAACTAAAAATTGTCAAAGTGAAATAATATTATAAATAAATTTTTAACATATTTATTTATCAAGTAAATAATTAAATATTAAAATATTTAAAATAAAATTAAAAATGTATTAAATGAATTAAATAATAAAATAATTTATTTATTTATTAAATTATTCATAAAATATTTTTAATAATATTTTTAAATAATAAATCATTTATCTTTATCAACTTTGATTTATTAATTTTATGAAGAAAATTAATTAATTTTATCCAATACTGACTTATGTGTGTTATTATAAAATGTCATTTTGTCATTAATTTCATTTTCTTCTTTTATTGTTGATAATCCTTCATGGTCTGATTGAGATAAAATAATCTTATCAACATTTTCAAACTTAATCAAAATTTATTCAATTAATTTAACTTATAAGTCTTATTAATTCAAAATTATTTCCTCAATCATATCTCCAAAATATTGATAATAAAGAACAACAAGTTCTACGCTAATAAGCCTTACATCAGCATTTTAATGATATAAACTTTTTACAACTAAATTATTAAATAATTCCAATGATAAATCCTAATAATCTTTTTGAATTCCCTTTTCTTAAAATACTTATAATATAACTTCCAATCAACTCAAAATAATTCTGGCTGGATATTTCTAAATATGGTTTGACGTTTTATTATAAATATCATTTTGTTATTTTGATATTTTAAGAATTTCTTCAATTAATATTTCAATTTTTAATTAAGGATGATAGAAAAGGCCTACCAAAGTAGCTTGACTTATATCTCTTGCTCTATAATTCAATTCTGATATTTTTGTCAAAAGAATACCAATAAACTATTGGATTTCTTTATTTATCTGCTCTTTGCTTATTTCTATTCCACAAATTGGAGGATTAAGACACTAAACTAATATTTTCAAACCTATAAAATAAACCTGGACTATTTTATCTTCACATCCTAATTTACTTATTTCAATACATGCTTTGAATAATTTAAATTCATTTTTCACTTTTCTATTCTCTTTTATTAAATCATTCATATAATTTAAGACACTTTCAAGACAATATTCTCTTAATCTCCAGTTTTTTGAATGAATAGCACTCCACAATCTAGCTCCAAAAACTGTTAATATTCCTATGTTATTATAACCCCTTAATATTTCTTAATCAATTTCATACTTTTACACTGGTCAAAAATATAATTCTAATATTTTGTCTCCCTCATTAAAATTAAAAATATTCTTGTATTCAATTTATTTTTCATCTAATTATTAATTTTTATCTATATTGTTTTTAGATTACTTAATTGCATTTTTTTTATTTTGAATTTTATTATTATTTTCAAAATTATTATTTTTATTATTTTCCCACCAAGGAGTATTTTTTTCATTTAATTTTAAACTTTATTCATTAATTAATTATTCATTTTCTAATTATTTTTATTTCTGTTTTATTTATAAAAATTCATTTTATTTCTGTTATTTTTCCTCTAATTATTTTTAAATTTAAAATTAATTTTTTAAAAATAATTACTCTTCTTTTTATCTTTATATTCTTTCTTATTCTTCTAAAATTTTAAGAATCCTTTATTTTTCAATCTATATCAAAATAAAAAAATAATTAAAATATAAATAATTTAAATATTAATCAAAAGTTATAATACGTCTTCTAATTCTTATTATTTTTTTTTTAAAATAAATAAGTTTTATTTTTATAATTTGTCCCAATTTCCATTAGTTGTATTAAATATAATATTTTTTAAATATCTTTAAGTTTCATATTTTAAATCAAATAAATCTCTTTCTTATTTCTATTTTTTTATCTATTCCTTTAACATAATTGCTTGATTATAGTTCTCTTTTTCAACTTAATAATTTATTTCTCTTTAATATTGTAATATTTGTCTTCCTATATCTATTAAAATTTTAATATCTTTCTTTATTTCTATTAATTTGTCATAGTTTTCTTCTATTTTATATTTTTTTTGAATTTCCTTTATCTCTTATAATATTTCAATAGTTTCTTCATCTAAACATAATTATCCATATTGATCTGTATAATTTTAATTATTAAACTCTATACTTTCTATAGGTATTCCTATTTCTATGAGTATTTAATCAATTTTTAATTAATTATCACTTATTTTATCAATATTTTATGTGTTATTATCATATTTTATGTAATTTATTTATTGGCCATAACATTATAGTTATCCTATTCTAATAAATTATTCGTTTTTTCTATTTTCTACAATTATTTTAAGAAAATTACAAATGATTTCATTTGTTATTTCAATTTTAATTTTATTTTCATTAATTTCATTATTAAATTAAATTTTTTTAAAGTAAATATCCAAAAAACTATTACAATATCCATCACCATACAGTATTTCTATACTTGAAAAATTAATATTTGATAATTTTATATATTATAATTAAACTCTTCCTTTATACTATAATATAATTTCAACTTTTTAATCACTATTGATTGATTATTAATTTAATTAGTTACTTTAAAAATATAAATCTTTATTTGAATTCTTAATATTTTAAACTTAATATTTTTCATTTATATCACTGCAAGCTATAATTTCATAATCTAAGTGTTACATCAATTATTATATAAAATATTATACTCATTTTTACTTATATAATAATATATTAATCAATTTTAATAATAATCATAAAAATATATTTTAAAAAAAACCTATTAAATAAAAAACTGGGGAATACGGGGAATTGAACCCCGGACCACAACTACCCTAAAGTTGTATGATACCACTACACCATATTCCCAAGTTATTATTAAACTTATTATTAAAAATATATTTTTCAAATATATAATTTATAGATAAAAAAAATATTTATTTTAAATTTAATCAAATAAATATTTTATAAATAAAATTTATTTAAATTATTTATTAATTAAATCATTTGATTTGACGAAAAACAAATAAAGATATTTTTATAAGCTAATCTAAATTAATAAAAAATGAAAAAAAATTTTAAAAAATAGAAAACCATTATTTTATTAACCCTTGATTTTCGAAATTACTAAAATTTGAAATAAATATTTGATTTATAAAAATATCACCATTTTAAGTCAAAGGACTATATACACCTTAAACTTTTATAAGTTCTATGGAAACTATATTTTATAATTTTTAGTTTATTGTTTTTAATTTATCTCCCATTTTAGCTTTATATGCAAATTAAAATTTTTCATTTAAATAAATTAAATGATATTTAGATACTTCAATAAAATTTCCATCTTAAATTTTAATTTTATAGTAAAATTATATTTAATGATCATCTTTGTGTATAAAACCTATTATTTTATCTTTTTATTAATTAAAATATTAAATTTCATCCCCAATTATTAATTCATTTATATTTTTTGTACTATTATCAAGCATTTATACTTTATTATTTTTTGAAATACAAGCCATAGTTTCTAATTCTTAATCACACATCCATTATTAACAATAATTATTATTCTTTGAAACTTATGTACAAATACATTCATGCTAAAATTTATAATCTACTACAACGTTTTTTTTCCTTCTTTAAGACTATTATTGAATAGAAAAATGTGAACTTATAATTTCTTAAAAAATAAATATTTATGAGAAAATTATTTTAAATATTTATAAATTCTTCATTAAGACTATAACTATAAATATTATATAATAAAATTTTAAAATAATAAATTAAATAATTAACATATAGATAAAGAATAAATATTTATATATTAAAACAATTATATTGAGTATATAAGATATGAGATTAATTTATAATAATTTAAAATGAGACATTAATATCTAATTATATTATTATTTGTAATTTGTCAAAACCTAATATCAAGGTAAGAAGAAAAATAAGAATAAAAAAAAATAAAAAAAGAATATAAAAATGAAATAATAGAAAAAAAAAGTAAATAAAAAATTAATAAAGAAGAAGATGAATAAATTAAAATAAATAAAAATTAATTAATATAATTTTAAGAAAATAATAAAGATCATTAAAATCATGATGAATAACATTAAGAAAATAATAAAGATCATTAAAATCATGATGAATAACATTAAGAAAATAATAAAGATCATTAAAATCATGATGAATAACATTAAGAAAATAATAAAGATCATTAAAATCATAATGAATAACATTAAGAAAATAATAAAGATCA
>Ga0315908_10003574_pt1 | contig 11270 bp, 9 predicted proteins | sample LakEriMetagenome_12_FD_203520 | JGI IMG/M metagenome (GOLD analysis project Ga0315908, IMG submission 203520) | Freshwater fungal communities from buoy surface, Lake Erie, Ohio, United States - Buoy 4 MA124 | ecosystem: Environmental > Aquatic > Freshwater > Lake > Lake biofilm | place: USA...
AATTGACAAGTATTTCAAAACGAATAGGGGGATTCCTCGCGGATTCCATTGACCTGTATCCAGCAGGTGATCAACCGCTCCGTGCGGAATGCCGATTGCAACCAATCCTCCAATGATGATCATGTTTACAGCAAGTAATAGCTGCGCATCTTCTCCGGATAAAAAACTCAGCAGGATGCAAAGAAGCGTCAAGATGAGAGGTCTGAACAGCGAAGAATTTTGGATGTTTCTAAAGGCAGCTCGCAGGAATGGACCTATCGGCAAACGGGCGAAAATGGCAATCTCCTCTCGCACATCTGTCTTCTCATCCAGAAACGTGAGAATCCGCTGGATGTCGGTATTCTTGAACAAGGCCTCGAAAATGGGTTTTCCTTTTTGAGGCTGTGATTGAAGAATATCGAGCAGCAAACCATCATAGAAGGCAAAACGTCCATGCTTTACAGTCGCATAGGTTCGATTGAAGGCGTTGGCCGGCTGACCTTGCTTCAGATTTTCAGCAATCTGTCCTGCATGCTGGTACATGTTCTTAAAGGCGTACCCGGTGCTTGATTTGATATTGTAGTTTCGGGCACCGAGTTGAACGATGCCGTCTGATTTCTCTTCTTGGATTGGGGCATTACACATGGGTATGCATCCTTGCTCCTCGCCCAGCTTAATATAACTTCCGATGCGACGATGTATGTACTGTGTCAGCAGTGCCTCTGCCTCTATAGGTTGAAAGACTTTACTGCCAAACCGTGTTACTTCGACCAACGCTGTTCCGTCGTTAAAGGGGAGCACATAAACGAACTGTGTATACCCCTGCTGATCGATATCGAAATCCATGAAGCGAAAAGAAACAGAGGACTTGCTATTGTCGGCAATTGCGATATGCCACCCGACGAAGCTTTGATGAAGGTGTGTTTGACCGCTTTGTGGCCGTTGATAGGAAGGTGTGCGTGAATCGAAGATGAGCTGACTTGAAATCTTCCGGCTATTTAGCATAACGTAGGAAGACTCACTTGTCGAATGAACCTCGCTCACTTCGCCTACGCAGCGATGCCAGCCGTAGTGAATACTGAGTTTATCAATGCTTTGATAGAGGTCAATGCTCGAAACGTGGTTATAGCGCAGAGGCCCCAGTGATGATGGTTGTTCGCCGGGAAGAATGACAGTATCCCAAGTTTGAGATATGATTTCAGCCAGATCCTTTTCAATGGTTTCGTCGCGGTGCGACCAAAAGCAAAAGGTTTTATCCCGGCGATCTTTGCGCTCTTTATCGATGAGCAATACGCTTTTATTATTCAGTAATCCTGAGTGGTGCATTCGCAACAGCATGAGGCATGCTGAGGCACCTGCGCCGCAAAAAACATTATCATATTTCGATTGAATGTTGTTCAAACCTAGTAGTTGAGATTCAGCTCCTGGCTGAAAAAGAAAGGGAGGAAACACCTTCAGCGAATCCTCCCTTTCGTGGCTAGTTCTTCGAACTAATTTGAATTAATCTTCAGCGTTGCGTGACAAGCTGTAGATTACCAAACCGAAGCCAATCTTATTGATGGCGTCAGCGATGTTGTAAACGATGTCCATTGAGTGCAAAGCAGCAGCTTTGTCTGCGACCAACTTCATTCCAAACAAACCGCCTTCAGTTCCGAGGATGTATCCCAATGGGTAGATTGCCCAACCTACGAGTACAAACCAAGCCAGAATGCGTGTAGCTTTTGCTACTAATGGGCCTGCAGTTTGAGACAATTTTGCCACTTCACCAAACCAAACTAGGTAGGCAATGTAGAAGTAGGCAGCTCCGGAAATTACTCCCCAAAGAACGCTGTTTAATGGATCCAATACCTCTCCAATGTAACCGGTTACCAACATTACTAATGATGCGAAAATCAATTTCCACAACAATCCGATTTTGGCACCGGCTTTCTTGGTGATCAAATAGAACTCAACACACATCAAAGGCACAGTGAGAATCCAGTCTACATAACGAAAGAATGTAGGTGATTCTCCTGTCTCCAAATTGTATCCGCGCATGTAATAATAATGCACGGCTGCAATGAAGGTGATGAGACCTGAAACAAGAACGGAAGTTCTCCACTTCGGTGAAGTGTTGTTCAACTCGAAAAAGAAAAACACGGAAGCGGCCATCATAGCCATTGTTCCGATAAAGAATGTAAACGCAACATAATTGTCGCTTGCAATAGTTAAGTGCTCCATTTGGTATTGAATTTTGTTAAGCCTACTCTTCAGGATTTTCGGAAACTCCAGTTTCGGTACTCACGATACCAATTCTGTTTCAAGAACAAGAGGATTTCACATTTGTTTAATTTCTTCGGGGAAAAGCTAAACAAAATTGAAATTAGATGTAAAAGAAGGTCACTTAATGGATAATGTTAATGGTCTGCCGGTTGGAGTTCTGTTGAATTATTCCCTGTTTGAATATTTCAAATAACTTGTCGACACCAAAAAAATTAGCAGGCATGCCTCTTATGCAGCCTCAGCACTTCTTGTTCCCGTTTTTAGCGCACGCCGCAGGGTCATTCGTGGGTGCGTGGATTGTTGCACGTTTTGCAGCTTCCGGGCAATTACTGTTGTCGATGATTGTCTGCGCGCTGTTCTTCCTCGGCGGATTGCAGATGGTAGTGGAGCTCCCGAGCCCGATGTGGTTCAATCTAAGCGATCTGGTGTTGGCCTATTTTCCCATGGGACTGTTGGCGCATCGGTTGGGTAGGTCTAAGATGACCAGTGAGTTTAAAAATTATAGAAATTCTTAGGATTTGACAGGTACAGTCAATAAGAGAATCATTTCTTTGAAGACCTGAATACACATCTTATAATAAAGGTCACTCAATTGAAACGAGACTCACATTGTAAAGTGTTGAAAATGGTTGATTGTTTTTGGTGCCCATGATTTGATAATATTCCCCGGTGCCATCTTTCAGATAACGAACTTTGTCGACGAAGGTGTCATAGTTAAATCGAATCTCTTTGCCGCTGATTTTAGATTTCACTGTCAATGTCTCACTGGAGTATAGCAGGGTTATCGTGTTATTGATAATAATTTCATACATCGCTCGCGGTTGAGAAGAAACTTCAATGGCTTTTATCTTATTCTTAGCATGTGTCAATGATTCTTCAATTTCTGAGGGTGGAATGTGATCAATGACGTATCTGCGGTAAATAAAACCTTCCCAATAGTTTCTGAGATAGTCTGTATTCGTGTTGGGGCCTAAAGTACCTAGCCGTTGTGTAAATTGAATCAGTAAATCCAGCTCGTTTAAAACTCCGATTTTAAAGTCAGTAGGATATCGTTTACATAACAAGCAGACATATTCAATTGTTTGATTAAGCAATACGCTTCGCGCAGTTTTATTCTGAAATATTCGATGGTAGTAATTTGGAAATCCTTGCGCCTTATCGAAATCCAATCCTGAAACAGTTGTGAATGCATAAATTGGATCCGATACGCGATTGTTGTCCATTTCGTCATCGTAATATAGAATCGGTGTGTTCGACCAATATCCTAAGTTGCGATTTGCACCTACGTGATTTGCATAATTGATGAAATCCAAAACCTGATTTGTATCTGTATCAAATGAACGCACCAATGCGGAGTTAAAAACAGATCTATCCGATGACGTTATTAATTCTTCCACGCCCATGTCGTTTATAACGGCATTTGTCGAAATGTATTCGCCATCTTCTAAGTGAATGTTATACGTATATACTCCGCTCTGTTGCACAAAATACAGTGTGCCGGATATGAGCGTAATGGCGAGCAGAGAGAAAACTAGTCTTTGTTTATGGGGCATGTTCAAATTGCGGATTTTGTCAAAATTACTGCGATAACATCACGCTCGTCATAGTTAGCGAGCCCGCTACAGCACGGTCGTTGAAAAAACTAACTCCATCGTTTTTTTGTTGAAGCCCTAGCGTGTAAAGCAATGGGTAGTAATGATCGGGGGTAGGTATGGCCAACTGTGCAGCTTTGTGCAGGTTGTTGTAGTTAATTAATGACGTATGATCACCCAGTTCAATTTTTTGCTTGAAAAGCTCATTGAGCTCCAACGCCCAGTCGAACCCATAATGCTCTTCATTCAGCCTATTGAAATCGACCATGCGAAGGTTGTGCACCATGTTACCGCTCCCAATAATCAATACTCCTCTCTTGCGCAGCGATGAAAGCTGTCGAGCAAGTGAATAATGATAGTCCGCAGGTTGATTGTAATCGATGCTCAGTTGCAATACGGGTATATCTGCAAGCGGATACATGTGTTTCAATAACGTCCAGGTTCCATGATCAAGCCCCCATTCATGGTCGAGCTCAATCGGAAATTGACTTTGCATTTCAGTGATTGTTTTTGCTAGCAGAGGATCTCCATGAGCCGGATACTGTGCCTCAAATAGTGCCTTGGGAAAACCGCCAAAGTCATGTATGGTGCCCGGTTTTTCAACTGCAGTAACGAATGTCCCTTTTGTTAACCAATGGGCTGAAATAACCAAAATAGCTTTCGGGGCGGGCAAACTTGCTCCCAGTTTTTTCCATTGGTTGGTGAATAGATTGTCTTCAATTCCATTCATGGGCGATCCATGTCCTACAAATAAAGCAGGCATCGATTCATCTGTCTCCGCATATAGTTCTTGCAGCATGCGCACTGCGCCCATGGCTGCCATACCTGTTGTTCCTGCCATAATTGTAAGAAAGGCTTTGCGGTTCATGTTAGAACAAATGTAGAATGCATAAACAGGCTAGTTACTTGATGTGAATCAAGGTTTCATTCCCGTCATGCATGCTGGTTTTCTTCTTCCACAAATTGCAGGTCTCTGCCAAATGTTTCAGGCAATGCAAGCAGTGAAAGCAATGATAGCGTGAGACAAATCGCGCCAATAAGTAAAGCCGCATTAGTATCGCCCATTGATTCGGCCATCCATTTAAATGAGAGTACAATGGGCACGGTGGCCCCTCGAACGAAGTTGGGCACAGTGGTCGTAACGGTAGCCCTTATGTTGGTGCCAAACGTTTCTGAAGCGATTGTCACGAAGAGCGCCCAATATCCGGTTGCAGTGCCTATCAGAAAACATAGGAAGTAGTAAAACGACACAGAGAATCCTCTACCGAGTAGAAATGTCAGAACAACTCCAATGCATCCTATCAAATAAAACAGTACAATTTTTTTTCGGTTCTTAAACAGTTGACTCAAATAGCTGCTCATTAAATCACCGAAGGATAAACCGAAGTAGGTGAAAACAATAGCTTGACCTATTTCGAAAGGCCCACCAACCGCTTGCCCATTGGCGGCAAATTTTTCAGAGAACTTCACTAATACCCCAACGCAATACCAGACGGGAAGGCCCATCGCAATGCACGCCAGATAGCGTATGGCTCTTTTGCGGTTGGAAAAAAGCATAAAAAAGTTACCCTTCGAAACTTTTTTATCCTTGACCTCATCGAACATCTGACTTTCATGCGTGCCCGCTCTTAAGGTGAGCAACAATAATCCAAGCAAGCCGCCTATGATGTACATGACCTGCCAATGAGCCAGCCCCATGATGGATAATTCAAGTTGATTGAGATAGGCTGCCGCAACGGCTCCGAGTGCACCCATGGTTACGATAACCATGGTGCCATAGCCCCGTTTCTCCTTTTTGAGAATCTCATTGACAAGTGTAATAGCTGCTCCCAGTTCTCCGGCAAGTCCAATTCCTGCAATAAAACGAATCGCTGCATATTGATTCATGTCGGTTACGAATGCGTTGGCGATATTGGCAATTGAGTAAATGAGAATTGAACCAAGCAGTATGTTTCTTCTTCCTTTGATGTCGCCTAAAATTCCCCAGATAAGACCACCAACAAGCATCCCGGACATTTGCCACAAAAACAAGGTGTAATCGAGCTCTGCCAGCATAGAGGCGTCTGTAACCCCCATACCATTTAAACTGGCCCTACTGACAATGTTGAATAATTGCAAATCGAAAATGTCGACGAAGTAGCCGAGCGATGCAACAAGGATGGTAGGCCAGAGGGCGCGGTTGTTCATGGTGATGGTTTGGATGGCTAAAATAACCAACTCAACATGTTCGGTTCATAATTCATACAGACCTCGCTATCGACATAGGCGTGACTTGTGTTCTTTTGTTGAGTGCGAACTATTTTCTATATCCTCTTGTGTTTGCCGTGCTGGTGGTCGACGAATGCCTTTGGGCAAAGGCAATTTCAACAACAGCAGGGGCAGGTCCTGAAGAATGCGTCGCAGCAATGGCTTTGTACTGAATTATTCAAGGTGAATCCGGGCTACTTCGATTGTAATAACGTCAGTTGGCTTATGCCGAAGGCCGGAGTCTATTCCATCTTTAATGATTCAATGGAAATTTCAAACGAACAGGAAAAGTGCTTTCAGGAAATTTGGTTTCCTCGTGGTGACTGCAAGCGATTCCTGTCTGTTTTGGCCATGGCTGACGTATACATGCCTCTCTTTAAAAGAAAGACAGAGCAGCTTCAATTGCATAAACATATCGCTTTTCTGCCTATTGTGTTGTCAGGCTGCAATCAGCAATTTGAAAATGGAAACTGCGCAGGCCTCTGGGCTATGCCCGACTCAATTGCTGCGTTGTATGGTTTGCGTGTTGATTCGCTGGTCGATGAGAGGCGAGGGGGCGATTTCACAACCGATGCAGCTTTGAAGTGGATACTCGAAATGCGAACGTCAGGGAACGGAGATTACACAAATGTTCTAGCCGGAATCGAAATAATACAATCCAATTCATGCAGGAAGTTGTCGCCCAAGAACAGGGAATTGCTTAAGCCTTTTCTTGCCTACACGATACGGTTGTTTGAATCTGCTCATGCAACTAATCAATTAAACAATTGCTTTGATATTCTTGGTCAATTTCAACCGGTCATAATCGATAAGCCAATTGCCGTTCAATCTATTGTTGATTTGCTTTCAATTGACGAACGTGCGCTGCGCGCTGCCAACCCGGTCTACACCGGTGAATGGCTAGTCCCCGGTTATCGACGTGTTCCATTTGTTCTGGAAAACACGTGTGTCGGTCGCTTTAGCGCATTGAAATCAGAGCTGGAGCAAAAAGGTGTGCAGCAGCGAAGCAGGAAATAGTTGATGTCTTAGCTGCTTTGATTTTCGATAAGAAACTAGTGCTTCACGGATTGTTGACAGTTCACATGGCTGGGTTGATATCTCGCTTTAAATTGACTTGGCACTTACTCAAAATTGATTCTACTTAGCACCGTTTTAAAAAGATCGTTGTTTTCTTTTACGGTCTTATGTTTTCGATAGCTGCACGGACACTGGAATGTGATGAAGAACGGTCCGTTGTGAAAAGCGTGTTGTTCTTAGTGGAACAAGCTTGGGCGGATCGATAGAACAATACCTGAACACATACTGTGAGTCTGTACTCGTTTAGTTGATTTCGAGTATCAGTGGGATTTAAAAGTAGTTCTCGTTTTAAAACGGGAATAACAAATAGAATTGGTTTGAGTAGAGTTCATGGTTTTTTTGGTTAATGGAGGAAACCACCTTTCGTCGAAGGTGGTTTTTTCTTTCTAATACAAACTCACCCGCATCGCTATCTGTTCAAGACTTCCTCTACGATGTAGTTGTTTACAATTTCAACCCCATGCTGATTTAAGTGATGGGAGTCGTAGAAATGAAGTGTATCTGTTAAAGGTAGCTTGCCATTCAAATTTTCATAGGTCCCCAATTCAGTCATTACAGAATCAAAATAGTCGTTGTTGCTATAGCTATGAAAGTTGTCGGAAGCCATGGGCGTATAGAGTAATTTGTAAGCAATACCTCGCTCCATGCAAAGTTCAATGCACTGTTTGAATGCTTCTAACTGCTCGGGGAGTATTTCAATTAATTCCGAATCGTAATCGTTGGTTTTGTAATAGGATATTTTACGCTCTACAAAACCATGGGGTATGTAGGTATCCATCTCTTTTGATACATCTTCTTTCAGCGCGCTTTTAACTCCCAACACGTCGAGCCACGCCGAGTATATGAGTGTGTTCGAAGTTTTGGGATGTGACATTTGCGCTGCCATGCGAATACAACTTGCATCGATGGCGCTATTGGATAGAATGTCTATCGATGATTCAACCCCGTCTGATGAGAAGTAAATGGGGTTCACTTCAAAAACAACCAGCTTTGGATTGAGCTGAGTCAAGTGTCTTCTCAATAATAGCAAAGTCTGAATAGGGGTTTGGTTGCTGGAACCTAAATTGAATGACTTGTATCCGGCTGTGTCATAGATGCGAGTATCAAATACTCGGTAACAATGCGAAGATCCCATAAAGAGAATATCAACGTCCGACTCGTCCTGCACATCAATCAATCGCGTATGAAGGTGACCAATTGCACCGAACTTGTATTTGATATTGGATTCAATCTTCGACTGGAAAAAATGGCCAAAAACAAACACTCCTGCGAAATAAAATACGGCAGCAAAAATGCTGAACAGCCCAATCCGATAGAGGAAACGTTTCATATCCATCAGAATTGAAAGTAAATAAAGGGTGTTTCAGAGGTTGGCATGAAGACAAAAATCAGAAAAATCAGGAGCGCATACAATCCCCAGCGAAAACCGGTTGGCCATTTCAAACCGAAAGTATCGAGCGCATATCGGTCGTGACGACCAAACCATTCAATGGCAAGAAAAAACAAGCTGAATGCAAGGGCAGTATAAAGACTCATTGGATAAAAACTGCTGTTTTGAGAATGCATGAATTCCGTGGCGAGTCGATACAAATAACCTGTTGCATGTGAAATACTCTCGGCCCTAAAAAACACCCAGGCCAAACAAACCAGCGTAAATGTTACTCCCATACTCAGCAACTCTCGAATGCTGGGTAGCAATCGGCCTTCGGCAACAATGGCCATGTTTTTTCGCTGAGAATTGATGAGCAGAAGAGGGAGGTAAAACAAGGCATTCAACAATCCCCAAACGATGAACGTCCAGTTAGCTCCATGCCAAAAACCACTCACCAGAAAGATGATGAATGTATTACGGATCTTGGACTTCATGCCGCCTTCACTTCCTCCGAGCGGTATATAGAGATAGTCCTTGAACCAGCTGGAAAGCGAAATATGCCAGCGTCGCCAGAATTCTGCTATGTCACGCGAGAAATAGGGGAAGGCAAAATTGCGCAGTAGCTCAATGCCAAACAGGCGCGATGTGCCCAGGGCGATATCGCTGTATCCGGAAAAATCGCAGTAAATCTGGAAGGCAAAGAATACAGCACCCGCCAATAAGATGACTCCCGAATACTCCTGATAGTGATCAAAAATTTGATTCGCATGTATGGCGCAGTGCTCGGCCACAACCATCTTTTTGAAAAGCCCCCATAAAATCTGTCTCAAACCATCGGTCGCCTGACTGTAATTGAAACTACGCGGTTTCTTCAGTTGCGGAAGTAAATGCGTTGCGCGCTCAATAGGACCCGCAACCAGCAACGGAAAGAAACTCACGAATAGCGCATAATTCACGAAGTTGGCTTCGGCAGTGATGCGTCTTTTATAAATGTCGATTACATAGGAAAGTCCATGGAAAGTATAGAATGAAATTCCAACGGGCAGCACCACATGGATGAGTGTTGAATTGAGTGTTATACCAAAAAATGAAAATGCGTGCTGGAATGAATCAATGAAAAAATTGTAATACTTGAAGACGAATAAAAATCCGAGATTAACCGATATACACCCCCAGAGCCACAGCTTGCGTTTGCGCTCGTCGCTTGTTGAGGAGAGCTGCAAACCGGTCACATAGTCCAAACCGGTGGAAAACATCAGCAGGAGCATAAACCTCCAGTCCCAGCATGAATAAAAGTAATAGCTCGCTAAGAGCAGAAGTATGTTTTGAACCTTGAGGCGTCCTGCCGCTAGAAACCAATGCAGCGCGAATACAATCGGCAGGAAATAGGCGAAGTCAATCGAATTGAAGAGCATCGGGGTGAAGGTTCTCGCAGGCGAAGGTAAGAACAGCCTGCGCAACTTTCGAAACCAGTATCAACTCTAGTGGCTCTTCAGCTTGGCAATTGTGTCGGAAGGGTTGGCAGAGGCAAACACGGCATTGCCTGCCACAAGCACATCGGCGCCTGAATGAGCCAATTTACCGATGTTGTTTTCATTCACTCCGCCGTCGACTTCTATCAGGAACGATAGCTTCCGCTCTTCACGGATGGTCTTTAACTGCTGAATTTTGGAATATGTATTATCAATAAATGACTGACCTCCAAACCCCGGGTTAACACTCATCACTAAAACCAAATCGGCATCTGATAGGATATCGGTCAAGGCACTTACGGGTGTGTGTGGATTTATAGCAACGCCGGCAAGCATTCCCTCGTTTCGAATGGCCTGCAGGGTTCGGTGCAAATGGGTGCATGCCTCGAAGTGCACTGTGAGCACGTGAGCACCGCAAGCTTTGAATTCTTTAATATACCGATCCGGGTCAACAATCATGAGATGAACGTCCAATGGTTTCTTTGCATGCCCGTGCACAGCCTTTACGACAGGCATTCCAAATGAAATGTTCGGTACAAAAACACCATCCATAACATCTACATGAAACCAATCGGCCTGCGATTGGTTAATCATTTCGATGTCACGCTGAAGATTGGCAAAGTCTGCCGACAAAATACTAGGGGCAATGCGATAGCTCATGAATTCGATTTGTGTACAAAAATCGGTAATTCAATCAACTGCCCATAACAACGTTGCATGAAATTTCTCAGTTTTGCTTTATGAAGGTTATTGGTCTCACCGGGGGTATTGGCTCAGGAAAGTCGCTTGTTGGAAGAATCTTTCAATCTGTTGGAGTACCTGTTTTCGATGCCGATAAGCAAGCAATTGCCTTGTATGAATCGGATCCGGAGCTCCTGCGCGATGTTGTCCGATGCTTTGGAACACAGGTATTGAATTCGGAAAGGAAGCTCAACAGACAGGCTTTAGCAGCCATCGTATTTTCGGATGAACAAGCGTTGAAGTCATTGAACGCATTGGTGCATCCGCTCGTTTCCAAGAGGTTTTCTGCTTGGAAGCAGGAGCAAAAGGGCAACGTGGTTATTCGTGAGGCTGCCATCTTATTTGAAAGTGGCAGCAACGCTGATTGTGATTTTGTTGTTCTTGTTTCGGCGCCTGAGCAAATGCGTATTGAGCGAGTGATGCGTCGCAATGGTTTGGGTGAAGGGGAAGTGAAAGCAAGAATATCGCGACAATGGCCTGAAGAGAAACTTCGGTCGCTTTCCGATTTTGAAATTGTCAATGATGAAA
>Ga0315908_10003576_pt1 | contig 11268 bp, 13 predicted proteins | sample LakEriMetagenome_12_FD_203520 | JGI IMG/M metagenome (GOLD analysis project Ga0315908, IMG submission 203520) | Freshwater fungal communities from buoy surface, Lake Erie, Ohio, United States - Buoy 4 MA124 | ecosystem: Environmental > Aquatic > Freshwater > Lake > Lake biofilm | place: USA...
GAAATTACCCAAATCATTCACGATAACGGCGGACAAGTCTATATGGACGGCGCCAACATGAATGCCCAAGTGGGATTGACAAATCCTGCTACCATTGGCGCGGACGTTTGTCACCTGAACCTACACAAAACCTTTGCGATTCCGCATGGCGGTGGAGGTCCTGGTGTAGGCCCGATTTGTGTGGCTCCACAATTGGTTCCTTTCTTACCAACAAATCCAGTAATTCCAACTGGAGGAACGGCTGCGATTACGGCCATATCAGCTGCTCCATGGGGATCTGCTTTGGCTTGTTTGATTTCGTATGGCTACATCTGCATGTTGGGCGCCGAAGGACTTACCGACGCCACCCGTTATGCTATTTTGAACGCCAATTACATCAAAGAACGTTTGAAAGGCCATTACGAGACCTTGTATTCCGGTGAAATGGGACGTGCCGCACACGAAATGATTTTGGAATGTCGTCCATTTAAACAAAAAGGCATCGAAGTGACGGATATCGCCAAGCGATTGATGGATTACGGTTTCCATGCTCCTACTGTTTCTTTCCCTGTGGCCGGCACCTTGATGATTGAACCGACCGAAAGTGAGGACTTGGCTGAATTGGATCGTTTTTGCGATGCCATGATTGCGATTCGAAAAGAAATCGAAGCCGCAACAGCCGATGACCACAACAATGTGCTTAAAAATGCTCCACATACCATGAGTATGGTTACTGCCGATTCTTGGGATTTTCCGTATTCAAGAGAAACCGCAGCCTTTCCTTTAGACTACATCCGATTGAACAAATTCTGGCCAACCGTGCGCCGAGCAGACGATGCCTATGGCGACCGAAACTTGGTTTGCTCTTGTGCGCCAATTGAAGCCTATATCTAATAGTTAAAGCCCTTAAGAACAACTAAAGGGCTTTTATTTTTCTGGCATGAAAGACATAGAAACCCCTGAAGACATCCACCGCATTGTGTCAACTTTTTACGACTACTTGTTACAAGACCAATCGATCAGTTATTTGTTTACCGATGTGGTTGTGATTCAACTCGAGGAACATTTGCCCATATTGGTTACCTTTTGGTCGCAAGCGCTTTTGGGTACTGGCGGTTATTACAACAACCTTACACAAATTCATTTGGATTTGCACCACAAATCGGCCTTGACGCCCGAACTATTTCAGATTTGGTTGGGACATTTTAATGCGGCCATTGATATAAACTGTCAAGGATTGAACTGCGAACGGATGAAGACCCAAGCCTTGAACTTGGCTACGGTGATGCAAATTAAAATCGCACAAGAAAACAACAAATAATTGCACTATGTGTAAGCAGTTATAGCATTCACTGCACAATTCACAATTATACGAGGAAAATCAACTTTTAATGGCCGCTTTTCATTTTAATTAGTAAATTCGGTTAACATTCCCTTTACAATATGAATATCAAGATAAGCGGCATTGGTAGTTACATTCCCACACAAGTTGTAAAAAACACCGATTTTAATGACCATGCTTTTTTAAACGAAGACGGATCGGCGTTTGCCTATTCTAATGAGGTGGTGATTGGAAAATTCAAAAGCATCACCGGAATTGGCGAAAGACGCTATGCAGCAGCAAACTTGTGTTCGTCTGATTTGGCTTTTTTTGCGGCTCAAAAAGCAATTGAAAATGCGCAACTCGATCCCGAAACCCTTGATTACATTATAGTCGCGCACAATTTTGGCGATGTAAAACCACAAGCCATTCAATCGGATATTTTACCCAGTTTGGCTACCCGCGTCAAACACAATTTAAAAATAAACAACCCCAAATGCGTAGCCTATGACATCTTGTTTGGGTGTCCGGGCTGGATTGAAGGCGTGTTGCAGGCCAATGCACTTATCAAATCGGGTATGGCCAAAAAATGTTTGGTGATTGGCGCCGAGACTCTTTCTAGAGTGGTAGACCTGCACGACCGAGACAGCATGATTTATGCCGACGGTGCCGGAGCTGCTGTCTTGGAAGCTTGCGACGAACACGATGGATTACTCTCTTACGAAAGTGCAACCTATGCCAGCGACGAAGCCAACTACTTGTATTTTGGCAATTCCTTCAATACCGAATTGGATCCCGACGTGCGCTACATCAAAATGCATGGACGTAAAATTTATGAATTTGCCCTAAGCCGAGTGCCGCAAGCCATGAAAGAATGTTTGGACAAATCAGGGATGGACATCAAAGACATCAAAAAAATTCTGATACACCAGGCCAACGAAAAAATGGACGAAGCCATCGTGAATCGGTTTTACAAACTATACAACGAACCCACGCCCGAAGGCATCATGCCCATGAGTATTTCCTTTTTAGGCAACAGCAGTGTAGCCACTATTCCTACCCTTTATGATCTTTTATTGCAAGGCAAAATTGAAGGACAAACCCTCAACAAAGGCGATATTTTACTGTTTGCTTCGGTGGGTGCCGGGATGAATGTCAATGCGTTTGTATACAAACATTAAGGATTTTTTTGCCTGAAATGCGAATCTCAAAAAGCAAAGCTAAACTAGTTTTCTTTGTATATTTACCACTCGATTTAACAGCCTATTACATGTACGAAAACACCTATCCCAGCAAGCGATTTCAACGCACTTTGGCCTTTTTGCAAGACCATATTTCTACTTCAGCATCCATTTTGGATTTGGGAGTGGATAACCCCTTTGCTAAAATCATGCGCCAAGAAGGATATGCCGTACAAAACACTTCAGGCGAAGACCTGGATGTAGACCAAACCGCTTTGCAGCAAAGCAAGGCCGAGGTGGTGACCGCCTTTGAAATATTCGAACATTTACTCAATCCATATACGGTGTTGCAAGCCGTAACCGCCAAAAAAATACTCATTTCAATTCCCATGCGTTTGTGGTTTTCGCCGGCCTACCGCAGCAAAACCGACAAATGGGACCGTCACTACCACGAATTTGAAGACTGGCAATTGGATTGGCTACTCGAAAAAACAGGTTGGAAAATTATCGCCCGAGAGCAATTTACCCACCCGGTAAAAAAAATAGGATTTCGCCCTTTACTCCGTTATTTTACCAACCGCTATTACCTCATCTACGCCGAAAAAATTGACGCATGAATCCCAAATATGTAGTTGTAATTCCCGCCCACAATGAAGCCCAATTTATTGGCCTGACCCTGCAATCACTTGTTGCACAAACGGAAATTCCCTACAAAGTAGTGGTTGTGGACGACAATTCAACCGATACTACTTCGGAAGTTGTGCAAGAATTCTGCCACAAATACCCGTACATCAGCCTGATTAACAACCCTTCTGAAGCTGCGCATTTGCCTGGCAGCAAGGTGATCCGTGCGTTTCAAGCCGGTTATGACATCTTGGGCAAAGACTTTGAAATTGTGGTAAAATTAGATGCCGATTTAATCTTACCGCTTGATTATTTTGAAACGATATTGACCTATTTTGATGACGATATGGCCGTAGGAATGGCCGGCGGATTTGCGTACATCGAAAACAACAAAGGCGAATGGGTGCTTGAAAATTTAACCGACAAAGACCACATACGCGGCGCATTCAAAGCCTACCGCAGAGCTTGCTTGGATGAAATTGGTGGACTAAAACCAGCTATGGGTTGGGATACCGTTGACGAATTACTCTGCCATTATTACGGATGGAAAGTTGTAACCGATGCCCGATTGAAGGTAAAGCACCTCAAACCCACCGGCGCCAATTACAACAACAAAGCGCGCTACAAACAAGGCGAGGCATTTTACAGCTTGGGTTACGGATTGCTAATTACTGGAATTTCTTCGGCCAAATTGGCTTTCATGAAAAAGAAACCGGGTTTGTTTTTGGATTATATGACGGGCTATTTTAGGGCCTTATGGCAACGCAAACCCTTGTTGGTCACCTCGGATCAAGCCCAATTTATACGCCGCTACCGTTGGCAAAAAATGAAACAAAAACTCAGTAAAACTACCGAATCGCTATGATGCTTCTTCGCTATTTATCGCAAATTGGAAAGTACGCCTTGATGTGGGTCGAAATATTCAAAAAGCCCACCAAATGGTCGGTCATGAAGCTGCTCATTTTAAAAGAAATTGACGACCTCATCATGGGATCTTTAGGAATTGTTGCCTTTATCTCCTTTTTTGTGGGCGGCGTAGTTTCTATCCAAACGGCCCTCAATCTAACCAATCCTTTGATTCCCAAATACCTCATTGGCTTTGCCACGCGCCAATCGGTGATTCTTGAATTTGCTCCTACGTTTATTTCGATCATTATGGCCGGAAAAATGGGTTCGTTTATTACTTCTAGCATAGGGACCATGCGGGTAACCGAACAAATAGATGCCCTGGAAGTCATGGGAGTGAATTCGATAAATTACTTGATTTTTCCAAAATTAATGGCCTTGCTGTTGTATCCGTTCTTGATCAGCATTAGCATGTTTTTGGGCATTTTTGGTGGATGGGTAGCGGCGGTTTATGGCGGATTTGCCTCTAGTTCGGATTTTGCTGATGGTCTCCAACAACAGTTTATCCCTTTTCACATTGCCTACGCCTTTATCAAAACATTTGTATTTGGATTATTGTTGGCCACCATTCCTTCTTTTCACGGGTACTACATGAAAGGCGGCGCACTCGAAGTAGGAAAAGCAAGTACGGTATCGTTTGTTTGGACTTCGGTAACGATCATTTTAATGAATTATATTCTCACTCAAATGCTCTTAACCACATGATTGAAGTAAAAAATGTAGAGAAATCGTTTGGCGATTCTAAGGTATTAAAAGGCATTTCGACGGTGTTTGAAACCGGAAAAACCAATTTGATTATTGGCCAAAGTGGTTCGGGTAAAACCGTATTGCTTAAAAGTTTATTGGGCATACACACGCCCGAGAAAGGGACCATCTCATTTGATGGCCGCATCTACTCCAAGCTTACGGCTGATGAAAAACGAGAATTGCGCACTGAAATTGGCATGGTATTTCAAGGAAGTGCTTTGTTTGATTCGATGACCGTAGCCGAAAATGTGGGATTTCCACTCAAAATGTTTACCAATAAAACCAAAGCCGAAATACAAGAACGGGTGAATTTTGTACTCAATCGCGTCAATTTGGTGGATGCCCATGGCAAACTACCTTCCGAAATTTCTGGCGGTATGCAAAAAAGGGTAGCCATTGCCCGCGCCATCGTAAACAACCCCAAATACTTGTTTTGTGATGAACCAAACTCAGGTTTGGATCCCAAAACCTCGATTGTAATTGACAACTTAATCAAAGAAATCACCGAAGAATACAACATCACCACCGTAATCAATTCGCACGACATGAATTCGGTGATGGAAATTGGCGAAAATATTGTGTTTTTAAAAGATGGATTAAAAGCGTGGCAAGGCAGTAAAGAAGAAATTTTTCACACCGACAACCAAGCGGTTGTTGATTTTGTATATTCGTCCAATTTGTTCAAAAAAGTACGCGAGGCTTATTTGAAAGGCTAATTGTCTTTCATGTTTTGATCCACCTCCATTGACTTGGTTGAATTGTTTCGAAAAATCTCAAAATAATACCCAATCACAACAAAATCTTTCCCGGTCTCGTCGTTAATTTTATAATCAAACTGACGCAAAAATCCCAACTGATAGGAAGCCTGTTTGGACAAAAAATAACTGGCCGTAAGTTGCAATCTATTGCGTTCAAAATACGGTTGGGTATCGGTAAAAAAAAGTTCGTTTGACAAATTCAGCTGAAAGGGTTTATAGCCTTTGGTTTCTTTTCCAAACGGATAAACAAGACCCAATCGGTAACGAAATCTGTTTCGAAATCCGTCACTAGTCCACCGAAATTCTGAACGATAGCGTTGTTCCACTTTAATGGAACCAATGGATTGCAACAAACTCAATTGAGGCCACAACCTGAATTCGTTGTTGTTTTTTGGCGTGCTAAAATTGCCTCCCGATTTGTAGGTTTGGTAACTTCCAGCGCCTAAAGTAAGGCGAACCGCATTGTGTAGTTTATAATTTACCGCTGCTTTGTATTCGTAATAATGAAACTGATCGTAAAAAGCCAAAGACCGAAGTTGTGCTTCTGCAAAAAAACTGAGTGTATCCGAGTAATTGTATTTGATATTCAAGCTATTCCAAGTGCCTAGTTCATTGGTTTGTCCTACTGCGGTGTGCAATCCAAAAAAACAAACCCAAACCAGGCAAAATCTCTTCATTGTTATTACATTATTACTTGGGCAACTGCGCCACGATTCCTTTGATTTCTTGCTCTTTCCCTTTAGGGTAAATAAGCAACACATTGTCTTTGTCCACGATAATAAAATCGTGCAAGCCGTCAATGACTACAATTTTGTCTTTGGCGGTACTGATGATGTTGCTCGAGGTATTTTGCAACAAAACTTTGGCATTCACCACGGCATTGTTGTGTGCGTCTTTGTCTAATTTTTCGTGCAAGGAGCCCCAGGTTCCCAAATCATTCCAATCAAAAGTGGCGGGCAAAACATATACATTGGAAGCCGCTTCCATGACCGCATAATCAATCGAAACATTATCGGCAGCCGCGTAATGTAGGGCAATAAAAGCGTTTTCAGCTTGGGTATTATACGAATCCCAACCTTGCAAAAACAACTGATACAATTCCGGCTGAAAAGCCTCAAACGCTGCGGTGATGGATTGTACACTCCAAATAAATATACCGCCATTCCATAAAAAGTTGCCACTCGCCAAAAACGATTTGGCCGTTTCGTAATCGGGTTTTTCCCGAAATTGACTTACTTTTTTAATGGGATTGCGGTCTTGTTTGTCGTATTCGATATAGCCAAAACCGGTATTGGGAAAGGTCGGTTGAATACCCAAAGTGAGCAAGGCATTTTCTTGGGCACAAAAATCAAAACAGCTGCGCAAATTTTGTGCAAAGGCGTGTTCGTCTTCTATCCAGTGATCACTGGGCGCGACCACCATTACCGCATCTGGGTTTTGTTTTTTTATTTTCAGAGCCGCATACAAAATACAGGGTGCGGTATTGCGCATGGCTGGTTCCAACAACACCTGCTCTTGGCTTACTTCTGGAAGCTGTTGCAAAACAATGTCGTTGTATTTTTCGTTGGTTAAGATCAATATGTTTTCGGCAGGAATCAATTGGGCCAAGCGCGAAAATGTTTTTTGCAACAAGGTAGAGCCGCAGCCCAACATGTCGTGAAATTGTTTGGGAAATTCGGCCGTACTCACTGGCCAAAATCGTGATCCTACTCCGCCTGCCATAAGCACGGCATAATAATTTTTGTTCATAATATAGGGAGGTAAATTGGCTTTAAAAAGCCCTGCAAATATATTTATTATCCGCGTCGTTTGCGCGACTATTGGTTATTTTAATGTTATCCCGGTATGATTTCCACCTCGGCATTGGCATTGAACAAATACAATTTTCCGGTTTTTACTTCCAGGCATTCATAACGTTTCACGCGCAAGCCTTTTTTTTGAAAAATGCGGCCGTTGGCGAGGCGAAAAAAACTGCCGCTGGGCACCTCGTGCATAAAATGGATATCGGCTTTGCGTTCGTCAAATTGTTTCAAGGCAAAGGCCAATCGGGCGTCGGTATCGCTACTGGCTGTGGGGTTTTTAAAATGATTGGCCACCAATGGCAAAATGCTATGCGGAAAAATCTCCGGTCGAATGTAAGGAACCATCAGGCGCTGGAAGACCATTTTCCATTCATCGCCATGCGGTTTGATGTAACGGCCATATTTTTCAAAGGCCACCAAATGAGCAATTTCATGAATCAGAGTAATTAAAAAACGGTATTTATTGAGGTTGGCATTCACCGTCACTTCGTGCTTTCCAGAAACACCTTTGCGGTAATCGCCGTGTCGGGTTACGCGTTCGTTGACGATTTTTAAATGCACTTCATGGGCTACAATCAATTCAAAAACCGATTGTACGGCGTGTTCGGGCAGATATTTTTGGAGTGTGGCACTCATCTTTTTGCCTGTTATGGAGTGGTTGACGAAACCTGCAATACTTTTCCGTTGTAAAACCTGTGTCCGTTTAAGGCAAATTCTGTAATGTATGCAGCCATTTCTTGGGGTTGCAATGGCGCTTGGTAACCCGGAAAAGCAGTAGCCAACATTTCGGTTTGCACGGCACCGATGGCCAATACATTAAAGGCAATGCCCGCTTCTTTGTATTCTTCGGCCAACAACTCTGACAATCCAATCACCGCCGCTTTACTGGAAGTATAAGCTGCCAAACCTGGGAATTTCATACTGCCTTGTATGCCGCCCATGGAACTGATGGTGACCACATGACTGCCTTTTGTCAAAAAGGGCAATACACATTGGGTGAGTTGCGCTACGGCAAATACATTTACACGGTATACGGCTTCAAAGTCAGAAGGAGAAATCGTTGAAAAGGGCTGAACAGTTATGGCGCCCGCATTGTGAATCAGCGCATCTACTTGGGTCCAGGTTGATATCAAAAATTGGCTAACCAATTCCAAATCGCTGGTTTGGGTTAAATCAACGGCCAAATTGGTAATGCGATCGTGTCCCAATAAACTGGGTGATATGGTGCGTGACAAGGCCAATACCTGATGACCTGCTTGGGCCATTTGCAATGCAATTTCGTGTCCAATTCCTCGGGAAGTTCCCGTTACAATAATGTTTTTCATAGCCTAGTGGTGAGCGCCAAAGGTATTAAAAATCCAAGATCTTTTGGTTGTGTTTTAAGTGCAGTCGGTATTGCTGCATGCCTGCTTTGTGGGAGAGGTACGGATGGCCTAGTTGGTGATTGATTTGGCTGATTGTAAACAAATGCCACATATGTTTATATAGCTCGCGCCATGCATACCAAATGGAGTGCGCCGGATCATACATGTGAGTGGGTTCGCTCATGGCGCCGTTGAGTTCTACGATGGCAAAATTTTTGCCTTGTTCTAGATCCTTTCGGCTGTGGTACATCACGTCCAAACGCCCGTAATAGAATCCGTCAATTTGCTGACACAATTCATCGATAACGGCAGTGAGTTGGGGCGTGATCCACGAACTGGCATCGATAAATTTGGTGCCTCGGCAATGATTCCCAAACGGCACTACGCGTTCTTCTTGCCCTTTCGCCAAAATGTGGTGTAATCCAGCACCCATTTCTTGGCGCAAAACGGGCAACTGCATGGCAGACCGCGGATCTTTTTGCAACAACTGTTCTCGTGTACTGATTCCGTCGCCCGTAATGGTTAAAAATTCCTTGGCCACGATACCTGTAATTTGGCCTTTGATTTCGTGTGGATACCGCACATAAAAAATACCCACTTCATTGGTGTATGGGATTAAATCTTGCAGCAAATAATCAAATTGGGCCTGCCGATGATAAGCTTGCAAGGCTTCAGAACTTTCAATTTTTTTTACGGCTGATCCGCGCAGTCCCATATCGGGTTTGGCAATTAACGGGAACGTAAAATCGTTTTCTTGCATCAACTGAGCTACATCTTCTGAAGAAAGTCCGGGATGAACCAAGCTGGCTTTGGGATAATACTGTGGCGGTATAAGCGAATAAATCTCGGCTTTGGAGACCATAAAAAAACCGCCGTTTTTCATGCTGGGGTTTACCGCATTAAAGAAAAATAAAGACCGTTCGCGCAAAGCAAAATAGGCCCACAAAAAAAATACCGGAAAATAAAGCGCGTGAAAGGGCCAATATTCCCAATGAAAGAGTTTATGAAAGAACAGTTTCATGTCTGCCTGTTGATTTGGTGTACCGTTTGATTTTTTGTCGGCAAATCAAAATGAAGGAGTTGTGCCGTATTTGTATGCACCACCAACTGGGTAATACTGATCGTCTGCAGGGCGCCCGATGGTTTATTGAGCAATCCCGTTTTGTTGCGATCAAATAGATTCAACTGATGAAAATCAAGCAAATCCGCGGGGATAACTTCGGGCTTTTGGGCTAAATAATCAAAAAAAGAGGCTTCGCGTGCGGCGCGATTTTCAGGCGAATACAAGGTGGCCGAAGACCATATGTGAGCTCGATTAGCATCCAAATCCATCCTTGATTTGTGTACACCATCCCAACGTAATTGATGCAGTTGCGTCTGCTCAAAAACCACCAAAGTGAAGGGTTCTATTTGATCTAAATCGAGTGCATCCCATTCTGCCAAAACCGATTGAACACCACTTAGCAAATCCAAAACAATGAGTCCTCTGCTTCTTCGGTATGCTGATCCAGCCTGGTGTTTGTGTTCGGCGCCATTCAATAAAACAACTGTGGCTAATGAAGCCGAAACGGCAAACCAAGTTCCTCCCGCTTTGGGATCGCGTGGGTACCAAATGGTTTTGTCATTAAGCGTATAGGATTCTGGAGCCAAAGCCGACCGCAGTACTGTTTCGTCTCGATTTGAAGTGATAATCCATTGGCCATTTACTGGCACCACACTTACTGTGCACATTGGGCTCTATAAGCTATGGTAGATCGAGCTACACCAAAGTTGGGGTCTATTTCGACTGCGGTATGATGCAAAGCCACTTTTATTAAGGCTTGGTGGTGAATGCAATGGTCTAAAGTGTACAACAATTCACGGTGGTAAGTAGTCGAAATTTCAAGCGAGTGACCATCGTATTGTTGGTGTAATTCTAGGGATTTATTGGGTTTATCGAAGTCTTGCAAAATCACTTCAAGCGCTTGTATAGCGGTTTGGGTTTGGGTTTGAACGGCTACATTACGCTCACGTTGGTCATAATTAATTTTTCCCGAATCGTATTGAGACAACAAACACTGAAACAACTCTATGCTGTGCCGAGTATGTTCACCAATAGTGGCGTTTGACAACTCGGCGCAAGGCATAGCATAGGTTTCGTCTGTGAGCTGCTTTAACAAATCCATGAGTTCACCCAAGGTTTTTTGAAGGGATTTTGCAAACATATTTGCGATGTAAATTATAGTTTTAGTCGCATCAAATCAGGAATTCCGGCTTTGTTTTGGTATACTAAAATGGCACAACAAACAAACGTAATTACAGCCATAGAAAACAACAATCCGCCATCGCTAAATCCGTCGTATTGAATGACAACACCCAATACCAACAAATGCGAAGCAATAGCACCCACCATAGTGCCTAAGCCCATGAGGGCGCCTAATAAGGTAGTGCGTGGAATTAAAATTAATATAGAAGCGATCAGTTCGCCAACTCCCGAGCCAATGCGGCCATACGGTTCAATGCCTAAGCTAGAAAAAATATACACACTTTCTGCTGCGGCAGTAAACTTAAAAAATAGGGTTTGCACTAAAATAACAACTGCTGTCA
>Ga0315908_10003577_pt1 | contig 11267 bp, 8 predicted proteins | sample LakEriMetagenome_12_FD_203520 | JGI IMG/M metagenome (GOLD analysis project Ga0315908, IMG submission 203520) | Freshwater fungal communities from buoy surface, Lake Erie, Ohio, United States - Buoy 4 MA124 | ecosystem: Environmental > Aquatic > Freshwater > Lake > Lake biofilm | place: USA...
TAGCAATGTTTACTGGTTTACATTGGATTTAAAGATTAGCTTTACTTAATGGATCTAAGAAATGTGAATGGGATTTGGTTAAGTGGTTCTTAAATTGAAAATAAATATCAATAATAAAATAAATTATTGCAATATTATAATACTATTTTTCTCCTTATATTTTAAAAATAAATTTAATTATAGAAAAATTATTTCTTATTAAAAATATAATTAATGTATTTACCAATATTTAATAAATGAAAATTTGAAAGAGGTGGATTTTTAATAACAATAATATAAAAAGATTTGCATCTTGGAGAGTTTCAGTAGGTTTATGGGGAAAAAAAATGAAATTTTATTTGATAATTAATAATTCATTATGATAAATTAAGGTGTTTAGTTAATGTTCCCATCTTTATATAATGTTTATTATACTGATATTTTTCCACCAACAAGAGGAGTTCAAAGAAGAGTTTAAGAATGATTTTTTATTTAAATCAATTATTATTAAAATTTTGACTATATATAATAAATAAAGATTAAAATAAATAAAAATAAATAAATAATCATTAATTTTATTAAAAATATATTAGAGAAACATAATTGAATAAATATATAGAAAATATATTAACAATATTAATAAATAATTATAAATTTCATTAAATTTTAATTTTTTTAATAATATTGTCTTCATGATTTATATTATAATTATTATTATATTAAATATCTTTTACACCTAATTAAATATTAGGTTTCATTAAACATAAATTATTATTGGGTAATTTAATAACAGAATCCAAAACTACTGGTAATTTTTGTTAGTTTTTGTTGGCAGCAGTTTCTTTAAGTAATTAAGTGTCTTAATGTTTGTTATTTTTCATTTCTATAATCTTTATAGCTAAATTTACATCTTCTCCTTTTATATTGTCTCTTTTATGAAAACTAGATATTTATTTTGAAATAGCTATTATTTCTGATGCATATTTTAATCCAAATTCATTTAATTTCGAAATGCTTATTGATTCCATTTAATATTATGATTTTTAACATAAAATAAAGTTTTTTATATTATTTTCCCATGATTATTTTTAGTTTACTTGATAATTACTCATCTTTTAATAAATTTTAAATTATATAAATTTATTTATATTCAATTATTTTTAAATAAATAAATTAGTATGAAGAGCTTTAAAAATATTTTAAATGAATTAAGTATATAATTAAGATCAAGATAGTTTGGTTTTCTTTATAAGTATAAATAATACGAAAAAATTGTTAAATAAATTTAGGATGTTTCAACATATGACAAGATATTAATAAACTAATATCCTTTAATTTATTATCTTGTATCTGAATAGAATAAATAATTATTGTAAATGATATTTAATTCGAACATTGAATTAAAATAGCATATTTTATAATAAGTGGATGAAAAATTAGAGATGAATGCTTTAAATTTTGCTATATTAAATAATTTGGATGAAATGATAGAATTTTTGATAAAAAATGGATTTAATTTAGATATATAAAAAAATAAAGAGAATATCTTACATTTGGCATGTAGATTTAATAAAATTGAAAGTATTTAGTATGGATTATCTTGTTCTTTGGATATTAACAAATAAAATTTAGATGGAGATACTCCATTACATATTGCTATTTAATATTAGAATTAAGAAATAATAGATTTTCTTTTAGATAATAATGCAAAAATAAACTTGACTAATAATTAGAATTTATTACCTATTCACGAAGCAATTTTGACTGATAATCTAGAAATATTATAAAAATTACGTATTTACACAGACAATCTTAAATCTTAAAAAAAAATAGGAGATATTTATTTTGAAATGATTATTGAACCGGTTCATTTAGCTTGTTAAAAAGGAAATCTAAATATTATAAAAGAATTATTAGGAGAAAATCAAATAAACTAAACAATATTATTACAAAAGAAAAGTAACATTAAATTAGGGAATGCTAGTTGTATTCACTTTGCAGTTAATAGTAAATAATACCATGTAGTGGAATATTTGTGTTAATAAAATATTAATATTAATGACCAAGATTTTAATGGAAATACTCCATTACATTTAGCAGTTTCATTAAATGATCACAAACTTGTGAGTTTAATTTTAGAGAATCGCAATGATATCAATGCTGAAATTTAAAATAAAGATTAATTAAATGCTATTGATTTGGCTTTTTACAATAAAGACTAAGAAATAATTAACAGTTTTAAGAAAAATCCTAAATTTAATCATTTGTTTTAAGCAAGATTTTTATGACTTTTATTATTTTTTATCATTTAATTTTTTTTAATCAATTTTATTAATTAATTAAAATATTCTTTAATTATAGGTTAAAATATAAATTGAAGTAACATTCTTTTATAATTTATTGTTAAAAACTTAAATTTTTATTGAAAAATTTAAATATATTTATTAATTAGCTAAATAATTTAAAAATAAATAATTAAAAATTTCATTATATATTATATAATAAAAATCAAAATAATAATAAAGACTTAATTTTAATATAATAAAAAAATGAAAAAATAAAATAATAATCTTGAATTTCATTTTTATATTGATGATAGAGAAGAAATAATAATATGGTAAATTAATTAATTCAAATAAATAATAAATAAATATATATTAAAAAAAGTGATGAATAAGAATAAGAAGAAAATATAATGAACGTAATAATTTATATGGAAGACTAAGCAATGAAATAATATGGAACAAAAAAAATTCTTTTAATGAATTCCAAAAGCCAACCAGTAACTGAAAAATAAATAATAACAGATAAAATACTTGATGTTTCTTTGATAATTCCACATAGAATTGATTTGTTTTCTTGAATCAATGTAAATATTTATTAAATATTGTATATATTATCTTAAAAGAGAAACAGCAAATAAAAAAAAAATGTTTATATTATATAAGAAGATTATTTGAAAATCTAAAAATATAGAAATTAAAAAGATCAAGTTGATGAAATTAAATAAGAAATGATAACAATTTAGTAAATAAATTTTAAATTTATTAAAATATTGTTATAATTATTTTAAAAATGATAAAAATTTAATAGGGAAAAGTGTAAGATAATTCAAGAAAGAATAAAAAAATATGAAATAGAATAACATGAAAGATTATAAGAAATTGCAGATAAAAGAGAAGAAGAATTAAAACAATAATAATTATAGAAATAAAAAGAGAAAGAATTATAGAAAGAATAAAAAGAAGCTTTATTAAAAGAACAAGCAAAGAATGACAATAGATCACCTATGGAAATCGCTTAAGAGAAAATAGAATCAGTGAAATTAATAGAAATGAAGCAATAAGAAGAAAAAAAAAGAGCGGAAGAAAGGAAATTATGGGAAAATAATTAAATAAAATTAAATGAATTAAGAAAACATAATACAAAAGAAGATTGTTGGATTTCATATAATAAGATAATATATAATGTGACAAAGTATTTGAAATAACATCCTGGAGGAATAAATATTTTGCTAGAAAATTCAGGAAAGTAAGTGGACAAGGAAGTTAAAAAGTATCATCCTCATGTGAACATAGAATAAATCTTATAAGGGAAAGAAATAGGAATGTTACAAAAATGAATAAATATAATAATCAATTTTTAAAATCCAGTACATTAGCTACTGATAATTTAATATAAGCCATTCCATGCATAAACCTCTTTTCTTTAAGTTAATGCAACACTTCCCAACAGTCGTTCTAAATATCATACCTATAATAATAAATATAATTAGCATATAATAATTTTATATTAAGAATAACATAATATTAAAATATTACCTTTATATAGTGTCAATTCCATCAGTTTCGAATCCTCCTGAGACATAAATATAAGTCCAATCTTCACTACCAATAGCAGCCATAGTACACATCTACTGATTAACATTCTAAATATAATTAGACTATATTTTAGTATTATGATAAAGATTAGTAAAGAACTATGCCTGAATTTTTTCAACTGAATTTAAATACTTAACTCCATCAAAACCTCCAATGACATAAATACCATCCGGCATAGTGACAGTACTCATAGCCCTTCTTGGTTAATTCATCATAACACTAACTTCAACCCATACCTTCTATTATAAATTATACAATTCGATACTTTACAATACTTTTCCTTTGCTATTATATCCACCTAATGCTATTATATACTTCATATCTGGAGATACTGTTAAATTTAATTCATCTCTTTATTCATTCATATCTTATAATCTTTCAATCTTTATACTATTGTCTTTACAAAGTGTATATTTTTCGAATGTTTTTAAGATCTAGTCTCCATCGTTTCCTCCTGCTATGTATATATCATTTTCCACTTGACAGCATCCAAAACCAGATTTGCCTTCTGTTAGTTTCCAATTTTCACTAATACGTGATTTCACTATGTAGTTGTTATTTTCATAGAAGAGTTGGATTTGGATTACTGATTTCATTCTTTGGCCATCTTCTTGTTTGCCTCCTAAAATGTAAATTATGTCTTAATTCATATTTTGACATATTCCAAATTTCACTCTGTTCATTATATTCCCATAGGTTCTTATTTCTGCTAGTTCACTTGAAAGTGAATAATTATTTATATCTAATATTTCTGCTGAAAATTGTTTGTTACTTTTTTGTTTTGGGGATTGGTTTCCACCTATTATTATTATGTATTTGCTTAGTGTTTGTTTGTATAGTACTGAAAAATCTAATGCTAGTTAAGAATTTTGTATTTATGTCAAATTAGACTATACGTAATTGTTTTGCTTTATCAATTATTATTATTATAATTATTATTATTAAATTTATTTATTTCCTTTAGGGGAATTTACTAAATTATTATTTTATATTAATTATTATTAAGATAATTATTATTATTATTTATTTATATTTTATAATTGATTGTTTATTGGACTATTATTTATTTATTGTTATTATGTTTATTAAGGTTATTACTGAAAATTCTTGTTATTTTTATTTTGATAAGGAACAGGTTATTTTAGTTTCATTCTATTTTAATAATTATTGTTACTTATATTTTTTTGTTAATTTTTAATTTATCTCAATGGACTAACACTTTTATTTTCTTATAATCGTTTATTATTATTTACTAGATTAGCATTTATTAAATTACTATTTTAATTAGCATTTATTATATTATTGTTTGTGTTATTATTATTTATTTAAACATTATTATTTGAAAGTGTATTAATTATATTATTATTAAAATTTTAATTGTTATTAATGTTATTATTAATATTAATATTGGATTATATTGAAATAATTTCAACGTCAGAAATTTTTCTTTAATCCTTTTCTTTAAAATTTTATTTATATTTAACAATGTTATTTTTATATTGTTAGTTAAAACTTGAACTATTTTTTTATTTATCTTATTATATCTAAAATTAATTTAATTATTTTTGAATTTCTTTTATTTCATTTTTATAATCAATGTCATTTAAAATAATATTGAAATCTTTATTTTCTTAAATTTAATTTAATTGAGTATATAGTTTTTCCCTTTATTCTAATTATCTTAATAATTATAAATCACCTATTTATTAGATTTAATTAATTTCTAATTATGTTTTATTAATTAAATTTAAAATATTAGAATTATTTTCTTTGAATTTAATAAATTTATCCCTCTAAATGTTTTTTTAACTTTCATATTTTAATAATTAATTATTTTCTCTTTCTTAAATAATATCCTTCATTTTTTAATAAAATTCAACGATATTTTATTTACCTTTAAAATATAATTCTTAAATTTTTTCCTGTTAAACAATTATTTCTAAATTTTATTAATCTGTTTTTTATTTAATTAAATTAATTTTTTCCTAAATTTATTAAGCTAATTTATTTTCCTTTATTACTGCTTACTTAACACTAGTTATATCATGATTTTTATGAACATCTATTAAACAATCTATACATATTAATAATTTATCTTTATAACAAAACGCCTCAATATTTTTTTAGTGAAACTAACAGATTTCAACTTCATTTTAGCCTTATTATGAAGTAAAATTTCTAATATTATGATTATTGTTAAAATTATTAGTGTTATTATTTGTATTTTTATTGTTATTACTATTATTATTAATATTATTTACACTATTATAAGAAGTGAATTATTAATTATTACTGCTTATAGTATGATTATTACTAAAATTAGTTTGATTAATAAGATCAAGAGTATTGAAATTAATCTATTATAAAATATTATTCTTAGGAAATTGACTAATATTCTGACTGTAATTCATTTTTTAACATATTTTACAGAGAATTTTATAATCCTTAAAGTTTTTTTCTAAACATTCATAACAGATACTATCACCACAATCAGTAAGAATATATGCTTCTCTAACGGGACTATAATTTAATTAACAATATTGGCACTGAAAATTCATATATTATAATTATATTTAAAACGAATTGAATTCAGATTTAAAATAATAGAAGATATATAAAAATATGATAAAGGTGGGGTTCGATCCCACGCCCTTTCGGACTAGAGCCTTAATCTAGCGCCTTAGACCACTCGGCCACTTTATCCAGAATATTTTAAACAAGCAATACCAAATAATAATTACTATATTATTCATTTTAATATCTATAAATTATAATAATTATCATTTACTCACTAATTTTTATACTTATATCAATACTTAATATTAAATGTTAGTAATTTATATAATTTTATTTTAATAAATAATATAATGTGATAGATATAATATATGATAATCAATTTAAAGATTATGGATATAATATAAGGATTGAATAAAATATAATAAAATAATAATAAATATAACTGAAATGGATTGGATAAATAGAATAGAGAATATATGTGAGAAAATAAAGGCATAAATTCATGCATCAAATATAGATGACTGTGAGAATTTATTCGGTTCAATATAGAAATACGACAAAAATATGAGTGGAGAGCTAAAAATACCAGAATTTGAGTAATTTTTAAAAGATCAGCAGATTTTCATAACTACTTAAGAACTTCGACATATTGTGGATAGAATGGGTAGCAACAATGGAATAACTGAAAACAACAAATTTAATATGACAAATATGAATAGCAATCAAACAGTATAATATAGATAATTGATAGATTTATTAAGAGAAAGTATGAGCGAAAAAAGAAAATAAGTAGTGGAGAACGCCTTTAACTATATCGATAGATCTGGAAACGGATAAATATCAATTGATGAAATGATAAAGGAATTCAAAGCAGATTAGCATCCAAGAGTGAGAGTAAGAGATAAAAGTGCAGAATAAGTATTAAGAGAGTTTAAAGAAGCAATGAGTAATAAATGTAAAAATAAATTAGTGAATTTCGTTTAATTTATGGATTATTATTGTGACGTGTCTGCGACATTGCCAAATCATAAAGAGGAATACTTTATTGATCTTGTTGTTAAAACATGGGGACTTACTTCTAGTCAGTCTTATGTTTCCAATGACAGATTAGATAAATTGGAGGGCATTTTATATGAGAAGATTAGATAAAAAACTGTTGTTAAGGAAGATGAAGCTAAGACTCTTTTGAAAGCATTCAAGTATTTTGATTTAGCAGACACAGGAGTTGTTGATATTAAATAATTTGAATAAACATTGGAGAAATTCGGATGTATTTTTAAGTAGAGTGAATTATAAGCTTTGTTCTAGAAATATGATCATTAGAATAATGGTAAAATAGCTTATGATGAATTTTGTAATGTGTTTGCTTTGATTGGAAGTGGGAATAATCCTAATGTGAATCCTGTATTTGCTATTACTAGGTAAGTTCCTGCTGCAATTATTAAGAAGGTAGCGTTGTTGGTGAAAAAGAGGGGATAGAATGAAGATATTGGGTTAATTTTTAGCAAGATGGATAAAAATTTGAAGGGGGTATTGGATAGGGAATGTTTTGTATGGGGATTGAAATAGTTAGGGGTTGTATTGCCTAAGATTGACATTGATAAATTGTTTGCTTATTATGATAAATATTATTAAGATCATGTATAATATGCTGAATTTGTCCAACATCTAACAGAACAGTTATAGGCATTGTGATCATCATCATTTATTAACACTTTATTATATTTATATTTATAATATTCATGATATTATTTTTATTAAATATTATTTTTTTTAATTAATTTATATGAATAGAAAAATTAATTCTATTAAATTGGTTTAATCAAAAACGACACATAATGAATAATCATCCTTACAATTAAATGTTTAGTAAGAAAACGATTAGTTAAAATAAGAAAACTAAATCTAATAACAATTATATAATTCAGATTACAAAACAAATAACAATCAATATTAGCCAACTTAACATAATAGTTAAATTATTTATTAAAATAATAATTAAACTTCCAAATTAATTTTCAATGATGGAACCTAAAATAGATTATCTCATTCTAATTATTTAAATCCTAATTATAATGTTAATTAAGATTCTAGTAATAAAATAATTTACTTTCAATAATAATAGTAGTAATAGTTTTATTGAAATTCTTATTAAAACCCTTCGGTAATTTCATAATCATAATCTGCTTATTTTTAAAACTAAAAATAGTTTTATTAATAGTAATAGCAATCGTAATACTAGTCATAATACTCAAGTTTATATTAAATATAATAAAGTAATGAAATTGATTAGTAAAATTAAATTTAAAAAAATTTAGGTTAAAATTCTCCAACTCCTTAAATTTTATATAAAAATTAAAGTAATATGTATAAAAGCGAAAATAAAAATTAAAAAAAAAATGGGATTAATTTATTTAATAATGAAAAAAAATTTTTATCTAACTCTATAGGAAAAGAAACACATGTTTAATAAAATTTATTGATTAATGAATTCAATAATAAGGTTTATTAAAAATAAAATTTAGAATTCAATTTAATTCAAAATATTGAAATAAATCAAAACTAAAACATTATCACATTTGATAAATTCGCAAGTATAAGAAAACAAAGTGGATAAATTTAGAAATAAAGTAGTTTAGTCTTTTTAGATTGAAATTCAATGACAAATGATTGTTATGAAAAATCTCCTTTGTTTAAGTAAAATACTCAAAAAATGTAGTTAAATCAGTAAATTTAAGAATTTAATTCATAAGAATAATTAGAAATTATACAATAATCAGAAATGCTGTTAAATCAAAATTAATAATTGCATAATAAAATAGAGTATTTAAAAACTTAGTTTCAATAACAATATTAAATTGAGTAATGATTATATTATATTTAAATATATCAATTTATATATATATAATTTTAATTATAATTAACATTTAAAAATAGAAATAGTAATAATATTTATAAAAAATAATTAATATATAATTGATGTTATCATAGAGGCGGAAAAAGGCTATTAAATTAATATAACAATTAATATTTAGTAAACATGAAATTTTAAAATCTTATGGAATAAAAAGTGATAAAATTTTATTTCCTTATAATTAACATGTGATCAGTTTAAATGAAATGATATAAAATATAATTGTAAAATAGAATATAAAATTTATAACAACAATAAATGAATATAAAGATTAAGATAATAAACAATAGTTTATGGAATAAGGAACATATTGTGAAATATTAAAATAAAGTGATTTAAAATAACAACTAATTTTAAGAGGATTATATAAGGTAAATATTAAAGAATTAGAAGAAATAAAAATAGATGAACAATAATCAAAAATAGTTTAAGAAGAAATTAAAATTGACAATTACATAAATGAAAACGATTTAGTTTCAATTGATTATAAGGTAGAGGAAAATGAAATTGAGCATGAATAATTAATAGATACAGGATTAATTAATATTCCATAAATAAAATAGCATAAACACGTAAACAGTCTTTTTAATTTAGAAATATAAAAAATAGAAACTGATTAATTTATTTTTGATTTTCCATTAGAAATGAAAATGACATTTCTTTTAGATCAATATTAAAAGGTAATGTTTATGCAGTATGGAGAATCCATAAAAGTAAATTATAACATGAAAGATGTTTAGAAAATACTTGATATAGTTTCAGGCTTATTATCTTAAAGTGATTTTATTAAATAAGAATAATTAATTAAAATATATTAAGAAAATAACTTAGATAATAGAATTGAATATTTGATAGAATGTTTTACAAACTATGTTTAATTTTTAGAAGGGTATTATTAAATATAATATATATATTATTTTCATATTATTACTATAATATTAATATTTATTTTTGAATTTAATATAATTATAATAATTAGATTAAAATGATTAAAATTAAATTAAAAAATAAATAATTATAATTAGATTTAGCCAACTAGGATAATTAGCACAATAGAACCTAAAGCAAAGGAGAATGTAAGAAGTATATGAAGAGATGAGCAGAATAGCGAAATCATCATTAAAAAGTAAATAAGAAAAAAAATCAGTGATAGAAAAGCTTCGAGAACAATTGAAAGAGAACTTAGATCTTACAAACGTAAATGATAAGGAAGTTTTAGAAATAGCAGATGCAGAGATAAAGAAATATTCTTAACTAGATCCAAATGGATCAGAAGCAAATATAATAAAGTCTTATTTAGAAGTACTCTGCTCTATCCCTTTTAACAAATAATATTAGGAGAACCTTTCATTTGAATAAGTGAGATTGTTATTAGATGAGCATCATTATGGAATGGAGGGAATTAAGAAGAGAATCCTTTAATTAATCGCAGTTTATAAACTGAAAGGCAATTTGAGTCAGAAGGTAATTACCTTGTTAGGACCTCCTGGGGTAGGTAAGACATCTCTTGCAAAATCTATTGCTAAGGCTATGGGAAGGAAGTTTGGAAGAATTAGTATGGGAGGAGAGAGTGATACTGCTTTTCTTAAGGGACATAGAAAAACTTATATTGGAGCTTATAGCGGAAAAATCATATAGCAGATTAGGGAAATGCAATGTATGAATGGAGTCATTCTTTTGGATGAAATTGATAAGGTATTATCATATAATCATATTATCATATTATCATATTATCATATTATTATATTATCATATTATCATATTATCATATTATCATATTATCATATAATCATATAATCATATTATCATATTATCATATTATCATATTATCATATTATCATATTATTATATTATCATATTATCATATTATCATATTATCATATTATCATATTATCATATAATCATATTATCATATTATCATATTATCATATTATTATATTATCATATTATCATATTATCATATTATCATATTATCA
>Ga0315908_10003578_pt1 | contig 11267 bp, 5 predicted proteins | sample LakEriMetagenome_12_FD_203520 | JGI IMG/M metagenome (GOLD analysis project Ga0315908, IMG submission 203520) | Freshwater fungal communities from buoy surface, Lake Erie, Ohio, United States - Buoy 4 MA124 | ecosystem: Environmental > Aquatic > Freshwater > Lake > Lake biofilm | place: USA...
AAAAAATGAGCGAAGATGGGAAAGAATATTTTGAAGGAAATAAAAAGGAACTATTAAATGAGATGTTACAAATTGTAGATAATTATAACACTTGATAATATAAAAAATTAAAATAAATGAAACTTTAAATTATATTTTGACTAGTATCATAATATAATTTTTAATATTATAATATTAAAAATTATATTTAACAACACTTTGAAAATAAAATTTTTTAAAAAAATCTCTCTCTCTGGAAAAGACAAAAAACTTTTTATTTGATTTTTTACAAGTACATAAACATATAATATATATAATAAATATAATAAAATTATAACTATATAATAATAAATTAAAATTTAATTTAAAAAATCAAATTTTTTAAATTAATTAATAAATAAATTAATTTTTTAAATTATAAATTAATTATTATGGTTTTTTATAAACAAAAAATAATTAAATTTTTTACATTCAATTAAATGTAAAAAAATAATAAAGTGTTTTTCAGATCTCAATAATATCAAAAAAATAGACTAATTATAACGTATATAGTAAAATTATAAGTATATAATAATAAATTAATTTAAAAATTAATTAATTAATTAATTTATTATAAATTAATTAAATTTTAAATATGGTTTTTTATAAATGCGGTAAATGTAATAAAGAATTTCATCAAAAATCAAATTATTTATCACATATTAACAGAAAAAAATCGTGTATTGTAAATGAAAACACAAATAATAACACGAATGAAGATAATCTTAATAATAACACGAATAAAGATAATGTTAATAATACTAATATTATAAAATATAAATGTGAAAAATGTAATAAAGAATTTTATCAAAAATGTAATTATTTATTACATATAAATAAAAAGAATCCTTGTAATAGTAAAGATTTAATTAACGAAAATAAAATATTATTAGATAAAATTAAAGAATTAGAAAATAAATTAAAAGAAAATAATAAAGAATTAGAAAATAAAAATAAAGAATTAAATACAGAAAACAATATTTTTAAAGGAGAAAATAATACATTAAAAGAATTATTAAATAATAAAGATATTGAAATTAAAGATTTATATAAAAATATATATAATAAAACTAAAGATAACGATATTAAAATAAAAAAAATACAAGAATATGTTTATATTATTAGAGAATGTGATTTTGTTAGATTAAATGAAAATATATATAAAATTGGCAGAACATCCAAAGCAAATCCTGATGATAGGTCCCAAAAATATAGAAGCAAAGCGAATTATGAAAACGAAGTTTTCATAATTTCAAGGTACAGAAATAGTAGGTTTTTTTGGTGTTAAAGATTCAATTGAATGCGAAAAAATAATAATTAACTGTTTTTCAAACCATAATAATATCAAAAAAATGAGCGAATATGGGAAAAAATACTTAATAGTAATGAAGGATTAATTAATTATAATAACAATTATATTCAAAATCTAATTGAAAATTACACTGACGATATGGATACATTTATAAAAAACAATAAAGATGCAAAGCGAATTATGAAAACGAAGTTTTCATAATTTCAATATAATAAATATGTTGTACAATAATACTAAAAATTATAAAATATAATTCTATATTATCTAGTCTAATTTAATTATAAGTTTAATGATTATTAATAAAAAATTGAAAAATAACATTAGATATAAAAACATTAATACTTAAACAAATACTAATATATATAATTAAAATGAATATTTGTAATTGTTATTTTGATTCACAATGTACATATGTTGTGAATCAATTAAATGATAAAGTAATAGAAGAAAATAAAATTACTATTGTTGAATATTTAAATAATAAAAAATTACAAAAAAAAGTTAAAGAAAATAAATGTTTTTTAGTTTGTTCTAATGGAAATGAATTAATTAAATATAAATCTAATATTAAACGTTCGCATTTTAAACACAAAAGTGATCCAAATGGCGATGGTATGAGTGAATGGCATAAAAATTGGCAAAGTTATTTCAAAATAACTGAAAAACCTATAGGTAATAGATTTGCTGATGCTTGTGTAAATGATAAAGTGTTGGAATTTCAACATAGTCGAAATTCCAAAAATTTAATTGATGAAAGAAAATTAAACTATGAAAATAATAAATATGAATTACTATGGATCATTGATTGTAAAGATTCAGTAACTATAGATGAACTTGAAAATAATCGTTATATGATTACATTTAATAATAATCAATTATGGAAATATGAACATTTTACAAGTCATGATACTATATATTTAGATGTTGATAATAAAATATTTAGAATTAATCCAAATAAAGTTAAAAGTCATCAGTATGATGTAAATGAATTTAAAACCAAAGATGAATTTATTCAAGCAATAAAAAATAATATAAATATATGGTCTAATGATGAATTATCACAATGTATATTATATCATAATCAACGAGGTGCAGGGTGTGGGAAAACATACGAATCTATACAATTATTAGATAAAAGTGAAAAATTTAAACATAAAGATACATTCATATTTTTAACAAAAATGCATTCTGCTAAAGAAGTTATTTATAATGAATTAAAAGAACAATATGAAAGAGGTGCGTTAAGTAATTTAGAATTACCAGATGATGAAAATGATATTGTAGGAAAACAATATAAAATAAAATATAAAAATAATAATAATAATAAAGATTGTACTTTAATTATAGGAACTATTGATAGTTTTATGTTTGCAATCGGTAATAAAGATATTAGAGATAAAGATTATTTTGCAGGTATTGTTAAATCAATAAGAGATGGATTTGTTAATACTAGTAAAGATGGTTCTATTAAATATGCTTCAAAAACTCAAAAAATAAATAAGAATTGTTTAATAATTATAGATGAGGCACAAGATTTAGAACATACATATATTGAAGCAATTTCTAATATTATGCGAAATACATATGTTGATACTTATGTAATTGGTGATAAATTACAAAGTATTTGGGGCGAACATAATATTTATACATATTTAGAAAATAATGATTTACCAACAATTAAAATTGAAAGAAATACAGGAGTTAATCATGTAATGAGATTTCATAATAAACATTTTATGGATTTTGTTAATAATATTATTGATTTTAAAAAATATAATCTTCCTCCAATTGAAAAAATTTGCGATAATGATAAATGTAAATATAATCATGAAAATGATATTATACCATATACAGTATTTAAATCTGCACCAATATTTGCTAATGAAGTTAATGAAATAAAAGTAAATAAAGTAATAGAACAAATTATTAATTTTATGGAATATGAAATTAAAAAATATAATTATTTGCCTAATAACTTTATGTTTATTTTCCCAATTTTATCTAAAAATTTCTTAGCTAATAGACTAGAAACAAGATTACAAGATTTTTGGATTAATAAATTTGAAGACAAACAATATCAAGAAAATGTATTAATGAAACATAATTATTGGAATGATAAAATTAATACAAATACATATTATAAATATGTATATTTACATAAATCTGACGAAGGAAAATCTATTAACTTGAAAGAATCAGAAAATGCAACTAGAATTTTATCAATTCATGCAAGTAAAGGCAATGGGTGTGAAGTTGTATTTTTATTAGGAACTAGTGAAGAATCATTAAAATGTCATAGTTTTTATACTGGAAATTTAAAATATGATTCTTTATTGCATGTAGCTTTAACAAGACAAAAAAAATCACTGTATGTTAGTTTACATAATATGAAAGATGATATATACAAAAGATTTAATAATACATGTAAAATACAAATAGATTCACAAGTAGATTTAGAACTAATACAAAAAATTGAATATAAAAATATTCAATATTCTAAAATTATAAATCACTCATTAGAATATAACTTTAAAAAAATAGATGAACATTTTATAAAAAATAATAATTATGAAGAATTAATACCTAAAACAGATAATAAAGATATTATTGATTGGGGGCATCATATTATTAGATATGTTGTTTTTCATTATAATATAATGGCTAATATATGTAACAATAATAAATTAGTTTTTAATGACAATGAAACTAATTTTGTTGATCAATTTACAACAATTTTAAAAAAAATTTCAAAATTGCAAATATATGTATTACTATATAATGAATATTATAAAGAATTAAAAAAAATTAGTAGTAATATTAAAGTCAAAGATTATAATTTAAATAAAGTTATGCCATTATTAGCATTCAAAACCAATGACAATACAAAATATTATAAATATACAAATATATTAAAAACAATTATTAAACATATACAAAATAAAATTATAGAATCATTGAATAATAAAACAATGCCAATATTATGTTCATTAGAAACAATAATATTATATCATATTATTGAAATAATGGATAATGGGAGATATGCAGAAATAACAATAATGGATATATATTCTATATTATATTGTTATGATGAATGTTCAAATACATTAGATGAAAAACATAATTATTATAAATGTTTGTGTAAAGATAAATTCACTGAAGGTAATAATAGTAATTATGAATCTTCATTTAATGATATTAGACAAAGTATAAAAAATCATTATGATAAAACAGAAATGGTAAAAACAATATATGCAAATTATTATGATTATATATCTAAAAAATATAATGAATCATTTGAATATAATATAAATCATAGAGTATATTATGGTAAAGAAAGTAAAAATTTTAGTATAGGCGAAGAATTTCCAATTATTGGTTATTCTCAAAATTATGTTATTCAATTCATAATTAAACCACAATTTAATAAATTAAATTTTAATGATATTATATTTACTGGTTTATTTAATACTTTTTTATTATTAAATAATAAAAAAGAAAAATATATTAATAAGAAAATAATTACATGTATATTAACATTAGATTCATTAAAGCCTATATTTTATTATTTTAATATTAATAAAAATAATAAAGAATTAAAAGAATATATCAAACAATATTTATTAAACGCAAATATAAATAACCATAAAGAAATTTATGATTTTTATCTTTATCATATTGAGCGAAAACCAAAAGAAAAACATAATATAACCTATATTATTGAAGTATTAGAAAGAGATGAATATGAGAAAGTTCAAAAATATATAAAAGATTTTTTTGGTAATATAAAAAGAGATTATAATAAAGAAAAGAATCAAGAAAATAAACAAAAAATATTGATGAAAATAAATGATAAAGAATTATTTTTTGAAGAATTAAATAAAGAATTAGAAACAGCAATTGATGAATATCTTGAACTTGTTGAATATAATGAAGATTATATATAAATAAGTTTATAAATATTATTTAAAATATTCTTGATATTCATTTATAAATTGCAACCAATCATTATATAAATTGTCATTTTTCATTATATTTTCTCTCTTTTTATAATTTTTATGCTGCGTACATATCCATCGACCAAGCCTTTTAATATTTTTATCTTGATTATGTTGAGATGGTAATTTTTTATTTAGATTTATATATAATTTTATATTATTTAAATTTTCATTCCATATAGTTATATTATCTAAAAAATATTCTCTATATTCTTCTATGAATTGTTCATATTTTTTTTTAATTATATCATTTTTCATTATATTAGTATTTTTTTTATAATTGGTATCTTGAACATGCAACCATTGTCCAAGACTTTTAATATTATTATCTTTACTATTACGACTTGGTTTTTTATTATTGTTTTTTATATAAAAAACAATTTTATTCATTTTATCATTCCATACATCTTCATTAGTTAAAAAATAATTTTGGTAGTCATTAATTAATTCTTCCCAAAGTTTTTTTATAATTGGATTTTGTAATATATTTTTATTTTGTGTATTATTAATTTTTTGCATTTGAATCCATTTTGCAAGATATTTTACTTCTTTATCTGTATCGTATTCTTTAGGTAATGTTTTATTATTATCAATAAAAGTTTTAACTTTTTTAATATTATTTGTCCATAATGTAATATTATCCAAAAATATATTTGAATATTTATTAATAAATTCTTCCCATTTTTCTTTTATAAATTGATTTTTCATTATATATTTATTGTTTTTATAAGCTCTATTATTATTATTTATCCATTGTTTTATATCATCATTGTTTGGTTTTTTACCATATATATCTAAATAAGATACTAGTTCATTTAATTTATTTAACCATTTCGTTTCATTACTTAAAAAATATTGTTCATATTCATTCGTAAAATCTTCCCAAATTATTCTAATATTCTCATTTTTCATTATATTTATATTATTATTATAATTATTATGAATATTTGACAACCATATTCCAAGTTGTTGTATTTCTATATTTTTATCAGTACTACTCGGTCGTTTACCATTCACATCTATATATTGTTTGACTATCTCGAAACGCTCGTGCCATGTATATTGTCTAAATTCTTTGATATCTAAAATATATTTTTCTATTAATTTTTTATCTTCTACTACTTTAACATCCGTTTCTGTTTTGTTCATAAAATTGGTTTCTAAAATGCTTATTTTATTTTTAAATAATACATCATATTCTTTAATTCCACTTAGTATATTTAATATTTTATCATATTCATTACACCAAAGGAATATGTTGCCAATTTTGAATTTATTATTTTTATCAGTTCTAATACATCTACAAAGTCTTTGAATCGTTCTTATCTTACTATTACTTGGATAAGTGATGTAAATACTATCACATGATGGAATGTCAATGCATTCGTCGCAAATGCGTATACTTAATAACAATTCTATCTTATTTGATGATTCAAAAACATTTAATATTTTTTCTCTATTCTTATATGACGTCTCGCTAGTTATTTCTTGAATATTTAAATCAATTGCATAAAAATCATTTAATTTGACAATACAATCTTTAATATCATTTAAATTGTTCGTATTTTGACAATACAAAATGCATTTCTTAGAACCATGAAATAACAAATTCTTAAATAAAAACATACATTTTGCTTTTAATTCATTATCAATATCATCTATCCCAATTTCATTATTTAAATCTGAATTATCTTCATGTATTGAAGGTAACCAAATCTTATAATCACAAATATATTTCTTTTCTATAGCTTCGGTAAATGTCATATTATACACAATTTCACCTAAATCTATATTATCATTTTCATCGTCATCTTCTAATTCGTATATTCTTGGTGTTGCACTCATTAATAGAAATTTATTATGAGATTGTAATAATTTATAAAAATCATCTTCTTCATTACATACATTATTCTTAGACAAATTATGAAACTCGTCAATAATAATCAAACAATTTGTTAAATTTAATTGTTGTAAAATATCAACAGATTTATAAGTTGCGCTAATTAAGAATTTAGCATTGTTATTTATAAACTCGGTTACTTGATCAATATCTCGCGTTCCATCAGAATCTAGTAATAAAGTATTTTTTCTACCATATTGAACATAACGATCTAAATTTTGTTTTGCAAATTGCCTTAATGGTGAGATCATAACAACTTTATCATATTTATTAGCAATCAAATAAGATGTATATGTTTTCCCACAACCACAAGGCATGCTTAATATTGCTTTATCATTATTATCACGAAAATAATTAATAATTTTATTAGATGCTTCTATCTGATAATCATGAGGTTTAAACTCTATTTTAACTTCTTCTTTTATTTCTATTTCATTCATTAACAATTTAATGTATTGAATACGATTGTTAATCGCATTTTCTGTTATGTTTCTAGATAACTTACTAGTATAATATACGTTTCCATTTACATTTGTATGATTAAACATTTGCATATAAAAACCAGCTAAATCTTCAATTATTAAACCGGATTTGTATCCATTCTTACATTGCACAAATGTAAAATTATCTTCATCTTTTTGTAAAATATCAATACCTACATCAATCAAAGGATTATTATTTAATTTCTCTTTCCTTTTCAATCGATTTTCATTATGTGAATGAATAAGTTTAGAATCAATTAATATTTTTTCAGGAATGTCTTTCCATAGATAAGCTTCTTTATTTAGATTATTAATGATATGATTTTTAACAAAAACTTCATATTTGTAGCCTTTCTCTATAGATAACATAAATTATATTATAATATAATTATTTTTTTAAATTAATATATTGTTCAATTTTTATAATAAAATAAAATTTCACATAGGTTTTTCATTGAAAGAAGTAATTAGTAATTTTTTTACATCATTAAATGATAATGTTTTTTCATTCTGTAATATTGACAAATTATTTACTGATAACTTACATAACAACTCACATAATGTTTTCATAAAACCTGCTCTGCAATTTGGTAATATTTGTTTGATTGCTTTAGCACGATCAGGATTAAAACCTAATTTTTGCATTATATCTTTTTCACTATAATTTACAATAATTTGTAGGTCATCTATAATATTTTGCAAATTGTTGTATTGCTTGTCTCCATTTAGTACAATATCTCCTATCTTTATTTTGTAGTTATGTAAATTATCTATTATTTCAATATCATTAATTAATTCTATACACTGATGTGGATTTCTAAACATTATCGTATCAAATAAAATAGATACCTGTTGATTTTGAATGCATTCTTTAGCAAAATGTCCAGATTCTCCACATTTGAAACATTTATTATTAGCACTTTTATTCATTTTTTTTAATTGGTCTTTAGTAGATTTATTTAGTTCTACTGACACGAATGAACCGCCGCGAACGTTGTCAATTCCATATTTGCCCATATAAATTATTGTATATTTGTCTTCATCATAATCATCACAATCTGAGATTAATTCTAAAATATCAATTGGTTTGTATAATTTTGTCCATTCTGAACCTTGAGAATTGAAGTGACTTGCTAAACGGAATTGAGGATTTGTAGTTTTACCAATATAATATTTACCTTTTTCTAATTGAAGAACATAAATATATACCATTTAATATCTTTAACTAATTCTGTTTGTTTAAATCAAAAAAATATTTTATCAATTTTTTTATAATATAAAGTAATATTTATTATATTTTTTATAGAATAGTTTTGGAAAGAGTTTTTTATTAATAATGTACTTAATTATTTAGTATCACCTATTGGTGAAATTAATGTAAACTAGAATAAAAATGTATTAAAAAGAATTGCGTGAATTGTTGATTGATAAAGATAATACTAAAATTTATGATTTTTTGCGAAGCACATAAACTATTATCAATCAACAATTGTTAATATATTATTTAATTTTTTATAAATTAAAAAAATTAACTAAATATTTGAAATTAAATTAATTTTTAAACAAAGCTATGATAAAAACTAGCTTTTTTTTGATGTTTATTATAATTAGCATGCAATTCTACTACTTTAGCTTCATAAGTTGCTTTATTTGCCAAGTCAAGATTTTCTAACATTTTATTTAAAACATCCTTGGCTACAGTCGTGGCTTCTGTTTCTGTTGTTTCTGTTTCTGTTTTAGTTACCATGGATTCGATTACTGTAGATATCAAGTCACAATTTTCTAACAATATAGTTAAATTACGTTTATCATTTGAGTTTTGAGTAAAATAATCATTACTGTATTCTGAATTCGATACCAACATCAAATTTTCTGACATTTTATTTAAAGCAGTTTCAATATTAGATTCTGGTTCTATTGTACTATTGATTTTAGTAGCATTATATGCAGCCAATCCTTTTTCAGTTTTTTTAATAGCATTTTGATTTTCTTTAATAAATTTATTGATTGTCGTACGTGTGGAAATATGTTCAATCATAGCTTCAAAATATTCTTCTTTGGATGTTGGCATGTTTGAAATGTATTAATTAAAGTGTTATTCAGACAAAAAAAAATTCAATTTTTTTTTATGTATAAACAAAAATGTTATTGTGACATTGAATGTATTTGGAGTTGTCGTTACTAGAATAAAAATGGATTAAAAAAATTGCGTGAATTGTTGATTGATAAAGATAATACTGAAATTTATGATAATAAAGCAAATCAAGAAGATAGGTTCCAAAAAATATAGAAACAAAGCAAATTATGAAAACTAAGTTTTCATAATTTCAAGGTACATAAATAGTAGGTTTTTTTGGTGTTAAAGATTCAATTGAATGTGAAAAAAAAATAATTAACTGTTTTTCAAACCATAATAATATCAAAAAAATGAGCGAATATGGAAAAGAATACTTTCAAGGAAATAAAAAGGAACTATTAAACGAGATGTTACAAATTGTAACAAATTATATCACTTAACTAATAAATAAAATTAAAATTAATGAAACTTTAAAAACAATTTTTTAAAAAAAAGTATCTCTCTCTCGCTAACAAAATAAAAAAAATGTACTTAAAAATATATATTGTACTTAATTATAATAATAATAAATTATAGCTATATAATAAAAATTAGAAAAAAAAGAAGTTTTATTTTAAAAAAATGACATAAAATATTATTTTATCTTTAAAAAATGACATAAAATATTATTTTATTTTAAAAAAATAACATAAAATGTTATTTTTATTATTTAAGAAATAATTAGATATAAATAAAAGAATATAAATATATTATAGAATATTTAAATGGTATTATATATTTGTAATAAATGTAATAAAAATTTTACTAGAAAACAATGTTATGATGTTCATATAAATAGAAAAAAATCATGTATAACAGAAAATAATATAAATAAAATTATAAATTTAGAAGATAAAACAAAAAATTTAGAAGAAGACAATAAAAAATTAGAAGATAGTAATAGACAATTAGAAGTAGATAATACTAAATTAGAAGAAGATAATATACAATTGAAAGATAAAAATAGACAATTAGAAGTAGATAATACTAAATTAGAAGAAGATAATATACAATTGAAAGATAGGATTAAAGAATTAGAAAGTGAAAACAAAACATTAAATAATTTATTAGATAAATGTTTTAAAAATAGTAAAACAATAAAAACTAATAATAATACAACAACTAATAACAATAATACAATCAATAATATAAATAATATAAACGTCACTCTTGTACCATTTGGAATGGAGAATATAGATGATTTGACACCAGAAGAAAAGAAAACAATTCTAAATGCAGGGATGTTTTGTTCTGTTATGTGTGCTAAAAAATTAAACTGCAACCCAAGATTACCGCAGTATCAGAATATAGCATTTACAAATTTAAGAAGTAACGATGCTAAAATATATGATAAAGACAAAACTTGGAAAACAGTAGATAAAGAAGATTTATTTGAAACTGTTATACCAAGAAGAATCGATGATGTTAATGCATTAATAGAAAA
>Ga0315908_10003579_pt1 | contig 11265 bp, 2 predicted proteins | sample LakEriMetagenome_12_FD_203520 | JGI IMG/M metagenome (GOLD analysis project Ga0315908, IMG submission 203520) | Freshwater fungal communities from buoy surface, Lake Erie, Ohio, United States - Buoy 4 MA124 | ecosystem: Environmental > Aquatic > Freshwater > Lake > Lake biofilm | place: USA...
ACAACTATATCTTCGATATGTCCACACTTTATTATTATAATTATTTTTATTATGATTAATTTACTTTTCCTAGATTTCTAATGAATTTTTTTTCAATCAGAATGGTTCCTGCAGCTGCTATTTTCTAAGTTTTAAGATCTTCAATTACTATTAAATAAGAATTGTTATCCTATTTAATTTATTCTAATGTTTTTATAAACAACTTTATGTCTACTTTAGGAGCAATTGTCAGTTATTCAAGAAGATTCATGAATCCTTTTAATATTTTTTTCTTATTTACCTTTATCATAATCTTGTTAATCTAATTCTCTAACTTTAAATTATGAATTTGAATATTCCAGTAAAAGTTTTTCCAATTTTTGTTTTATCATTAATTAAATTATATATTCGATATAAATTATCGAATATAAAAATTGGATATTTTAAATGGTGAAATAAAAAATAAATATCCAATAAAAATCGTCTTCAATAAAAATAAAAAAAACTTAAATAAAGAAACAAAAAAAGTAATAGAAAACTTTATCTGAACCTTCAGTAAAATTAAGAACATTGGAAAATCCATTATCTTAATTTCTTGACCGATCTAAAGGTGGAAAGGGGTATTTGATATTAGATGGTGGGATCGGATCTCTATTGCAATAAAAAACCGATCTATATAAAAATAATAGCACATTATGGTAATCATAAGCATTAATAGATAATCATTAAGCTATTTTTGATGTCCATTATGAGTTTTTTAATGCTGGTTCAGATGTTGCTACTACTGCAACATATTCAGCTAGTGAATAAGGGTTTTTATAAATGGGAATTTAAAGAGAGTAGAGTTAAAATTTAATGAGGAAAGCAGTTGAGATTGCTAATAATGCAAGGATAAAGACAGGAAATAAAGGATTAGTCGTAATATTATCATATTTATATTAATCGTTAAATAATCATTGTAAATATTGTTATTAATAAGTTAATATCATTAATTTAATTTAAATAATAAAGTAATAATTATGAAGATAATAAATTTATAAAAAAATAAGATAAATTTATTAAACTTTATAATAAATATTGCAATAAGGTCGCTAGTGTCGGCTATGCAGGTACTTAGAAATTTAAAGCCTTATGTTATACAGGAGATTACCACGATATTTCTGTGAAAAACATCAAAGATTTCCACGAATATAAATTAGAAGCTTTCCAATCCTCTAATTGTGATATGATAGCTTTCGAAACAATTCCCAACTTAAAAGAAACAAAAGCTTTAATTCCAATCATAAAATAAATGAAAATAAAATGTTGGATCGCATTCTCATGCAATTCCAATAAAACCTTAGTAAGTGGCGAATAACTTTCAGAAGCCATAAAATTGGTTGAAGGTTTGGAAAATGTAGTTGCAATAGGAGTGAATTGCATTAAACCGGAGTTAGGAATTGATTTGATAAAGTTGATTAAAAAAATAACTAAGAAACCTATTGTTATTTATCCTAATAGGGGAGATGATTTTAATGTTAATAGTAGGGAGTTTTAGAAGGGATAAGCTAAAGTTTTTGATGAGGAGGGATTTGCAGATTTGTGTGTATAGTTTTATAAAGCGGGAGCAAAATTGATTGGGGGATGTTGTATGGTACATCCTAGTACTATATAGAGGATACGCGAAAAAATGGATTTGTATAGGTATTAATGATTTTTTATTTATTATTTTTTTAAATTAAATTTAATTTTATTTAATATTTATTATTATTTTTTTGTTTTAGTTAATTTTTTCTACTATTTATTTTATATATTATATTTTCGTTTTTTTATTTATTAATCAATATTTTACTTTTTTAATTCATATATTTTGCTCTATATTTTCCAATTATACTATTGTTGTTGAATAATTGGTCTACATCAAGTAGATTTCAGCTTCATACTTATTATTACTTAATTTAATTAAGTGTTATTATGAAAAATCATTATTATTTTCAAAAATACCTAATTCTAATTTAATTTTATTTACTTAATAAAATTTGGCTTTCTTAATTAATTAGATTTTTTATAATATATTTAATAAATAATTTCTATATTTTATTTATTTTGATATTTTAAAGTTAGATGTTTTTAAAAATAAATGTATGTTTTAGTAACTTTTTATGGTATTAAAATATGATTTCTAAGTTTATTCCATTTTAAAAAATAAATAGTTTTCCCTTTTTTTCTTTAATGAAAAATTCATCATTTTAATACATCAAAGTATTTTGTGTAATACTTTAATCTGATTTTTTAAACTTACTTTAACTAGAATTTACATAAGAGTTTGATCTTCTTATAAATCTATTATTTTAAAAGTTGTTTGTTTTCTTTTAATTTTAATCTTATTAATATTATGTTTGTTGTTTTATTAGAAATTTTTATGATTTTACATGTTATTTATCAAGCTATTCATCTAATATATATAAATCTCTGAAACATTAAAATATATATACCTTGAAATAGGATAAATTTAATCAAATTTTTAAACCAAAATTTATTTTTCATTAATTAAATCTTGATTATTAGTTATATTTAATTAATCATATTATTTAATAGAGCTAAATGATTATTTAGATGTTTTTTTAACTAATTATTTTGATTTTACATTTTTATGTATTTCTATAAATTAATTATTTTATTAATCACTAAATAAATTATTTTATTTTTATTAAACTTTAAATAAATTATTTTATTTTTATTTTAAAATTAAATCCTTTTTTATCATATAATCAATATCAATTTTTTATATTTCAGTTTTATTTTAATTAAAACTATTAAATGTTTTGACATATTAATTTTAGAAATTTTATTCTATTACTTCTTGATAACTTATATTTATAAGATCATATTATTGATAAGAAATATCAATCTTTTTAAAAAAGCAAAATTATTATTAAGTTTTTTTTTACAATATTTCCAGTTTCTTATATATTTTATTATTATATACTTAAATAAATTTTTAGAATATTAAATTAAATTAGTATGTTATAATATTACTGAATCCTAAATACTTTCTAGCTAAAAAATATGAATGATTATATAATTAATAAGAATAATTGAAATTAGTTAAACTTTCTTCAATTTATGCACAATTATTATAAGCCAATGCTAATTAAATTAAATGATCAATAATAAAAATTTTAAAATCATCTTAGTCTTAAATGTAAAGATATTTATTTTAAAATAATTTCTATTTTTAATTAAAAATTTTGTAATGTTCTTCCATGGTTTTAATAGCTTTAATAGAATATTCATGACTTTTTTGTTATTCCTCAAGTTGTTTAAAGATAATAGAAATATTTAAATAAGTAATACCAAAATATTCATTGAGTTCTTAATTTTCAATTATAAGTAAGCATTTATTTAAAATAATGAAAGATTTTTAAACATCTTTTATTTTATACATTAAAGATCCGAAATTATTATAAACTAATATTATTAGCTAAGAACTCAATTATTTTATTTTTTATTCATAATTTTCTATTTGTGGTTTATTTATATGATATTCTAGGCTATGCTTTGCTATCTCTAATAAATTATAGCATTATTCGTACTATTAATTATCTAAATGATTCATCGCTATTTTATTTATATTTTTTATAATTTTTGTGTAAATTTATAAGTATTATTATTCATGAATTTAATTATTCATTGAGTCTTAAAAAATTAAATTAAAAATATTAAGTGCTTTAATTTAAATATTTAAATTATACTTTTTTCATAAGTTTATTAAATTATATCTTTGCTTATTTTAATAAAATTCTGTTATATTTTTTCTAATTCCTTTTATAATTCTTTTAAAACTTATTAATGAACAATTTATATTTATTATAAAAAATTTAGATTTATTTTAAACAAAAAATAATTTTAATTATTTTTGTAAACAGTTGTATTAGTTTTTCCTTATATTTTGTATTCTTGTTTTTATTTCATGCCAAATTTTATTTGAATTATTTTAAGTAAGTTATAAGTTATAATAATATAATAATGACTTTATAATATAAAATATTAATTAATTAAAATTATATAAATAAAACAAAAAAATACAAACACTTTATACAAATTTAAAGATCAGTTATAATATTCATCAATATCTTCATTTCCAGATCCAATTATATTTAATCTATTTAAAAAATAATTGTCAAAATCTTTTTAAAATTAATCTAATTATTAACAATAATTAAATACAAGAATACAATCATTAAAATATAATTTAATTTCAGATGTTTAAGTAAGTTGATTATGAAAAATCAAAACATACTGAAATTTATCTATATTTTTTTTATGTTCTATTTTTTTCTATTATAAATTAAGTACTAAAAGAAATTCATTTACCAAAACTAACTAAACACTTTATTCATTAAGATATGTTACTTAAAGAGATCCTTCAAATTAAATTTAAGAATTAATTTGAAAATCCAATTATTTAAGATAAAGCAACTAATAAATCTAAGCATCTCTAAATAAAAAAATAAAAGAAAATAAAAAAATATTAATAAATAAAAATAATAAAATACATGATATTATAAGGCTTAAAATACTAATTAGGCCCATAAAAAGGTCTGGGAATTCTAACTCTTTTATTTGAAAGATCATCAGTAATATGCAGCAACTAATTTTTAATTCCTTATGAAATTTTAGAAGCAGCATCCAAAACTCCAATAACTGGCTTGTTTAAAGTTCCAGTGATTCCCTAATAAAGATAAAACAAAAATAGCTAAAAATCATAATAAGAAAGGACCTTTACTGTCTTATAATAACCTTCATAGATTTCCACAAAGGCAAATTTTATTTAGGATGAAGCTTATTTAAATCCCTCAATAAAATCTTGAGGTTCATTGTTAGACATTATTTGTCTCTGTTGAATATAATTTTTATCAAATTGGATAAGTTATAAACCATTTGCTATACTATTTGTCAGTTTTTGGACAGAGTTTAAAGAGCCTGCATTAAATTAATAATATTTATATTATAGTGACAATAATTTTAAATAATAAATATTATAATTATAATAATTGTTAATATTATTAATAAAATAATTATAATTATTTAAATGATATGAATTAAAAATAAAATTATATTTTATTTTTATTATTACAATTATAAAATAAATTTATTTAATAATGATAAATAAATATAAACCTGCGATAATCTTAATACAGAGCTAAGAAGATCCTTTAGCAATTCCTTATAAAAATTCCAAAGGGCCTTACAAGTAACCAGTTTGGCATTCTTGTTTAAATTCAATGAATCCTTACTTTAAATATTCTAAAGCTCTTAAGGGATTTCCAAGTATATTAGCACTTCCAATCATTACCAAAATGTTGCGGATTAATTAATATTTATAATGATCGATTATGAACTCGCTTAAGTTTTTATCATTATTTCATAAAATAAAGTTATTTTAAATGACAAACCCATTTAGTTAAATAGGAATTTCATTTAAATTATTAATTATTAGTCCTAAATAGTTATAAATGTAGTTATTGTTTTCTTCTTAATTATAAGATTTTTAAAATGATATTTCTAAATCTAGTCTTGGTATTTTCAAGTATTTTACAAATATTTTCATTTAAATTTGATCTATTTTTTAAGTCCTCCAAATATGGAATTTGTTTTATTTGAAATTATTTTTCTTTGTTTTGTATTTTTATGGCATAAACAACAATTAAAATGGGGTAAATTGATTTTAATTAGAAAGATTAATAAATTATTAATGGCTCAAATTTTTATCTATAATCTTATTAATTCAATAAATATAATCAACAATTTCGATAATAAATTACTCTTCCAATTTTATACAAACCGGTTAAATGATGAATTACAGATTATTAATAACATAAAGTTAATCTATTTTAAGGCTATAATTAATAAGTAAATCCATAAAATAATGCTTGTTTTGTGGATTTTAGTACTTCTAAAAATATTTTGGAGTTAAAATCACAGGAATCAAAGAATCGTGATTACTGTTATTATCAATATTGAAAAACTTTATCCTTGTTTATATTAAGTAGTTTCTATTAATTTTCATCGAAAAAATGTCTAAATCTTTTATGAAAATGTACATTAATTCTTTAGTTTTATTTTTAATGTTATGTATAATTGATAATCCCAATTTATCTATATTTAAAAATATCTACCATGAATTATTGTCCTTTTCTTCTATTTAAATTTCTTCTTTTATTTTATTTTTATTTTAAGTTAATTATTTTATTATTATTATTTTTTAATTAGACTCATTTTCTTATAAATTTATTTAAAGTTATTCATCATATATATTTATTATTTATTTTTCTTATAAATTATCTAAATTCAATTAAATTTGTTAACTTTTATTTTGATATCTAAAATTAATAATAATTAAAAATTCTTAATTATGGTATATTTAAAATAAATTGTAGTTTTCTTTTTTTTAAATAAAATATTAAAATAACTAATTAGATTTATTTTATTTTAAATTGATTTAATTGAGTTCAATGATGTATTTATCAGTCATATTAGAAATAATATAATCAGATTATTTTTTATCCATAACATTAATTATTAAATAAATTATTTAATCAATAACTCTAGTATCTATTCTAAAATAAATTATTTATAGTTTATTTAAAATGGTAATTTGATTCTTTTTTATTAATTATAATTTATAGATTTATTTTTTATCTAATTATATATCTCCACTCCAATAAGATATAAAATTTTTATCATTAATTCTAATTTTATAATATTTTCTAAAAATTAAATAAATATTTTACTCTAATTTACTATCTTACCAATAAAATTCTTTTCTTTCATTTGGCATTAATTTTTTAACACCTAATTAAAAATCAGATTATTTATATTCTATGTTATAGAATGATTAGTTAATTAGGATATATTTAGGTAATATTTAAATGGATTTTATAAATTGATTTTATTCAGTTGAAACTCTCATTAATTATTCTAATATTAAATATTATTTTAACTTGAAAATTTATGGTTATTTTTTTGATTGTTTTTTTAAATCTATATATTAATTTTATGAATTAAGGCTAAAGTTTTAAGATTAGTTTTCTTAATTATTATCTAAAATAATAAAATATAATTTACATTTTATGAAATAATTATTGAATTAATTTGTAATGTATACATTATTTTTAATTAATTTATTATCAATTTATACTATTTTATCATTATTTTATTTTGCATAAATACTGAAATAATCTCAAGTTCCATTTATAAAACATAATTCTGGTGTAAAAATAATATTTTTATAACATTTGAGTTTTTAATTTTAATTATCTTTAATCTTAACGTTTATTTTTATTTTTACTTATTCTTGTTAATTGATATTTAATTCTTAAAACAAATTTATTTCCATTTTTTCATTTTAATATTTTTTATATTCAATATCATAATATTCAGACTAAATAAATCCTTTTATTTAAATGCTTATTGCTAATTATTTATTAATGTCTAAATTTTAAAGATTAAATTAATCTTATTTTTTTATATCTTTTATTATAAATTCATTTTATTAAATATCATTTTATTACATTTGTAAAAATAATTTTTATTTTTTTTAATTTTTCATTTATAAATATTAAGATTTATTATATTAAAAAAAATAAATTTTCATTTTTATTGGAAGACAATTTTCAAAGCATAGAAGATTTAAAAAGCATAGTTTTAATTTAAAATTATTATAAATTTATTTTTATTTTAACTGTAAAACATATAATTATTATTATTACTAAATAAAATAATTTCTATCTTTTTTTAACTTAATAGGTATTTTTTTAACATATTTTTATTTTATCTAATCAAAAATCTATATTTAAAAATCAGGAAAACTTAAAAAATAATATTTTTTAAAATTATTAATCTAAATATATTTGTTTGCTAAATATTATTTTTAATTTACTAAAATTTTAAATCATTTTTATTTATTTTCATTTTAATATATATTAACATCAATAATTTAGTCTGATAAATTTTTTAAATATAATAAAGAAATAAGATTTATTATTATGTTATCATTAAGTAATTAATTATGTTAAATAAATTTGTAACATTTTTTATCTAATAATTTTTATTATTTATTATTTTTAAAATTTATTATGTCTTAAAACTATATTATTTTTTTTTGAAACTCATTAAAATATAAATTTTTCAATATTTAAATTTATCCAGCTTCACTTTTAAGTACTATATAATATTAATAAATTTTATTTTAAATTATGTTTTAATTTTATTTTTAATATAGATTAATTTTAACTTAATCTTAATTATTGATGATATAATCTGCATTTTGTAAAAATGAGCTATCCAATTAATAAAAATTTATTTGATTTGTGTTATTTAAAATAAAAACAAATATTTATTAACCAGTTTTATTCATCAAGGTAAACTAATTTTACGATTAAGATATATTTTTATTTTTTTTTTATTATATATTTATTATTTATTATTAATTATATGTATTTTTAAATGAGTCTTCTATTATTTTCAAATATTATTCATATTAAATATTTTAATTTTTCTTAAAACATAAAAAATTTTCATTAAAATATTTATTATTATTAAAAATTAATTAGTTTAGTTGAATAATCTAAAATTTAAAAAAAAAAAATACGAAATGCTCTGAGATATTGAAATTGATAATCTAATTATTATTAAAATATAATTATTCTTTAAAATTATATTTTATTTCATTCTTAATTATTGTTTCTCATAAATTTCTTAGTTAAACATAAAAAAAGTATTGATTTAATTATTTTTCTTAATATATTTAAATTTATAAATTTGTTTTTTCTAAAATTGGCTCTATAAAACTATTAATTTAATTATAAAAATCTACAATACTAAAATATAAAATACATATTTTTAAATCTAATTCTATTTAAAAAATCAATTTATTTAGATTAAAAAATTATATATTCATTTTTTTTGATTATATTTAAAGTAGAGGATTACTGATAATTTTATTTTAATTTAATAAATTCTATGAAATAACATAATATTATTATTACTGTTTCTATTTCTTCAAAAAACAAATATATTTTTTTCTTAATAAATATATTATTATTTTATTTATCCATTACTTTTTCATCGATTTAACTTAAATCAAAATTTTCTTATAATGTTTTATTATATTATTAATTAGTATTAATTTAATTTTTATTAAGTAAATATAAAAAAAAATATATTTAATTTTCAAATAGAACAATATCTTTTAATTAAAAATTTAATTATATTGATTAACATTTAAAAGAAATATTTTTTTCTTTATTTTAATTAAGAATTTTATTAAATTTCTATTTGTTTTTTTATAAAATTAACTTTTTATTATTATTAATCAAATATTAATTGTCTTTTCAAAATTATTTATTTTTTATTTTTTATTTAATATCTATTATTTGTGTATTTTTTATATTAACTAAAATATCTTTTTAATTTTATTATATAAAATTTAAATAATCTAAATCACTTTTTTGAAATTTTATTATTTGAAATTTATTTATTTAAAAATATTTAACGTATTAAAAATTATCCCTATTTTATTTTAATATCAAATGATCTTTTAGTAAATACTTATCGTTTTCTAAGAACGTCTTAATGTTTTCAGTACCTTAAAATTAATTTAAATCAAAATTAAATTTAAGTTTAAGATTCTATTTATTATCTAAACATATAAAATAAATATTAAGATTAATTAAACTTACTTTTATTTATTTTTCTATTTTATTTTTATTTTTCAATTTTCAATCAGATTAAATTGAGATTAATTAATTACTAAGTATATCAATTAGTTTAAAAATTGTTTCATAAAATATAAAAAATTTTAAAAACTAAAGTTATGTTACATAAAATTTATTATTATTAATATTTTTCTATGAAATTATTAATTGCTTAATATTTTATTTATTAATTTAATTTTAATTTAATTTATTTAAAAATTATTTTATATTATAATTCATATTTTATTAACTATCTTTTTCTTCAGTCTATTCAAATTAAAAAAGTTAATAATTATCTGTTAACTTAAAAATATTAATTTAATTTTTTTATTATTGATTCAGATTTTTTTAAATAGCATAAATATCAAATGTATCTATTTCTAGTAATACTTCTTTATTATCTTTATTTATATTTTTATAATTTAAAATTAAATTATTAAAATTTAATGAAATAAATGGTATTTAATAAATCTTATCATTATTTATATTTGTAGATTCTTCAAATAAAAATGTCAATTATTTTATTTTTAAATTATAAATTTTAATTTTTTATTTATTTTTTTTGTTAATCTCAATTTCTACTTTATTAAAAAAATCTTATTCATACTATATATTATAATTGAATATATTTTTGATTAATTCCATAATTTCTTTATTTAATTATATTTAAATAAATTCTAAATTTAATTCACTAATTCTTGTATTATTTGGTTATTAATTATCTTTATTTTTTAATATTTTTATCTATTCTTAAAGATCAAATAATAATTACTCTTCAATTATAGCATACATAGCTTAATTATCACTTAAATTTATTTTTTTTTATTAAATAAAATCATCTTAAAATTTTATATCATATTTTTTAACATTAATTAAAAACTATTTTATTATTTATGCATTTTCAATACTTTCATTTTAAATTAAGATATTTTATTATTTTTTATTTTTAAAAATAAAATTATTATGAATATTAATATCTTGAATACTAAAAATAATTATTATATTAACATTACACAAAAATTATTTATCTATTAGGATTTTATTTAATGTTTTAAAGTTAAATAGTAATTCTAGTATAATTTAAATCATATTTTGTTAATTAATAAAATTTTAATTCATTTTCTAAAAATTACAAACTTTATTAAACTTTTATAGGTACTGAATAAAGATCATTAATTGTTTCATATATATTTACTAATTAGTCAAAAATAATATTAATTAATTAATGTGAATAATTAATTATTAAAGGTTGGAAATTAAATATTATTAATTATTGTTAATTTTCAAGCTAATTATAAAAAAATTAATTCTGATTTTAAATTTTTTTTTTTATTTCTATTTTTATAAATTCAGAATTAAAATTAATACTATTTTTTTAATTTTGTTCTTGAAAAAATATAATTTATTTTTCATAATATCCGTTAGAGTAGCTAAATTAATAAATAAGACAGTTTTTAATATTTATAATTTCATTTATAAATAGCTCATCGCAATTCTATTTGTCTAAAATAAATTATAATAATTACAATTTATATTATTAAAATAT
>Ga0315908_10003581_pt1 | contig 11262 bp, 6 predicted proteins | sample LakEriMetagenome_12_FD_203520 | JGI IMG/M metagenome (GOLD analysis project Ga0315908, IMG submission 203520) | Freshwater fungal communities from buoy surface, Lake Erie, Ohio, United States - Buoy 4 MA124 | ecosystem: Environmental > Aquatic > Freshwater > Lake > Lake biofilm | place: USA...
GGATATAGAACGTTTTCGGGGAATCTAGGAACAGGAAGTGCTTCGCGTTACATCCCTCATTGCCAAGGTTTCTTTGTTAAGGCTACAGGACTTGGGCAGAATTTGAATTTCATAGAGTCTGTTAAGACCAATACCAATGCTGCTTTCGAACGAAGTGTGGAAGACGCTTCATTTGTTAGAATTAACATCGAAAGAAATGGTGAAGGTGATGAAGCTCTTGTTGCTTTCTCGACTGAAGCTACCAATGGTTTCGACGCTACTCTTGATGCCGAGAAATTTGAAAGCCCTGTGGCAACATCACCAGAATTAGCATTGGTTTCTAGCGACGCAATGCTTCTTACTATTGATGCACGACCAATGCCTACTGTGCAATTGGAGATTCCGGTATACTTGGATCTTCCTTCAGCTGGTGACTATGTAATTTCATTTACCGAGTTACAAAATGTTCCATTGGCTTCTTGTTTAACTATTGAAGATACAGAAACAGGAACTATCACTGCAATTGAACAAGGAACTGAGGTTATTGTGTCAGTTGGCGCTCCATATCAAGGAAACCGAATGATTATTCGGGTTTCTCCAAGTGTTGTTATTTCTTCAAATGATGCGCTGTGTAACGGCACAGAGACAGGTGAAATTGCGGTTGAGGTTCCTGAAGGAGATTGGACATATTCAATCATCAATGAATTGGGAACAACTGTGTATACAGGAAGTGGCACCTCTACTTTTGATGCATCAGTAGCGGGAACATTTACCGTAGAGATAATAAATTCACTAGAAGCATGTGGAGCAACTACTCACGAGGTCTTCGTTAACGAGCCAGCCCCTGTTGAGTTTAGCTCTGCTTCTGAAATTGATTTGTGTAATGAAACCAATAGCGGTTCTGTTTCTTTCAACACTGTGAACGCAGGTGAATATTCATATTCGTTGGTTGATCAAAACGGAACAGTAGTAGCTAGTGGCACTACCAATGAGTCTGCGATGGTTATTTCAGAATTGGGTGCGAGCAACTATGTGCTTTCGATTGCTAGTGCCTGTGGAAATTACACGTCTGAATTATCTACCATTGATTTGAATGCTTTGGCAGGCTCTGCTTCTGCAGATGACAATTCAATAGAGTTTGTTGAAGGAACTACTGGAGTTATTGTATTGCATGCCGATGTAGAGAATGCTACTTCTATTATTTGGATGTTGGGCGATGTTGTAATTGGCGAAGGCAATTCAATTAACTACGATGTTACCGCAAGTGGAAACTACATCTTTACCATGATTGCTTCTAATGACAATTGTGAATTGATTGGTGAGGTTGAGGTGGTAGCTCAAACTACAGTGGGTGTATCAGAATCATTGTCTGCTGAAATTTCTGTGATTAGAAGAGATGGAGGCGCGTTGATCAACTTCAATGGTGTTTCTGCAACATCATGCAATGTGTCGGTATTCAATTCTATCGGACAGATTGTATATGAAAAGAACGGTGGTATCTCGGCTGGTCAGACCCTATTTGTGGATATGGATGGATTTGCACAGGGTATTTATACGGTTAGAATTAGTGAAAAAGGACAACTTTTGAAAGTTGCTTCTATTTCGAAATAGGATATTTTTTTTAGAAAAGCCCGTCTCGTTTCTAACGAGACGGGCTTTTTTTATACCCCTATTTTTGTCATTTAAGTATGTTTTTTTACAGTTACAAGAGTTCACGCCTTCTTATAATGTGGGTTCGAATAGTATAATTCTCTGAAAATCAAATATATCGATGAAATCATCATAATAATCGATAAAACGATAAAAATTTGCGACGAATTGAACTTTAATTTATCTTTGCAGTGTTAGACTGAAAAAAACGTTTTGAGCGGCCCTCCCCCTAGTTGGTTAAATCAAAACATAAAACACATGTCAAAAAACCTTACTTTGAAGTACTTCATTATTGCACTGATTAGCACGCTTTCTAGTGCTACAGTTATGTTTGGTCAAACTGCCTCTGCGGATTGTGCAGTGGGAAACAATACTGCACTCACCATCGGAACAGCAGTAACTGTGAATTCTCAACAAACCTTGGGGAACCCAACGTTGAGTTCAACTAATTGTGGAATGACCTCTGCTACTACTAGCGCGAGACGTGACGTTTGGTATTGGTTTACAGCAACAGCTGCCTCAACAACAGTAACGTTTACACCTAGTGGTGGTCGTGATGCCGGTTTAATCGTGTATAGTGGATGCACAACTACCGTGATGGGTTGTTCGAATGCAGGTACTGGTAATACTGTTGAAACGACTACTTTCAATACAGTTGTCGGAAATACGTACGGTGTCCGATTGCTAAGAATCGCAAGTACCAATGAAATCCAGGGTAGCTTAGTTGTCAGAGTCGGAAATGATGAGTGCTCAGGAGCGATTGCTTTGACTCCAGCTTCAAACACGACTTGTACCAGTGTCTTCACAGGTTCAGTTGGTGCAACTCAATCTCAAACTGCCACTACAGGAACCCCGGATGACGATGTATGGTTCTCGTTTGTAGCAACATCTGATGTTCATGACATCTTGGTGAATCCAAATTCCATGACGAACGCAATATTAGAAGTTTTCTCTGGATCTTGCGGAGCACTAACTCAAGTAAATCAAGGGTTTGTGAACACAGGTGCCAATTCTGGATCTGACGAAGAAAGGTCTTTCTATAATTTAACTACCGGTTCAACCTATTATCTTAGAGTATTTAGTAATGGAAATGCCGGAAGTGGTAACCAAGGAACTTTCGATATATGTGTAACTACGCCTGCATCAAAGTGTAGTTCAATAACGGATATCTCAGCATGTGGAAACGCGATGTCATATAATTTGAATGGCGCCGGAACATGGGATGCCTGTGCGGCAGGTTCTACCACCGCTGGTTTAGGTCAAGAACAAATATTTTCATTTACTCCTAATACAACTGGTGATTATTTGCTAGACCTATCATCATGGGTTGGAACTGCAGTTAGTTTTTATTATTCAACCACGAATGCTTGCGATGGGGGCTTGTGGACATATATTGGTCGTAGAAGCTCCAATGGTACAACTGCAACATTTAATTTAACAGCTTGCAATACATATTACTTCTTGGTAGATGATGAGACAACTGGTGCATCTTCAGCAAACTTTACGCTGAGAAGAAGTGATAATGCTTCTTGTCAAACAATTGTTTCTATGACCAACCCAACTGTTTCTACTTCTGAAACAGGAACAAGTTTTTCTATTGATATTTCAGTACTTAACCCTTCAGGTGTTTCTGCTACCGGGGTTACGTTGTCTCTTACATCGGGTGATGCATCAGTAGTGGGTGGGTTTACATCAACTACTATTTCTATCCCTGCTTGTACTTCGACATATACTTACACTATGAATTTGTCCGATAACGCGACATGTGATGATGTAAGAACTTTGGTATTTACGCTCTCGAGCCCAACAGGTGGTGAAGGAGCTGGATTAGGAGCAAATGTTACTTTAACAGCTTCTATTAGTGACAACGAAATGGTTTATGAAACCTTGTTTTCTACAGGCTTTGAAACGGGAGACAATTCCTATTCAATTAATACATCTTCTGTTGATGCATGGGCGGTTTCTACTACAAATCCAATTAACGGTTTAAGATCATTAGTTTCTGGCGCAAGTGCAGGCGCAGGTTCAAACTACTTTACTATTGATACTAAGCGAACTTATTTTGCGGGAGCCACTACAACTTGGAAATTCCAAGTGAATCATTTCGGTAATGAACCAGATAACAATACAAAGTGGCAAGTTTTCCTTGCTTCTGATCAACATGATTTATGGTCTCCCGTCTTGAATGGATATGCAGTTGGTATAAATCCTATTACAGGACCTGCACAAGATATTTTAACCCTTTGGAGAATTGATGCAGGCGTATATATTGTTATCGCTACAACATCTATTGATTGGGGCTCAGGATTAAACGCGGTAGGATTTCAAGTAGAAAGGAATGAAAATGGTTTGTGGTCTCTTTCAGTAGATTCAAATGGTGGTTTCGATGCCTTGACAGAGGTTGCGACCGGAACGGATGAGACATTTGCAAGCACTTACCACTTTGGCGCGCGTTATCAATATGCAGCTGGCAATGGAATGAAGTTGGCATTTGATGATTTCTCTTTTGCACAAAAGGGATGTCCAGAAACAATTTATACAGTTGGTTCTGGAAGTCCTTCAGGAACTGTATGGTCTAATTCAACTAGTGGAACAGGAAGTGTGAAAAAGCCTGGTCGATTTACAAATGTCGTTATCCAAACAGGACACACTATTACATTAGATAAAACCTTTGTTTGCGACCACCTTAGTTCACAAGGAGCCTCAACATTGGACTGTGGAAGTTATGAGTTGGTAATCCACGGAAATGCAAATCTTGGTGGAGCTTTAGCTGCAACTAATAATAAGATAGTTTTCAAAGGAGATGCGGCGCAAACTTTTAGTTCTGCCTCTGTATTAAACGTGAATAATTTGAATGTTTACAATACACTTGAAAAAAATATTGGAACGGCCCTCACCCTACTGAGCGCAGTAAATCTTAGAGGTGTATTGTCTGCAGAGAAAGGCATGGTTAATACCAATGGCTATCTTACATTAATCAGCAATGCTACTGTAACCGGTTCTATCGGTGAGATTAAAACAGATGCTGATGTAGTAGGAACAATCACCGCACAACGTTACTTGCCGGCTGCCTTGCAAAACTTTGTGAATCTTGGAAGTCCTATAACAGGCCTTACCCTTGGTGATTGGAACGATGATTTAGTTACAACTGGTTTCCCTGGTTCTGACTATCCTACCTATAACTTCAATAGTATATATACCTACAACGAGGCTCTAGCTGGAGACAGAAACGTTGGATGGGTTGGCTCAACATCAATATCAAATCCATTGTTGACTAGCAAAGGGTATATGGTTTACATGACAGGTGCTGCAAATACATTAGACGCAACAGGTGCATTCCAAAAGGGCAATGTATCTATACCATTGAGTCTTACAAATACGTCATCAACGGGAGATGGATGGAACTTGATGCTCAACCCATATCCTTCTGAAGTGGATTGGAACCAAGTAGTAGCAAATAGTGCTGGTGTAACCACCTATTATGTGTATGATTCGCAATCAGGTTCATACAAATCATACAATGGTGCAACAAGCACTGGAAATGCATCACGCTACATTCCAATGGGTCAGAGTTTCTTTGTTGGCGCAACATTGCAAGGTTCTTCATTGAACTACACAGAAGCGATGAAGACAGCGACCAATGCAATGCTTGAGCGCAGCTATGTAAGACCTAATGGATTTGTATTTGAATTAGCACGTGGTCAATTTAAAGAAGAATTGATGCTCTTGACTTCACCAGAAGCTACAGCAGATTTCGAAGATAGCCACGATGCTTACCGCCTTGTTGGACCAGTTGCAGAAATGCACTCTCTGTATAGCAAATCAAATGACAACGAGAAGTTGGCTGTTGATGTTCGTCAATCATGGGGTGAAAACAATATTCCACTTTATGTGAATGCACCAACAAAAGGAAAGTACACCTTGACTGTAAGCGCACTTCCAATGTCAAGTGATATCACATGTTGGATCATTAAAGACTTGGTAACAGGTGTTGAACTTCCACTAGAGGTTGGTATGAAAATCAACGCAAACATTGAAGCAAATTATGAAGGCGTTCGTTGGATCATTGAGCCACGCTCATTGGTTAGCTTTGGTTCATTGCAAGCCGATAACTTCACAACTGATAACGGATCTATTGATGTGGTTTCTACAAATGATTCTTGGAACTACACATTGGTTAATGAACTTGGAACAACAGTTAGTTCAAGCGCATCAACATCTTCATACACTGGCTTGGCAGCAGGTCGCTACACAGTAGCTTTCTCTTCATCTACAGGATGTGCAGCTCAGCAAGTTGAAGTTGTGGTTGGATCAGGCAATCTTGTTAGTGCTGAAGCAATCGTTGCGGCCCAAGAAGCTGCAAATGAGTCTAGCTCTATTGTAACAGATGAATTGAATTCTATTCAACTGGGCACAATGAGCGGCGCATGGATGATTCAATGGAAAGACAACTACGAGGGCAAGGTGGTGATGACGGTTTACAATAGTGTTGGACAAATGGTAATGACTGAGTCATTGGATGGTTCAACAAGAAGTCACATCATTCCAAATGGTAAATTCAGCGAGGGCGCTTATGTAATTGCTTTGAGTCAAGACGACAAGCAATTGTTTAGCGGATCTTGCTTGGTTATTGAGTAAAAGGAAAAAGTATAAGGTTTTTTGATTATTGAAAAAAGGGGCTTAGGCCCCTTTTTTCATGCCCGTAATGCTGTCATTCAAGGCATTAGATTAGACAATTAGAAGTTCGCGAATAAAACCAATATGCTCATATTCAAAATATTAGACAATTGGTGATGTTGCGTTGACGTGTGGCGAAATTTCATACATGAAACAGCCGTCCGTATCTTTGGTATTCACAACAAGAGTGTTTAGGTGTAAAGTTATATTAGTGTTAGTTAGTTAGTTTTTTTTGTTATTCAGTGTAGATCTGAAAAACAAATTTCAAGAAAAAAATGCCGAAAAAGCTTTAGAATTTTTGTAGCATGGACTCTCTCCCTGCTACAAGTATTTGAAACTTTTTTGGCTTTTTTATTTAGCTATAAACTCTGGTCCCGATTTCATTTAGTTTGTCAATAATGGCTTCAGGCTCCATCATTGTAACCAATTGCATTCGATCTTCTTTGAAGTTTGCAAATCCCTTGAAGTAATTTGAATAGTGACGGCGCATTTCAAGTACACCAAGTTTATCGCCCTTCCATTTGATAGAGAATTCGAAGTGTTTTCTGGCAGCTGCCGCTCGTTCTTCGATTGTTGGTGGATCAAGCTTTTCACCCGTCTTCAAGAAATGTTTTATCTCGTTAAATATCCAGGGATATCCGATACTAGCGCGACCAATCATTATCCCGTCTACGCCATATTTATTTTTATACTCTAACGCTTTTTCAGGAGAGTCTATATCTCCATTGCCGAAGATTGGAATTTTAATACGGGGATTCTCTTTGACTTTTGCAATCAATGTCCAGTCTGCCTGTCCCTTGTACATCTGCACTCTTGTTCTGCCATGAATGGTGAGCGCTTGAATTCCGATGTCTTGGAGTCGTTCGGCAACATCAAGAATGTTTTTGCTTTGATCGTCCCAGCCCAATCTAGTCTTCACAGTCACCGGCAATGAGGTAGCTTTAACAACAGCCTCTGTCATACGAACCATTTTGTCGATGTCTTTCAGAATGCCAGCGCCGGCTCCTTTGCAGGTCACTTTCATTACTGGGCAGCCGTAATTGATATCCAGCAAATCGGGATTGGCGGTCTCGATGATTTTTGCACATTGCTCCATGGTAGCAATGTCGCTACCAAATATTTGTATGCCGATGGGACGCTCGTATTCAAAAATATCGAGTTTCATTTTACTCTTAGTCGCGTCGCGAATTAGCCCTTCACTGCTGATGAATTCTGTATACATCATATCCGCTCCGTGCTCTTTACAAAGCATACGGAAAGGCGGATCACTCACGTCTTCCATAGGTGCCAGGAGGAGAGGGAAATCTGGCAATTCTATTTTTCCAATTTTTATCATGATAACTTTTACACCAACGGATTGGGAATGCAAAGGTAGTTAGCTTCTTTTGTATCATGAAAAATCCATTTTTTCAGGAGATGTCTCCTGGTCTAAGGGCACTTCTATTTGGGGCCTTAATTTTGGTTTGCGCCACAGTTGGCGCGGGAGCCGCTGTACTTCTTGCCATTGGAAATGGCATTTCTTTGGGTGAAATTGAAGAGCTAGTAGCTACTCCCAAACCGGAGCATATTGAACTTTTGAAGTGGATGAACAACCTTTCTCAGGTATCCACCTTCCTCTTGCCCGTGTTTATTTACATCATCATTTTTGGAGCGCCGAATGCTTTTCGAGCGAATATGACCCCTTCATTGATGGTGGTCTTATTGGCGATATTATGGATAGTGACATCCGGTGGAATAATTGATTTGACTGCGCGCATCAATCATGCTTTTATCCCAGAAGGCAGTGCTCTAGAAGCTTGGCTAAAACCAACAGAAGATCGCGCAGGTGATCTGACTAAACTGATTTTGAATTACAATGGCATAGGGTCATTGATAAGCACAATATTTTGTATTGCCATCATACCAGCAGTTTGCGAAGAATTGGCATTTAGAGGAGTGCTGCAACCATTAATGATTGGTGCAACTAAGAATATTCATACTGGGGTTTGGTTTAGCGCTATTGTTTTTTCTTTCTTTCATTTTCAATTCTATGGTTTCTTACCACGATTGATACTGGGCGCTATGCTTGGATACATTTTCCTCTGGTCGGGAGGATTATGGGTGTCGATTTTGGCTCACTTAGCCAATAATGCCCTAGCCATTTTCATTTTCCATTACAACGGAATGAGTTTGGAAGCGCCTGAGGGTAATTTTCAAAATGAATGGACCTATTATGGCTTGTCTTTAGTCATGTTTGTAGGGATAATGTTTGCCTTGATTAAAAAACGCATCCCTCAATCGGGCTGGTTGATAGAATCTTAACGAAAAAAGACTATCTTTGCGCCCCTCAAAAGGGGTACAAGATGAGTGACACGTTCAAAATTTTAGCAGGTTCAGCTTCGATGTATATCGGAGAAGGCATTGCATCAGCAATGGAAACTTCGCTTGGAAATGTAATTCTACAACGCTTTAGCGATGGGGAGTTTCAACCTTCAATCGAAGAGACCGTGCGCGGAAAAGACGTCATCATTGTTCAATCTACCTTTCCTCCAACAGATAATTTATTCGAGTTGCTTTTGCTTATTGATGCTGCAAAGCGTGCATCAGCGAAGCGTATCGTAGCTGTAATGCCTTACTTCGGTTTTGCTCGTCAAGACAGAAAGGACAAGCCACGTGTGGCAATCGGAGCGAAACTTGTAGCCAACCTACTTACTGCAGCGGGTGTAAATCGTGTGATCACAATGGATCTTCACGCTGAGCAGATTCAAGGTTTCTTTGAGGTTCCAGTTGATCATCTTTATGCAAGCACGCTCTTCATGCCGTACTTGCAATCGTTGAATATTCCTGATTTAATCATTGCTGCTCCTGATACAGGAGGAACAAAGCGTGCCAATGCTTATGCTAAAATGCTTGGTGTAGACCTTGCTATTTGCTACAAGCAAAGAAAGGTGGCTAATAAAGTGGAAAGCATGACGGTGATTGGGGATGTAGCGGGAAAGAACGTTGTATTAGTTGATGATATGGTCGACACAGCAGGTACTCTTTGCAAAGCAGCAGAAATGATGCTTGAAGCGGGTGCGCTTAGTGTTAGAGCCATTTGTACTCACCCTGTACTTAGCGGACAGGCGTATGAGCGCATTCAAAATTCAGTACTTACTGAATTAATTGTTACCGATAGTATTCCATTGCGATCTGATGTAGCACACGACAAAATTAAAGTTGTCAGTGTTTCTAAGCTTTTCGCGGATGTGTTGCACAACCTATTGGAAAACAAAAGTATTAGTTCACATTTTTTAATTTCATAAATAAATCACAATGAAGCAAATTAGTTTGAGCGGTTCTCTTCGCGAGAACGTAGGAAGACAAGGTGCTACAGAACTGCGCAGAAGTGGGCGCGTTCCTGGAGTTCTTTACGGAAGTGGTCACCAAGTACATTTTAGCGTAAGCGAAATGGATTTGACTAAACTTTTCCGTCAAGCAGAAACTTTCCAGATCAACCTTGAGATCGATGGAAAAACCTATTCAACGGTTCTTCAAGAAAAGCAAACTCACCCAGTATCTGACCGTGTAACTCACATCGACCTTTTGGAACTTGTTCCTGGTAAAGAAGTGAAAACAGCATTGCCAGTTCGTGTAGTTGGTAGCTCTGAAGGTGTTAAATCGGGTGGTAAAATGGTTCTTAACTACCGTAAGATGCGCATCATCGGTCTTCCAGATGCTCTTCCAGACGCAATCGTAGTTGACATCACTCCACTTAAAATTGGAGATATGGTTCGTGTTCGCGAGATTTCAATCCCTGGTTGCCGCTTCGCTGAAGCTGAAGCATCTGCGGTTGTTACTATCTCTGCAACTCGTGCTACAATCGCTGAAGCAAACGCTGCAGCTGATGACAAGAAGAAAAAGAAATAATCTTTCTCGATACTTCCCAAAAGCCCTCCGAATTTCGGAGGGCTTTTTTTTTCTCAATTATTTTGTAACTAATCGAATGTGTGGTCGTCCTATATTTGAAAAAGCCCTCTAATGACCGCTACGGAGTACAATAAATGTGTTGACCTACATTCGGATGGCTTGTACCGTTTCCTTCTTAAAAACTTAAAGGATAGCGACAAGGCAAGAGATTTGGTGCAGGATACATTTACGAAGCTGTGGCAAAAGGTTGGGGAGGTTTCTTTTGAAAAAGCGAAGTCGTATATATTTACCTCAGGGTATCATACGATGATCGATATGATCAGAAGAGAGAAGAGGCAAGTGGAGTATACAAAAGATGCCTTGAAGACCAGTATAACAGCTTCAGAGCGACAATACACCGACTTGCATGATGTTTTGAATGACGCATTGGAGCAACTTCCAACCATTCAAAAATCAGTGATAATGCTTCGTGATTACGAAGGATACAGTTATGAGGAAATTGAAGAGATCACTGGGCTGAATGAATCGCAAGTGAAAGTGTACATTTACAGAGCTCGTGTAGCTTTGAAAGAATATATCGGAAAGATCGAGAACGTATTATGAGAATAACGAGAGACAATTACGAGGTTTATTTCATCGATTTCATCGATGGAAATCTTGACGCATCGCTCCAAGAGGAGATGCGGTTGTTTCTTGCGGCTAATCCTGACCTCTCTGAAGAAATGGATGGCTTGGATGGTTTTTCTTTTAATGCTGAAAGTCATTCAGGCATTAATAAGTCTGATTTGTATAAGTCTGTTGCTCCCGGTGAAAAACCGGTGCATCCTCCAGTAGTTTCTAAGCACGAAAAGCCCGTTGGCGCTAAGCCCGTGGTACTTCCTCGCTTGAAAGCACCAGAAATTATTTTTGATGCTAAATTTATGTTGTATCAGCAGCAGTCTGTGGCTAGTGTTATTCCTATCTCACCAAAATCTGAAACAGGTGCTCGTGTTGTTACTATGCGCCGTACAATGTATTATGCTTCAGCAGCTGCGGCCATTGCGGTACTGCTTTGGTTTAATATGCCTT
>Ga0315908_10003586_pt1 | contig 11251 bp, 22 predicted proteins | sample LakEriMetagenome_12_FD_203520 | JGI IMG/M metagenome (GOLD analysis project Ga0315908, IMG submission 203520) | Freshwater fungal communities from buoy surface, Lake Erie, Ohio, United States - Buoy 4 MA124 | ecosystem: Environmental > Aquatic > Freshwater > Lake > Lake biofilm | place: USA...
CACATCAAACCCCCCCCCCCCCCCCCCCCCCCCTCGCCTCGCGGCTGCAGCTTGGCCCCGAGCTGGAGGTCCCCGGGTACGGGTGCGAGGATCACTTCAACGAGCTCGACACCGTGGAGCACTCCTGGGAGTGCATAGCGGTGAGGGGGGGGGGGGCACGTCTGCTGCGGCCGTGGTGCACAGCTTCTGGGTGCTCCCATGCTCCCGGCAGAACCCAATCAATCAGCCTGTTGGCCCGCCCCGCCCGCTTGCCTCCTGCTGCAGGAGCTGCTGCGGGAAGGCTGCACGGACGGCATACTGTGTGACGTGGGCGCACCGGTGCTGCACAGAGGTGCGCCTGCAAGGAGCAGGATGCCGCACCGCCCCCCCACAACCTACCTGCATGTGGGACTGGGCCACCACGACGGCCGTCCCGGCCGCCACAATCAGCTGGCTGCCCAGCGAGTCAGCTCCGGGGCAGCAGCTTGCGCGCCTGCAAGCGCCAAGCGTGGTGTCCCTCTCTGCACCCGCAGGTGTGCTGTACAACTGCCGCCTGCTCCTGCTGGATGGGCGCATCCTGCTCATCCGACCTAAGCTGCACCTGGCCAACGACGGCAACTACAGGCAGGGCATGCAGGGCAGGGGAGGGTTCGCTCGCAGTCAGACTGCCAGCAGCCAGCAGGGCGCAGCAGAGCTGAGACCAGGCGGCAGGCCGGCAATGCAGGCTGCGCTCACTGCCAACGCAACCTTGACCCCTGCCCCGCAGGGAAACACGATACTTCGCCACCTGGAAGCACCCGCGGGTGCTGGAGGACCACTCCCTGCCCCTGCACGTGTCGTCCGTCCACGGTCAAGCCAGCTGCCCATTTGGCGACGGGGTTCTGAAGCTGGACGATGCTCTGCTGGCCGCTGAAACATGCGAGGAGCTGTTCACGCCCCAGGTGTGCTCTGCTGCAGCAGCTGTGCTTGTTTTGCTGCACTGCACGGTGTGGCGCAGCTGTGCAGTGGGTCAGCAACAAGCAGCAGGGGGAGGGGGGGAGCCCGTCGTCGCCCCTGAGCTATTGTATTGGGTCCAGGGGGGGTGCCTGCCAAGCACACCCCATGCCACCGGACATGCAGGCACCCCACATCGCGCTGGCCCTGGCGGGTGTGGAGATAATCAGCAACGGCAGCGGCAGCCACCACGAGCTGAGAAAGCTGGACACGCGCATCGACCTCATTCGCAGCGCGACCCGCAAGGTGGCCATGACTTCTGTACTGGTTGGTTGGTGGTCGCCAGTGCTGCAACCGCACGCAGCAGCAGTGCACGCACGCATGCTTCAGCTGTCGGAGCACCCCTGACGCAGAGATGCAGGTGCAGTCATCACTTCATGCGGTGCCTGCCCGCTGCTTGCAGGCTGGTGGGGTCTACTTGTATGCAAACCAGCAGGGGTGTGATGGTGGCCGACTGTACTTTGACGGCAGCGCCTGCATCGCAGTCAACGGGCAGATGGTGGCCCAGGGCGCACAGTTCTCCCTGTCAGACGTGGAGGTGCGCTGGCTAGCTAGCTGCACACGCGTCAATGTTTGCGGCGAGCATGGGTGACAGCGCATCCCTCGCCGGCCATGTGTGCTGCTTGATGCCAAGTGTCTGACTCCAGGTCGTTTTCTGTTGTGGCTGCATGATTACAGCACTCCCAGCGCCAATGATTGAATCTGTGCCCGCTTTCATCAGGTGGTCACAGCAGCAGTAGATCTGGACGAAGTGGTCGCGTACCGCGCAGGCATCAGCAGCCTAAGGGAGCAAGCGTCAGCGCAGCAGCGGCCAGCCTTGATATGCGTGGACTGGCAGCTGTGCAGGTGGGGGCCAGCCAGGCCTGCATCAGCTGTGGCACTCGCCAGGTTGTGTATGTGCCATGTCTTTGCACAACCCGCCTGACAGCGCCATACAAGTGTGCAAATTACTGTCCACCGCTGGCTGCCTTTGCGGTGCAGGGGTGCACAGAGCACTTTGACCAGTCAGCCACAGCAGCCACACTACCACTGTCCGGAGGAGGAGATAGCAAGAGGACCAGCTGCCTGGCTGTGGGACTATGTCCGGAGGTCAGATGGAATTTATGGCTGCGGGCCACCTTGAAATTCTCTTGGCAACCTGAGCTGCATGGCGGTAAGTTGCGATGGCAGCGGTCAGCCTGCCTTTCTAACACAGCGCCCTGTTGAGAATGTAGGTCTGGGGCATCTGGTTTTCTGCTGCCTTTGTCTGGAGGAGCTGACAGCTCATCAACTGCTGCCATCGTGGGAAGCATGTGCCAGGTGAAAATGATTCCCTCTTGGCTGCTGGCTTTTGTTGCCTGTGCTGCCACTGTGCCGCCTTTGGTGCAACCTTTTCTGGCGCATGCATGGGTCTCCCTCCTGCTGTGCAGATGGTCGTGGAAGCCATTGCTGCTGGTGATGCACAGGTAGAAGCGGATGCGCGCCGGATAGGGTCCTTTGCTGATGGCGTGGCCATCACCAACGCACAGGAACTTGCCAGCCGACTGTTTGTCACTGTGTATATGGGCAGCATCAACAGTTCAGCAGACACCCGGTGCAGGTGGGAAGCGACCATGAGTGCTGTGTCCCCTGTTTGATTGTGTGTGTTCCACACTGCAGCATTATCAAGTCTACACAATCCTCCATGGTTGCCTGCTACAGGGCCAAAGCGCTGGCTGCTGAAATCGGGGCCTACCATCTAGATGTCTGCATAGACACTTTGGTGGCTGCACTGGTCACACTGTTCACCAGTGTCACAGGTCCGCAAACCTAATGCCTGCTTCAGTGCTTCATGCTAGATTAGATGCGCCTGTCTGCATCCCCAGCACCTTCATTCATGCCACCTGCGTGGTCGTTTCTTGTAGGTTCAACTCCGCGCTTCCGGGTGGATGGCGGATGTGCTGCTGAGAACTTGGCGCTGCAGAACATACAGGCAAGCACACGCCTGATGTGTGTCTCAGCTCACAATAGTACACTCATTCAAATGTCTCCCACACATGTGCAGGCGCGCATGCGCATGGTCCTGGCCTTCTTGCTGGCACAGCTGGTGCCTTGGGTGCGTGGCTGCTCTGGCTGGCTGCTGGTCCTCGGCAGCGCCAATGTGGATGAATGCTTGCGAGGCTACCTGACAAAGTATGACTGCAGCAGCGCAGGTAGGAGCTGGTGTCCTACTAGTTCAGTTCAGATTCTGTTCATTGGTGTGCTTGGAGCATCAGCTGTAGAGAAGTTCCAGCAGCTAACAGAGAACCGTGTCTGCAGACATCAACCCAATCGGCGGCATCAGCAAAACCGACTTGCGGAGATTTCTGAAGTGGGGAGCAACGCACCTGGGGTACAGCGAGCTGGCCAACATTGAGGCTGCCCCGCCAACTGCCGAACTGGAGCCACTGAGGTAATTGTCTGCATGGTGAAGGTGGTCATGATGTCAAACGCCGCTTTTCATTGTCCTGCACTGTCCATCTTAGCGTCCATTGCTGTTGCAGGGCGGGCGTCAAGCCTCAGAATGATGAAGATGACATGGGCATGACCTACGACGAGCTCAGCACCTACGGCAGACTCCGGAAGATCGCACGCTGCGGACCAGTCAGCATGTTCAGACGGTGTTTGCAGCTGTGGCAAGGGAAATACAGCCCAACACAGATTGCTCAGAAGGTAGGGCTTTGGCTTCCCTGGTGCAATAACTGCACATCATGCACATCATAACTGCATAACTGCACATCATGACCATCCACATCATGACCACTCACAGGTTGTGGCTGTCCGTCCGTCAACGATGTGCAGGTGCAGCATTTCTTCCGCTACTATGCAATCAACCGTCACAAGACTACTGTGCTGACACCATCCTACCATGCCGAGCAGTACAGTCCAGACGACAACAGATTCGACCACCGCCAGTTTCTTTACAGGTGCTGGCATGTGGGGTGTCTGCCGGTACCAGTGATACCAGTCCATCTGCAACCTCGGTTTCTGACAACTGCCCTGTCTCTTGCAGGGCGGCATGGCCATGGCAGTTCTCCAGGATGAACGATTTGGCCGCTGCTTCAGAAGGCCAGTAGCAAGATTAAATCGTCCAGGGACAGGGACTGTTTGTACGTATGATGCGTCATGGAAGAACACACAGCACGCAGCACACTTGAGCGAATGAACCAATCGGGTGAAATTGCCAAACTAGAACTCTGCCAGGACACCTCCAACAACACGCCAGCCACCTCCTGGCAGCATCACCTGCGGCTGCAGCAGTGGGCAAACATTTTTGCCACCATGCTGCAAAGCGTGCCACACGGGCGATGATGTAAATATAGCGGGTGTTGCACACACTGGGGTTCTGGCAACACCTGCAGGTAAAGCAAGATTTGGCCCGCGAGACAGGTCCAATCTCCCCCCCCCCCCCCCCCACCCACTTGCCCCCACAGGCCCTCACGCACAACCAGCACCGAGGACCACCCAGCACGGCCAGCCCACTCATCCGGCCACCCCCTGCCCCTGCACACCCCGCCCACACAGCCTCGCCAAACCGCTCACCACCTTGTAAGCCCATTGCTCGGACAGAGAGCAGCAAGCAGCCAGCCAGCCGCCGCAGCCACCCCCCGGGCAGCACACCGCCGGCTCACCTTCCGCCGGTCCAGCTCCAACTTCCGCCAGCACAGCCCTTGAGCCCAGCGCGCCGGCCGGCCGCCACAGTCACTGGCTCCGTCCCCCGCCCAAGCGCCAGTGGCAGCCCACCAGAGACAGCCACATGCTATAGCCCCGCGCTCGATCTGGCACGCCACGCCGCCTCAAGTACGAGGCGGGCGCTCCTCATGCACTCCCCATCAAGCCCTCCCCCCTACAATGATGCGTTAACACTGACCACAACTCTTACTCTTGTGACAATCATTTGTACTGCTTGAAGTGCAATCCGCAGTATATCCAGACACTCACAGGAGGGTAGCATAAATATGGGCTTTCCTTCTCCTACTGCTCTCTCACAAAGGAATGTAGAGTGATGTTCGCTGCATCGTCACATCAACCACTTATTATCAGGCTGCATGATGGCGGTTACCCTCTTGGTGCTCCTCGAGTAGCCTCAATGCAGCCAAAGCGAGCATGATGCCGCATTTTCAGCAGGAGACAGATACAGAAGGACCTGCATCATCTGGTCTGCTGTTCAGCCTCTACAACAAATCTGCTACAGCATCAGGACCAGTGTACTCTGGCCACACCTGATCACGTGTAACAAGGACAGATTGTACGCTGTGCTCCTGTACTTCCATCAATGCCTCTAGCTTTGTTGTGATGCCTTGCTCACTCACAGACACCCCCTGTTGACATGCTAGTGAACAGAGCAGATGGTGATTTATATAGCACAGCACCATGTGTTATCACTGGTCTAAACACAGACTTCACATCATGCAACAACGCGTAATGCTGACCTACTGCTTATCCACATATACATAGAGTTTGCCAGAAACGCCACCAGCCTTAGAAACGCCGAGATTAGCCCCTTGCCATGTAGCAGTGACTTTTCAACCAAGCCAACGCCGTTCTGCAGGCATCAGGTCACTCAAAGCATGCAGCATACTACGGCAGCATAGTTAACCATTGCCCAAATAACCTTTATTTTATTCTATGCTGTGACAACTGCAAATCATAGCCACTGTACTGTGCACCTTCATGACTTTTTTTATCCATGCAGTGATCTGCAGTCTGTGTTGCTGTTCCTGTATCATCAGTGCACTGACATTCTGCGTGATGCGGTGGATGGCATCTTGCATGCTGTGTTGCCTGATTTGTAGTTCAGTGTTGCACTCTTGCAGCTTGCTGCAATAAAAAATCGATGTATGCCATACATTTCTTGCATAGACAACTTCGACTGACAATGCGATGTGATGCAATATGAGCTGCAAAATCTTGGGAATCAAAAGCTGGGGCAAGGTATGTGGCAGCTGCACCTATTTAGACACAAATGACAATCCAATTATGCTCACTGTTGATGACCATCATGCATCAAGCACGCTTCCATCAGCCCCACAATCATAGTTGGTTTAGCCCTGGCTGGCGACAGAATGTGCAGTGTATTGGATCATAAGCTCCAGGCCCCCTGCCCTTCAAGTGTGTAGGCCATATCTGACCAAGGGACAGGCAGCAGTAGACTGCAGCAATCCGCAAAACGACCCCTGTGGTGAAAGATTCAACTCAGACTGTCGTGTGGATGCAGTTCACATGTCCTTTAACAGAACGTCAGGGAGGATGACCTTGTTACCATGACAGCGCATCTTCTCTTAGCAACCAAGTTGAAAGATTTGCTGCTCATGTGCTACCGTTTGCACAGCACATATACTTCTATCTGAACATCAGACAAAGCAACAATGCCGCTATGTCTTGTCTGCAGCAAAGTGTAACCACTGATATAGGCGGCAGTGCAGGCACGCTATGGGTGTCAATTTGATGTGTGCCTGCGGGGGCAGTGGCCATCCAAGCAGCATCGTGCCCCTGCCACCCACAATGCCAGCATGATACAATAGCGCAGCCTTGGGGGCAGCGGCAGCGTGGTGTGCTCGAGCCACCTCTGGGTGCTGCGCCACAACCCCCTCGCTTGGCCTCCGCGTCCCGCCCCCATCTTGCTAAGCCGTTCATCACTCACACTGATCATGATGCATACATGATTCATGACATGCCATGATCGTACTGATCATGGTGCCTGAAGTTCTGGAGTATACATTATATACTTTGCTCCAGGCAGCATTGATTAGGTTTGAACGGTCTCAAGCAGCAGACAAACGACATTGCTCTCTGTACTCTGCACTCTATACACCAACAACTTCACACCTAATGTCCTGGATATGGCTTGTCAAGTGCCCGGTGATGGAACATGCTGCAGCAGGCTGCAATACTCAAAGTCGTGGCCAGACAGCGTCATTGCATGCCTCGCTGGCAACCGCTGAGACTGAATGGGCGAGGCTTGCGCTCTTCCCGCGATCACTGGCCACGATGTGTGAAACTTTCCCTTCCTTACACCTCGCACATAAGCCATGGGTAGTCCACCAGCCATTAAGTCGCTAGCTGGCACATGTGAGCACGGGTGCTCCAACGCGTGCTATGCGAGGCATGCTTTGAAGCCGTCTTCCAGCTCCTGTCTGTTCAGGTTCTTGCCGATGAATACCAGCTTGTTCACACGCTTCTCTCCTGCGCCACCGAGCAGGATGTGAATGAGCACATGATGCATGCTTCTTCAATGCCCCATCGGCAACGTTGGCTGCAAGATGCAACTGCTCTCGCATGCACTCAATTCCAGGATTTCAAGCAGTGCACATACCTGACTGCCACGGCTTTCCTGCACCCTCTGCGCTGCTTGAGAATTGCAGGAGCATGTGCACGCCCTGGAACACATGCCTGCACCGCGCGCAGTGATCATTTGCATCCTAAGCTTCGGCACAGGCAAGACACTCGGCAGACAGGCAGAGTTTCTTTCAGCAAGCTGCATGGCCCAGCACATGCCCCTCACTTGTCGTCGCTGCCAGCGATGCTCAGTATGCCTTTGGACCTGAACAGGTCAGGGCCTCGCTCCTGCATTGCGAACGGTCAGCCTGTAAATTGAAGGTTTGCCACTTGATTCGCCACAAGCGGACAGCTGCAGGTTGGCGGTGCTTCAACAACACGTAGTTACGCAATTAGTGGCCTACTAATGTGCATTTCAATCAAGCACACTCACTTGCAGCAGGTTGGACAGCCATCCATTCAGCTTCTTCATGTCTGCAGCTCCCTCTGCCGTGAAGCCCACGCTCGTCACTGCGCTGTCGTGCTTGTGAGCCAGGTGCCCCAGGTCTGGACAGCAACGACATGAACGAGGTTGCTGAATGCTGGGTTTGTTGCCACTGTACGCTGTCTGGCCACGACCATGGATTTCACACATCATGCTGCATCAATCCCATACCATCCCACCCCTGCCACACGCACGGCTGCAGCTCAATCCTACCTGCGCCGTGATCCTGCTCGTGGCCGTGCTCATGGTGTCCATGTCCATGTCCATGGTCGTGGTCGTGGGCGCAGTGACCGTGGTCGTGGTCGCATGATGCGTGGTCGTGGTGATGCTCATGGTGGTGATCATCAGCTTCGTCCTGCAGCAGAAAATGTGGCCTTGTGGGTGGGTGGTCGCTCGTGGAGGCCAAGCCAGCACAACGCATCTCTGGTGTTCACAAAAACCAGCACATGCATGGACTTGGCTGCTTTAGGGCCACCTTGGCTGCCCCAGGCAAGGCCTACCAGGAACTGAGGATCTTGCGTGAGCATGCGGTCCAGACTGAAGGCGCTGATGCCCAGCACGCGACCCAGGTCGACCTGCAACAACATCGCCCGCAGGTTGTGCTGCGTGCAGGACGCCTGGAGGTCCCCTCCATCACCATGAACTGCACCAGCCGCTCCCCACCTTGGAGTTAGTGCACTCAATGATCTCTGCGCTGCGGTTGATGGCCTGCAGGTCATGCATGCATGGAGTAACTTGACAACAACAACATGACGCGGCTGGTGCAGCATGTTAATGTGCAAGCTGCGTGCATGCATGGCCAAGCAAGTACGACTGAGAAGCCCACAGCGTGTGCCCCCATGCCGCACCCTGATGCGCTTGACCACAGCTGTCTTGTCAGCATCCGTCACCAGATCCAACTTGTTCAGCAGGATCTTGTCGGCAAAAGCCACCTGCACAGCCAGCCATTCAATGTTGCAGGCGAGGCGGCGGCATGCCCGACCCACCCAAGCTGGAGGGGCCGCAGAAGCCCAGAGGCTGACCAGGCAAGGGGGTGGCGACCACTGAGAGCTGCAATCACTGGGGGCACCTGCTGCACGGCTTCGTTCACCACGCCATCCGGCTTGACCTCATCCAGATGCTGGGTGATGTGCTTGGCATCGACCAGCGTGAGCACTGTGGTGGCAGGGAGGGATGCGACGAGGCTGGACTTGCCTGGGGCTGAGTGACAGCATGCGGAGTTGGGCTGGCGCGCCCAGCCCAGAGCGTTGTGGCCTGCTGGGCTTGCACCGCCCATCGCACAGCCATGCACAGCAGCTTTCAAGGCCTGCACACCTGCATCCAGCATGCATCGCTCCTTGATGTCCTCGTCCACGAAGAAGGTCTGCAGGAAGCAGAAAATGGACGCTGCTGGGGAGCACACAGACCAATGTGGTTCCCTGCAGGAGGGTGGTTCCCTGCAGCAGCAGGCTGAGCGATACAGCACTGCTGCCTGGTCATCAGGGTGACCCGTGTTGTCCCGCCCCTTCGTGCTCCTCGTCCGCTGGAAACGCTGCGAGGGCCACCAGCTGCTCCTGCAGCACGCCTCACCTGGATGACTGGCGCGGGGTTGGCGAGGCCGGTTGTCTCCACCACGATGGCATCAAAAGCCGAGCGTCGGGACAGCAGCTTGTTGAGGATGCGGATCAAGTCACCGCGGACTGCACAGGCCCAGGACAGCAGACAGGGCTCATGTGGTGTGACGCGGCGGGCGCGCCATGCTGGCGCCACAGCCCTCGCAGCAGGCTTGCACATGCCACGCCGCGCGTTGAGCAGCTGTGGCAGGGCCCTGGGGCAGGCTGCGCCGCGCCAGCAGCTGGCTGACAGGCGCGCCAGCATGCTCCCCCACGAGCAAGCCCACTCCCTCTCCCTCTCCCTCTCAATCCCTCCCTCCCTCACCAGTGCAGCAGACGCAGCCATTGTTCTGCAGGCCAGCAGACACAGGGCGGCATCCGATCAGAACACGGCGCTGCTTCCCTGGCTGGGCTGGAGGCAGGTGCCCCCCCTCCCCCAGCAGAGCGCATTCGGCGAGGCGCTCAGCTGTCAGCCGCCCCGCGACATCAGCGCCAGCCGGGCAGGAGGGCAGATGCAGCCACCCCGCCAGTGAGCTCACCATCTCAAAGATCTCTTCACGCGTCTCCACCACCAGGCCGTCATCGATGCCGACCTGCACAAGCATCCGCGGCCGTTCGTGTGCAATTGGTATCATCCGGCCTGCGCCCCAACCCCGCCCTGCGCCGGCGGTGCCATGCACCACAGCAGCCAGCCGCTGGCAGCGCTCCATCCGCAGGTCGCATGCCGGCTCTGGATCAGGTACTCGCCTCTCCAAACCTGCAGGGGGGGAGGGGGCAGCGAGGGGGGGCGTTGTGTTTGTGGGGGCATGCGCAGGCGCGTACGGCGATGCGGCTCCATGCAGCCAGGCCTGGCCCCACTCGTTGCCGCTGCCGCGCATGGTGAAGGCGCGCTGGCACTCACTCGTTCTCGATCACCGCGACCTTCCAGTCGTGCTTCCCTGCGCGGCGCGGGGCGGAAGGTTGGATCAGATCGGTGCAGGGACGCCGCGCGTGACGCACGCAGCACCGCAGCAGCACCTTGCAGGATGTGGTTGACCAACGTCGTCTTCCCCGCGCCCAGGAAGCCCGTGATCACGGTCACGGGCACTTTCGGCTTCTCGGCGGCCATGCTTGCGGCGCGTGGAAGGATCTGAGGGACGGGGAACGTGGCAGGGCCGCCGCTGCTGTCCGTGGCAGCTGCTGCGGGCGGCAGCTGCTGCGGCGGTACCGACCATGGCTCGAAGGTACCTGCGCCTGCTGCGCCCTGTACGCCGCTGCCGCTCGGCCGCCTGCACACGAGCTACCCCGGCAACAACACGCGTGCGGCGGCACAACAAAATCCTTACAGCTGCCGGCTGCTGGCGGCGACCACCTGCCAGGGGGCAGCCAGGCGCCGCCGCTGCGCCCGCCACCGTCGTCGCTGCCGCCACTCCGCCGGCTCCACTGCCGCCCCACCCCAACTGAACGATGCCCATGGGCACACACACCACCGAATGATGCATGACGGTGAGCCCAGGCAGCAAGCACATCAGCCTCGCGCCCAGCAGGTGTAGCAGCCCGCGCTTGCTGCACGCAGGGCAGGGCGCGTTGGCTGCGAGCGCCCTTGCCCCCCCCCCCCCCTGCCTCCCAGGCACCCAAGCCCCCTCCTAGAACACCAGCCCCGCCTCCTTGCCCTTGACCGAGTCCCTGGGCTTGAGCTTGTGGCGGTGGTCCACCGGGTTGCAGATCTTGCAGTGGGGGACGCCGTGCTCGCAGGTGCCGGCCGCCACCTTGGCGTGGTGCTGCTCCAGCTTGTCTTGCTGCAGCCAGGCAGGGCAGGCAGGGCACCCTCTGAGGCAGGGCCGCCAGCAGCCAGCAGGCTGACCACATCACATGCCAGGGCCGCACACCGCAGCAAAATGAGGGCAGCTAGCACGCGGTCCCCCGGCACAGCTGCCCCGCTGCCCTG
>Ga0315908_10003587_pt1 | contig 11250 bp, 12 predicted proteins | sample LakEriMetagenome_12_FD_203520 | JGI IMG/M metagenome (GOLD analysis project Ga0315908, IMG submission 203520) | Freshwater fungal communities from buoy surface, Lake Erie, Ohio, United States - Buoy 4 MA124 | ecosystem: Environmental > Aquatic > Freshwater > Lake > Lake biofilm | place: USA...
CAGGTCCAAAAGCCGCGCCTGAACCGAGACATCAAGGCCCCCGGTCGGCTCGTCCATGAAGACCAGACGCGGTCCGGTTACCAGATTGCGCGCGATTTGCAGACGCTGCTGCATGCCGCCGGAAAAGGCGCGGGGGCGGTCGTCGATCCGGTCGGCGGCGATCTCCACCCGGCCCAGCCAGTCAATCGCCTTGTCGCGGATGTCGCCATAATGGCGCGCGCCCACGGCCATCAGCCGTTCGCCCACATTGCCACCTGCGGAAACCCCCATCCGCAGCCCATCGCGCGGATTTTGGTGGACATAGGCCCATTCGGTGCGGCCAAGACGGCGGCGGTCGGTTTCTGACATGGCCAGAACATCGCGGCCATCATAGGTCAGATCGCCCGCATCGGGGCGCAGATGGCCCGCAAGGCAGGACAAAAGCGTTGACTTACCCGACCCGCTTTCGCCCACGATCCCCAAGACCTCGCCGGGGTATAGGTCAAAGGACACGTCAGCACAGCCGATCCGTGCGCCGTAGCGTTTGGTTAGGGCTTGGACGGAAAGTAGCGGGGTGTCGGTCATTCTGCGGCCTCCGTTTTCGGCAGCGGCCCCCCCACCCCCAGCCCCTCCCCACGAGGGGGAGGGGAGGTGCGAGTGACGCTGGTGGCTCCCTCCCCCCTTGTGGGGGAGGGCTGGGGTGGGGGGGCCGCTTGCGCGGTGCCAAGGCGCCCGACATGCCCCGCCGCCACACGGCTGCGACAAAAATCGGTGTCCGAGCAGACAAACATCCGCCCGCCCGCGTCATCGGTGATGACCTCATCCAGATAGCTTTCTGATGCGCCACACAGATCGCAGTCATGTGGGGCTTTGGAGGCCTCAAAGGGGTAATCTTCAAAGTCCAGACTGACGACGCGCGTATAGGGCGGCAAAGCGTAGATGCGCTGTTCGCGGCCCGCCCCGAAAAGCTGGATCGCGGGGCAATCGGCGAGTTTGGGGTTGTCAAATCGCGGAATGGGCGAAGGGTCCATCACATAGCGCCCCTCCACCTTGACCGGATAGGCATAGGCGGTGGCGATATGGCCGTGGCGGGCGATATCCTCATACAGCTTGACGTGCATAAGGCCGTATTCTTCCAACTCATGCATCTTGCGCGTCTCGTTCTCGCGCGGCTCCAAGAACCGCAGGGGCTCTGGGATTGGCACCTGATAGACAAGGATCTGGTCCTCGGTCAGCGCGGCCTCGGGGATGCGGTGGCGGGTCTGGATGATTGTGGCCTCGGCGGTCGCCTCGGTCACAGCCACGGCGGCGGTGCGCTGAAAGAACTTGCGGATCGACACCGCATTCGTCGTGTCATCGGCGCCTTGGTCGATCACTTTCAAGGTGTCATCCGGCGTTAGGCAGGCGGCTGTCACCTGCACCCCGCCGGTGCCCCAGCCATAGGGCATCGGCATTTCGCGGCTTGCAAAAGGCACCTGATAGCCCGGCACGGCGATGCCTTTTAGGATCGCGCGGCGGATCATGCGTTTGGTCTGTTCGTCCAGATAGGCAAAGTTATAATCCTGAGCGGTCATTCTGCGGCCTCCTTATGGCCCATCGCCTCGGCGCGCAGGCGGCGGATCAGTTCCAATTCCGATTGGAAATCAACGTAATGCGGCAGTTTGATGTGTTCGAGAAAGCCTGTCGCTTGAACGTTGTCGGCGTGCATCAGGACGAACTCTTCGTCCTGTGCTGGGGCTCCGACAAAGTCTTCGCCCAACTCGCGCCAGCGCAGGGCGCGGTCGACAAGGCTCATCGCGATGGCTTTGCGCTCGGTCTGGCCAAAGACCAGCCCATAGCCGCGGGTGAACTGTGGCGGTTCAGTTTTTGACCCGGTGAACTGGTTGACCGTTTCGCATTCGGTCAATTCGACCTCGCCAATCTCGATGGAAAAGCCCAGTTCGGGAATGTCCATTTCCACCGCGACCGTGCCGATACGCAACTCGCCCACAAAGGCATGGGTGCGCCCATAGCCGCGCTGGGTGGAATAGGCGAGCGACAGGATAAACCCCTCATCGCCGCGTGTCAGGGCCTGCAGGCGCAAGGGGCGGCTGGCGGGCAGTTCCATCGGCTCGCGCGTCAGATCGGGTGGTGTGGTATCGCCTGCTGCATCGGTTTCGATCAGCCCGTCGCGGTTCAGAAAGCTCATGACATGCGGGATATGCGCAGAGGTGGCCCCCCCACCCCAGCCCTCCCCCTCGAGGGGGGAGGGAGGCGCTTGGGTGTCCAAGGTCGCGCTTGCGACAGACAAAATCGCCTCCCCTCCCCCTTGTGGGGAGGGGCTGGGGGTGGGGTGCGCAGCCAAAGGTGCTTCGCCCTCGGCCATCAGTGCGAAATCCAAAAGACGGTGGGTATAATCAAACGTCGGCCCCAAAATCTGCCCACCGGGCAGATCCTTGAAGGTCGCCGAAACGCGCCGGGCGACCGCCATCTTTGTGGTGTCGACCGGGATTGATGCACCAAAGCGGGGCAGGGTCGTGCGATAGGCGCGGATCAGGAAGACCGCCTCGATCAGATCGCCGCGCGCCTGTTTGATCGCAAGCGCGGCAAGATCAGGGTCATAGAGTGACCCTTCGGCCATGACGCGGTTGACAGCCAGCGTCAGCTGTTCGCGGATTTGCGCCACGGACAGCGCGGCAATGCCCGTGTCCCCCCGCCGCTCATCCGCCAACCACGCGTGGGCGGCGTCAATCGCGCGTTCGCCTCCTTTGACGGCCACATACATCAGATGTCCTCCACGCGGGTTGAACGGGGCAGGCCAGCAACCTCAGTCCCGGCGGTCAGGAAACAGTCAAACCCCAAGGGGAAAAGCGCCTGATTGGCGGCAAAGGCCGCGGTCTCGGGCAAGGAGAGCCGCGCGGTGCCCTTGATCCCTGGCCCGGTCAGGCAGGGGCCCTCGGTGCTGAGGTCGAGCATTTCGATGATCAAGGTGGCGCTGCGGTCAGGATAGTCCGGCTGTCCAATGGCAAAGCGGTCAACTGGGGTCAGCGCCGCCCATGTGCCAATGGCAAACTGTGCCGCCTCGGCCCCAACCAAGGGCGCACCGGTGTGGAAGGTGATCCAGTCGCGGAGCGCCGGGCAATCATGCGCGCCCGCCAGATGCACGGGCGTTGTCGCATCGCACAGGGTCAGGATCAGCCCTCCTGCCGCAACTGACAAAGGCTGCGGCGGCTGCGCGCCGGGCAAATCCTCAATCTGGCCGGGCCGGGCCATCACTTCAAGGGCAGCGCGAAACCCCCGTGCCGCATCGATCGAGGCATTGGCAAAGCCGCCAAGCAAAGCTTCGGGTGTCATTGATCTTCCCCCCGGACCAGCGTGAAAAACTCAACCTTGGTGCCCGCTGCTCGCGCGGCACGGGCGGCGCGACGTGCGGTTTCTTCAGCGTGGAGGGGCTGAAGAACCTGCTGCAGCACCGTTTCCGCGGCCGGGCTTTCCATCAGCGCATCGACCACCGCGGCGCGGGTGGCGTGCGCTTTGTCGCGGCCCTGCACATGGGCATGACCCACCTCGCCCGAGGACAGTCGCAGCACGCAGCGCGTCACCGTCACCTCACCCAGATTAAAGGGCTGGCCCGTGCCCCCCATGCGGCCGCGCACCATCACCGAGCCAATTTCAGGCGGGCGCAGCATGTCATGGGGCGGTAAATCGGCGTAAAGGCTGGCCAGCCGTGCGGGCGCGCTGCGCGCCAATAGGCCCATCCAGCCTTGGCGGGTGGAAATCTCGGAAGGGGTGGTCATGGCGGATCCCGACATCTTGTGAAGTTGTCTATTTAACTATACAACTAGACAACACTTAGCGCGATTCCCCGCCCGACACACGTGAAGATTTGGTGACAGATGCCCCGAGAGCCGATCTGGCGATCTATCGCCAACACGCTGCAGACCGAAATCGCGCAGGAGCTTTATCGCCCCGGTGACAAGCTCCCGACTGAGGCCGAACTGGCCGATCGCTTTGGCGTCAACCGCCACACGGTGCGCCAAGGTCTGGCCAGTCTGGCTGAGGCCGGGATTGTGCACGCACGGCGCGGGTCTGGGGTGTTCGTCGTCGCCCGCCCGACGGACTATGCCTTGGGCCAAAGGGTGCGCTTTCACCAAAATGTCACCGCCTCGGGCCGCACGCCGTCACGCCGAATCACGCGGCTCGAAACTCGGCCTGCAAGTGTGGCCGAAGCGGCGGCGCTAGGACTGGCATCCGGTGATCTGGTGCATGTGATCGATGGAATTTCGCTGGCCGATGGTCAGCCTCTGGCGATCTTTTCGTCGATCTTTCCGGCTGGGCGGCTCCCGGGGCTGTTGACGGCGATGGACGCGCAAAACTCGGTCACAGCCGCGCTGGCGGCCTGCGGGGTGACGGATTACACGCGGTCCGAAACACGGCTGACTGCCAAGCTTGCCGATGGGTTGCAGGCGCTTGCGCTGCAGATGCAAGCCGGTGCTCCGATCTTGCAATCGGTCGGGCTGAACGTCGATGCGGCGGGTCGGCCGATTGAATATGGCACCACTTGGTTTGCCGGGGACCGTGTCACGCTGACCGTCGCCTCCTGAACCCCGGCCCATCACTTTGTCACATCGGCGTCATGAAGCCGCGCTAGCCGGGCCTGAATAGGAGGTCCCATGCCGCAGATCGCCCCGCTTCGCCTGACCTACGCCCAGACCCTGTTGGATGGTGCCTTGCAAGATCACCCGCTGACCGTTGCGGAGGGCCAGATCACCGACACCCCAGCGCGTGAGTTGGACCTGTCGGGATATCTTCTGCTGCCGGGCATCATTGACCTGCATGGCGATGGGTTTGAACGCCACCTTGCCCCCCGCCCCTCGGCGCCGTTTGACCAGACCAAGGCCTTGGCCTCGGCGGCGGCGGAGCTGGCGGTGAATGGCATCACCACGGCATGGTTTGCCCAAAGCTGGAGCTGGGAAGGCGGCCACAGATCGGGGGCTGCGGCGGTTGGGCTGATGGCGGCGATGGCCGCGACCCGTCCGTCGCTCTTGCCCGATGTCCGCCTGCAATTGCGGTTGGAAACCCATGTCGTGCAGGATCACCCAAAGGTGCTTGAGGCGGTTGTCCGCCACGGTGTGGATTTTGTGGTGTTCAACAATCACCTGCCCGAAGCGCAAGAGATGGCCCGCAACCGCCCCGACCGGCTGGCGCAATGGGCCGCCCAGACCAAGCGAACGGGCGAAGAGATGATGGAGATTGTCCTTGCCGCCGAGGCCCAGTCGCCGCAAGTGCCTGCTGCCCTTGGCGCGATGGCCGCTGAGTTCCGCCGTCTGGGGGTGACCACAGGCTCGCATGATGATGACAGCGCCGAAACCCGCGCTTTCTATCGCAGCATTGGGGCACCGATTGCCGAGTTTCCCACAACCTTAGACGCGGCGCGGGCCGCCCATGCAGCGGGCGAGCCCGTGCTGATGGGCGCGCCGAATGTGGTGCGCGGCGGCAGCCAGACCGGAAACATCGCGGCTGAAGCCTTGATCGCCGAAGGGCTCGTGGATGCGCTGATGTCGGATTACTACTATCCGGCGCTGGCCCAATCGGCCTTTGCCTTGGTGGATCGGGGTAGTCTGCGCTTGCCACAGGCTTGGGAGATGATCTCGGCCACGCCGGCGCGGATCATGGGGCTGTCTGACCGGGGCCATCTGAAAGCGGGCGCGCGGGCCGACATAGCCGTTGTCAACGCCAAGACCCACAGGGTCGAGATGACCTTGTGTGAGGGTCGCATCGCGCATCTTGCCGGGGAGTTGGCACGACGGATCTGGGTATGACCCGGATTGAAACTTCACGTTTGATCCTGCGGCGGCCGGTCGCCGGTGATCTGCCCGCCTACGAGGCCTATTGCTCATCCGACAGAACGCGCTTTACCGGCGGCCCTTATACGCGCAAGGACGCTTTCGAAAAACTCGCCGCCATGATCGGCCACTGGGAAATCCGTGGCTTTGGCAGGTTGATCTTGTGCGACCGATTTACGTCCCGCCCCATTGGCCATGTCGGCGCATTGCAGCTGGACCCCAACACGCCTGTTGAGATGACCTGGACCCTTTGGGCAGATGCGGATCAGGGCCGTAGCTTTGCCTATGAGGCGGCACGCGCCTATTTGGGCGAGGTCGCCGCAAAGGGGGTATTTCAGACCCTCTTCGCTCGGGTCGATGCGAACAATCACCGCTCTCGCACCCTCGCCCTGCGTTTGGGCGCGTGTGAGGACACCGGCGCAACGGCCCCGGACTGGATGTCAGAGGCGTTGTCCTATCGGTTTGATTTCAAGTCTTAGGCTGCGTACTTCTCGAGGAAAGCCTCGGCCTTCAGGCTGCGGAAATCCTCCAATGCCGTCCGCAAGGCGTCGTGGCTCCAGTCCCACCACGCCAAAGCGAGCAGGCGGTCGATTACGTCTTGTGAAAACCGCGCGCGGATCGGGGTTGCGGGGCAGCCCGCGACGATCATGAACGGGCCCACATCCTTCGTCACCACAGCACCGCTTGCGACAATGGCCCCGATGCCCACCGTCACCTCAGGCTTGATGATCGCGCCATGGCCGATCCAACAATCCGCACCGAGCGTGGTGCGGCGCGCGGCGCGGGCGGCAAAGAACGTGGGATCGTCCGTCACATCATCCCAATAATAGCTGGAGCGATACAGGAAATGATGCTGGGCCGCATTGGCAAAGGGATGGTCGGTGGGCCCGATCCGGGTCATCGCGGCGATGTTGGAAAACTTGCCCACCGTTGTGTTGGCGATATCGGCCATGCGGTCACAATAGGCATAGTCTTCAAAGGTCGAGTTGATGACGCGCGACAGCGCGCCCACCTCGCACCATGCGCCGAACTGGCTGTTGACGATCTCAGCGCCGCTGTGGATCACGGGGGTGACGGGCGATAGCTTTCCCATCTCAGGACCCCTTGATCAGCTTGCGGCGCAGCCAGCCCGAAAGGCTGTCCATCAGCATGACCATCAACACGATCAGCACCATGTAATAGGCGACCTCTTCCCAGTCTTTTTGGGTGATGATCGCTTGGGTGAGCAACAGCCCAATGCCACCGCCCACAATCGCGCCGATCACGGTCGCACTGCGGGTGTTGGATTCCAGATAATACAGCACCTGCGCCAGAAGCACGGGCATGATCTGCGGAATGACCCCAAAGCGGGCCCGCTGCAGGCTGTTGGCCCCGGTGGACTGGATGCCCTCGACCTGCTTTTCGTCAATGTTTTCCAAGGCTTCGGAAAACATCTTGCCGAACGAACCGACATCCGTGATCGCAATCGCAATGGCCCCGGTCATCGGGCCGGGACCAAAGGCGCGGCTTAGGATCACGGTCCAGATCAACCCGTCTACACCGCGGATGAAGTCGAACACGCGACGTGTGGCAAAGCGCAGGGGCCCGAGCGGGTTGAAGTTGCGTGCGGCAACAAAGCCCAAGGGCAAGGCCACGATGGCGGCCGTCATGGTGCCAAGGAAGGCCATCAGGATGGTCTCAAAGATCGCCCAAACCACATCGCCATGACGCCACATCTTGTTGGTCCAGAACTCGGCCACCATGTAGCCAATGTTGCTGCGCTCGGGCGACACGCGGTCTCCCCACAGCGCCAACGCGCCCAGTTCAGCAAAGCTTTTGCCATAAAATGGGCTGTCGAGCGTGAAGAACCACAGCTCCCATCCCGCCTGATAGCGGAAGGTCTCCACCTTAGAGCGCGAATAGTTGAAGCGACCCGCATCCGTGGTCACCGAGATCTTGTTGGCCGAGACGCTGATCCAGTCAGGAATGGGCTCGGGCGCCGTCATCACCGGCTTTCCGCCCTCAGAGCGGATGTCGATGGTGCCATAGCTCGGGACAACAAACCGCGCGCCCGCGTCGTCATAGGTCACGACATGGCCGGTCCCGAGATCGATGGTGGTGACATTGTCTGCCACGCTGACCCACTCGGGCATCATGCCTGCGGGGTAAGTGCCTTTGGTTTCGCCCTCAATCGCAATCTCGACTGCGCCGCTGCGGTTGTCGCGGGTGACATGGGTCTTGTGCGACCAGAAATCGGACAAGAGGATGGCGGCATTGTCGAACCGCGCGCGCTGGGCAAGGCCCGCGAGGTCAAAACTGATGGCAGCATAGACCAGATACGCGATGATCGCCGCTGGGATGGCAAAGGCCAACTGACGTTTGCGGTCAAAGCGGCGGGTGACGGTTTCGGCCAGTGTCGGGGCAAGGGTGGTCGTGGTCATGGCTTAGTGCCCTTTCACCAGCTTGTGGCGGAAATGGTCGGAAATCCGGTCGATGAAGACGATGGCGAGGAAGAGCAAAAGGAAGATCGCGACCACCTGGTCATAGCGGCCCTGGCCCCATTGCATGGCAAGCTTGAGGTCATGGCCAATGCCACCCTCACCGACAAAGCCCAGAATGGCGCTGGCGCGGACGTTGATTTCAAAGCGCAACAGCGCATAGGACAGCCAGTTTGGTGCGACTTGAGGGATAATGCCCAACCACATGCGCTGCCCCCACGTCGCGCCAACAGAGGCAAGACCTTCGACCGGCTTTAGGTCGGCATTCTCGGCCACTTCGGAAAAGAGCTTGCCAAGAGCGCCACCGGTGTGCAGCGCAATGGCGATGACGGCCGGCACCGGGCCGCCGCCCAAGACATAGATCAGCACCAGCGCGATGACGATTTCGGGAATGGCGCGCAGCGCGTCCATGGTGCGGCGGAAAACTGGGATCAGGCGGGGCCAGCGGGCCAGACCACGCGTTGCCAGCAAGGACAGCGCCATTGCGGCCAGTGCCCCGATCAGGGTCGCCACGGCGGCGATGTTCAGCGTCTCGATCAGGGCGGGGACATGTTCGACAAAAATACCGGGTAGGTTGGCAAGCTTGGTCCAGGCTTCCGACAGAACTTCCGACGGAAAATCGAACACCTGATGCAGCCCGTCCCAGAACCCGCCTGCGTTGCGATGATCCGCCAGCATCCAGCCCGATGCCATAAAGGCCACGAACAGCACCATGATGATCCCGCCATACATGCGTTTGCGGCGGACCATCTCAAGATAGGCTTCACGCGGGTCCTTCAGATCAGGGCGGGGTCCGGGTTCGGGACCAAAGGCGATATCGACCATGTGCAAGCCTTGGACAAAGAGATGGAAAAACGGCCGGACCCCGGGGAGAAGCGGGGTCCGGCCTCGTGTAAGGCCTAAAGCCTGGCCTTACTGGCCTTCTTGCAGTTGACGGGCGGCGATGATGCCAAGGTAGTCATCATGCTTGATCGCCACGAAGTCCTTTGCCTCACCAGCGGCAACGTTGTAGGCGCATTCCGCGTCATCAGCCCACATGGTGTCGAGCATCGCGTACATCTTGTCCTTGACGTCCTGCGGCAGGGCGCGGCGAACGACCATCGGGCCTTCGGGGATCAGAGCCGAGCGCCAGATTTCTTTCATGGTCGTCAGGTCAACCACGCCCGAGTCTGCGGCCTTGCGGAACGCGCCGGAGGTGTAACCGTCTTCCCAGTTGCCCAAGCCATCGGCCCAAGACACGCCTGCGTCGAAGTCTCCATTTGCAACGCCAACGATCGACTGCTCATGGCCGCCCGAGAATTTCACTTCCGAGAAGTACTCTTCCAACTTGCCATACTTGGCGGTCAGTTCGGCGCCGGGGACCAAATAGCCCGAGGTCGAGTTCGGATCAGCAAAAGCAAAGGTCTTGCCCTTGGCATCGTCCATCGAGTTGATGCCCGAGTCGATCTTGGCAAAACCGATGGCGTAGTAGCCGGTGGTGTCATCAATGTTCTGCTTGGTCAGCATAACGTCGACGGCTTCCGGGTTGGTCAGGTACACTTTGGCATAGGCCGAAGCGCCCAACCAAGCAAAGTCCAGCGTACCGCCCAGAAGACCCTGGATCACGCCGTCGTAGTCGGCGGGGGTGAACAGCTTGACCGGAACACCCAGCATTTCTTCGGTCTTGACGCGCAGGCACTCAGTCGAGGCCAGACGGTCCTGAGCGTTTTCGCCGCCCAAGATGCCGATGTTGAATTCAGTGATGGCGTCTTGTGCCATCGCGGTTCCGGTCAGCGCCGTGGTGGCGGCAAGGGCAATCAGCAGCTTTTGCATGGTGTTCTCCATGAGGGTTATGACCCGCGCCCGATCCCGGGCTTTGGGCCGGGGACTAAAGGTTAGGCCAACATCTGCGCGGCATAGGCCGCATCCGCAGATGTGTCGGTCGGAATGGCGGTTGAGGTTGCGGACTCGTTGAACGAGGCATCCGCGCCGTAGATGTCGCGAGCAACACCTGTGGACAGCTGGTCGGGCGTGCCGTCGAACACGATGCGGCCGTCACGCATGCCGATCACCCGGTCACAATAGCGCCGCGCAGTGTCCAGCGTGTGGAGGTTGGCAATGACCATGCGGCCATCTTCGACGTTGATCTTTTTCAGCGTGTCCATGACGATTTGGGCGTTCATCGGATCAAGGCTGGCAATCGGCTCATCGGCCAGAATGATCTTTGGGTCCTGCATCAAGGCGCGCGCAATCGCCACGCGCTGCTGCTGGCCGCCAGACAAAGCCTCAGCCCGTTTCGGGGCCTGCTCGGCGATGCCCAGACGGTCGAGAATCTCCAGCACCTTCAAGATGTCGGCGCGGGGCCAGATGTTGAACATGGTCTGCAGCGTGCCCCTGCGGTTGAGGATGCCGTGCAGCACGTTCGAGGCCACATCCATGCGTGGCACCAGATTGAACTGCTGAAAGATCATCGCGCATTGGCTTTGCCATGCCCGTGCCTCGGCACCTTGCAGCGCCAGCACGTTGCGACCATCCACTAGGATCTCGCCCGACGTGGCATCCGTGAGCCGGTTCATCATGCGCAGAAAGGTCGACTTCCCCGCACCAGAACGGCCAATGATACCCACAAAGGCTGGCCGGTCGACGGTGAAGCTGGCGCGGTCCACTGCAGCCTTGGGGCCGAACATCCGCGTAACCGCCTTAACTTCCAACATGAGACGACCCTTTGCAATCTTGGTTGCGCCGGGGATATCGGTGATTCATGACAAGGGCTTTGCGGTCACATGAAGGTTCCGTGACGTAGCCACCCGCCGAGCGGGCACCGATCACCGCAGATGGGGCGGCCAGATAAACACCTCATCGGGATCGACGCTCGCGCCTTCGGCCAATTCCATGCACCGCCGCCGCAGGGTTTCGGCCACACAAGACCGATCCAGTTTGCGCAGCTCTTCGCTGGCAAGGGGCTGGCCCACGGTCACATGCACCGACTT
>Ga0315908_10003588_pt1 | contig 11250 bp, 8 predicted proteins | sample LakEriMetagenome_12_FD_203520 | JGI IMG/M metagenome (GOLD analysis project Ga0315908, IMG submission 203520) | Freshwater fungal communities from buoy surface, Lake Erie, Ohio, United States - Buoy 4 MA124 | ecosystem: Environmental > Aquatic > Freshwater > Lake > Lake biofilm | place: USA...
CACCTGCTGGTCCCGTTGGTCCTGCTGGCCCTGTTAATCCTGTTGCACCTGCTGGTCCTGCTGGTCCTGTTGGCCCTGTTAATCCAGTCGGTCCTGCTGGTCCCGTTGGTCCCGTTAATCCTGCTGGTCCTGCTGGTCCTGTTAATCCTGTTGCACCTGCTGGTCCAGTTGCACCTGCTGGTCCAGCAGGCCCTTGTGGTCCAGCAATACCAACTGTACAATCTGAAGAGTTAAATAGACCATCACCGTTAGAGTCTTCTGCCGGGTCATTAATTCCATTACCATTTACATCCCAACAACTTACACCATTATTTCCGGCTGGTCCTTGTGGTCCTTGCGGCCCTGTTAAACCAGTTGCACCTGCCGGTCCAGCTGGCCCTGTTGCTCCTGCTGGTCCAGTTGCTCCTGCTGGCCCTGTCAAGCCAGTTAAACCTTGAGCACCTGCCGGTCCTGTTGGCCCTGCTGGCCCAGTAGCACCTGCTTGACCATTACAAATGTATTGACTTGAAGAAATTTCAGCAGCATCTAATGTTCCGTTAGAATTGGCATCACTACCAAGCTGAAGGAGTATTCCACCCGAAGCACAATTTACTCCTGCTGCAACAGTAGAAGTACTTGCTATTAAATTTGTTGCATTTGAACCCGCACAAAGAGAATTCCATGAAGTTAAGGTTGTTGAATAATACATCACACAATTGATATCTGTATCATAAACTAATAATCCATTTGCTGGACCTACTATTGCATTTCTTTGTAGTGTTGTCAAACGAGGCATCAACATTCCTTTTGTTATTGAGCTTACATCAAGCACACTCGTTGGGTCAGGTGTTGCTGGCGCATCTGAAATACTAACATTTTGTTGAGAAAATACAGAAATCGAGAAGCTTAATGCAAATAAAGAGAGTAAAACAAATTTCATTTATTTCAGTTTAATAGTTAGTTCACAGACGAAAATTGGTCATCACCGGTTGCTTTGTTAAAGCAATATATTTTATAAAATTACTGAATAATTTCAATTAATTTATTCCATTTCATTTAAACTAATAATTTCTTAATAGAGCTGAGAAAAAATAAATGATTTATTAATGAGTTTTGATTTGATTTTTACACTTGCATTCTCGTGAATAGATAACTTAGTATGGAATCTCTAATTAGTTACAAGGAATATTTGTTTACATTTGTTCTAACTATGTTAACAATTAAGCAGGCTGAGTTTATTATTTCTTCAACAGACCATAAAAAAGGCCCGCAAGATGCAAGGCCAGAGTTTGCATTTATTGGAAGATCAAACGTTGGTAAATCTTCACTTATCAACATGTTGACCAACCAAAAGAAGTTAGCAAAAACATCAGGAACTCCGGGAAAAACAAGATTGATAAATCATTTTTTAATTAATGATTCGTGGTATTTAGTTGATTTACCCGGGTATGGCTATGCCAGAGCATCTAAAAAAGACATTCATAGTTGGGAGAAATTCATTGTTGAGTATTTATTGCAGCGTGAAAATCTGGTAAATCTTTTTGTTCTTATAGATTCTCGGCTAGATCCTCAAAAAATAGATTTAGAATTTATTAATTGGTGTGGAGAAAAGAGAATTCCTTTTTCTATTGTTTTTACTAAACTTGATAAACTATCCGGTTCCGAATTTTCAAGGAATTTATCTAAATACAAAAAGGAATTACAAAAAACGTGGCAAACGATCCCACCGGTGTTTTCAACATCTAGTACTTCTAAACACGGAAGAGAAAGTATCTTAAATTACATTGAAGAAATAATTAAAGTTCTTTGATATAGAGAGTTGAAAGATCCATGGTTTCAATGGAGTTCACAGAAAAGTCGCGAATTTTTAGGTTGTAAACAACAAATAAATCTTCAAAATAAACAGGTAGAATTATTGCCTCTTCCATGATATATTGGTTACATTGATTTAAATATTCATTGCGCATTATATCGTTTTTTTCGACTAAATATGCTTCATATGCTCTGTCAAAATCTTTATTTAGGCAACTAATTTTTCCCCAAAAAGGGTTGATTTGCGAATGTTTCTGATAAAATATACTTACAAAACTTTCAGGGTCAGGATAATCAGCAATCCATCCCGATTTCCAAAAAATAGCGCTACGATTCTTAATCGCCTCTTGTCTTTCTAGATAGGAACATAATTTAATTTCTACATCTATGCTTAAATTTTTCTTTAATTGTTCAGCGATATTTTTTGTCCAGAAATTGGTTGAGGTGCCAGAAAGGGTATTTACCCATAAGGTTAAATGCGGAAAACCTTTACCCATAGGGTATCCTGCTTGTGCCAACAGTGATTTCGCTTTTTCAGGATTATAATCTACAAGATAACTAGAATCTGAAACATAGCCATCGATTTCAGGAATAATCCCATTAGTGGTAGGAATTCCTTCTCCCATTAAAATTTCATTTGTAACCTGCGTGATATCAACAGCACTAATGAAAGCTTTTCTAATTAAAACATCATTAAAGGGTTCTTGTGAAGTTGAAAAAGCAAGGTAATTTAACCGAGAACTTTTCCTTGAAAAGACCTTATGCTTTATGTTTTTACCGTTCTGGGCATCTTCAAGTGTACCAAAAAGATTTGTTACATTTTCAGCAGGCACATTTAAAATAATGTCAATTTGATTTTGTTGAAATGCTTTTAATTCACTGTTTTTATCTAAACCATATTTCATTTCAATTTGGTTTAAAAAGGGCAGCTTATTTCCAAAGTTATCTTTTCTCCAATAATTATTATTTCTCTTCAAAATTATTCCGTTATTATCCAATTTTTGAAGAATAAATGGCCCAGTTCCAACAGGATGAGTTAAAATATTTGTTCCATACTTTTTATAGGCATCCTCTGGAAAAATCCCTAATCCAGGATGAGATAAGATCTTTTCAAAGTTTGAATAAGGTTTTGTTAAGGCTATTGAAAATTTATATTTATCAAGGATTTTTAAACCTGTAAGCTCCTTGCTGGTTTTATTGTAATATTTTTCTGAACCAACAATTTTGGAAACAAGTAAATGCGAAAGGTGATTTAATGAAGATTTTGAACAAGCAAATTGAATAACGAATTCTATATCTTTTGCTGTCAATTCTCTAGGATTATCTTCAAAGCTAGCATCTTCATGAAAATAAATGCCTTTTCTTAAGACAAAGGTGTATACTAATCCATCTGCAGATTTCGTATAAGATTCAACCAAATGAGGAACGACTAATTGTTTCGTATTATCTTCTCTAAATAAAGACTCATAGATTTGTGTATTTACACGCTGCGAATAAATATCTAATGAGTGCATTGGAAATAAGTAATTTACTTTTTCCAGTGACATAAACCGAAACGAACCTCCATAGGACTTACCTCCAAGTGCGGAAGAATTTTCAGGCATTGAGTTTTGCGAGCAAGAAGCAACCAAACAAATGAATAACAAATAGGTAATGCTTCTAATCATATTTGAAGTACTAACCGTTTTCTGCAACAACTTCTTTAACAACGTCAAAGTGTTGCTTCAATAAATTTTCAATTCCACCTTTCAATGTCGCTGTTGACGAAGGACAGCCTGAACAAGAACCTTTTAATACCACCGTAACTATACCATTATCAAAACCTCTGTAGTCTATGGCCCCTCCATCATTTTCAACGGCTGGACGAACATATTCATCTAATAAATCACGAATAGCGTCATCTATTTCATGCGGTTGAAAATCCTTTCGATTTTCATTTAACTCTTCAGAAACAGGAATTACAGGTGGCATTTGCACAATTACATCTTTCCCTTCAGCAATCCAAGTTTTAATAAATTCCCTCAATTCCATGGTTATGAAATCCCAAGGAACATTGTCTGTTTTTGTTATAGTAACAAAATTTGCAGCAATGAAGACACCTTTGACGAAAGGAAATTTGAATAATTCTTCAGCTATTGGTGAATATCCTTTTGCATCAATTCCATTTTTAAATTCAACAGATTCACCTGAAACCAACAAATACTTGTTTGCTACAAACTTCATTGTTGTTGGATTTGGCGTCATCTCAGTATAAACTGTTACAGGAACTTGCATTTTATTGAATTTGAGTTGTTAATTATCTAACTGAAAAATTACGCGTCTATTTTAGCATATTTTGCATTTTTCTCAATAAATTCTCTGCGTGGTGGAACATCATCGCCCATCAACATAGAAAATATCTGATCACATTCTGCAGCATTCTCAATAGTTACTTGTCTAAGTGTTCTCTTTTCAGGATTCATGGTGGTTTCCCATAGCTGTTCGGCATTCATTTCTCCTAAACCTTTGTATCGTTGAACGTTTACAGAAGATTCGTTGCCGCCACCCTTCAATTCTTGAATCAAACGATCACGCATATCTTCATTCCATGCATATTCAGATTTTGTACCTTTTTTCACTTGATAAAGCGGCGGGGTAGCAATATAAACATACCCATTCTCGATTAACTCTTTCATAAATCGGAATAAAAATGTTAAAATCAAGGTCTCAATATGCGAACCGTCCACGTCGGCATCACACATTATGATGATTTTGTGGTAGCGTAGTTTTTCTAAGTTCAATGCCTTTGAATCTTCTTCTGTTCCAATTCTAACACCAAGCGCAGTATATATATTCTTGATTTCTTCGTTCTCAAAAATTTTATGTTGCATGGCTTTTTCGACGTTCAATATTTTTCCACGAAGTGGCATTATTGCTTGAAAATGACGATCTCTTCCTTGTTTTGCTGTTCCACCAGCAGAATCTCCCTCGACAAAATAAATCTCACAAGCGGCAGGGTCCTTCTCGGAACAATCAGCCAGTTTTCCTGGTAATCCAGAACCGGTCAAGACATTTTTACGCTGAACCATTTCGCGTGCTTTTCTCGCAGCATGTCGAGCACGAGCAGCAAGAATCACTTTCTCAACGATTAACTTAGCTTCAGCAGGGTGTTCTTCTAAATAGGCGGATAACATTTCAGACACGGCTTGACTAACTGGTGCGGTTACTTCGCGATTACCCAGTTTTGTTTTCGTTTGGCCTTCAAATTGAGGTTCTTGAACTTTAACTGAAACTACCGCTGTTAAACCTTCGCGAAAATCATCTCCATCAATTTCTATCTTTTCTTTAGCTAGTATTCCAGAATCAGTTGCATATTTTTTCAATGTATTGGTCAAACCACGACGAAAACCTGATAAATGTGTCCCTCCTTCATGCGTATTGATGTTATTTACATACGCTTGAATGTTTTCAGTATAAGAAGTGTTATACGTTAAAGCAACCTCAACTGGTATGTTTTCTCTTTCTCCTTCAAAATAGATAACATCGGAAATTAGCGCCTCTCTATTTCTATCTAAATATTGAGCAAACTCTTTTAAACCACCTTCTGAACGATACGTGGTCATTGGAGATTCTCCATTTTCATCTTGCACGCGTAAATCTGTAAGAGTAATTGTGATTCCTTTATTTAAAAAGGCCAATTCACGCATTCTTGCAGCTAAAGTGTCAAAATTATATTCGGTTGATTCAAAAATTGTAGAATCCGGTTTAAAAGTAACCTCCGTTCCTGTTTCTTGAGATTCGCCGACAACTTTTACATCGTACAATGGCTTACCAATGCTATATTCTTGTTGGAAAATCTTTCCTTCTCTTCGCACGGTTGCTTTTAATGCAATTGACAATGCATTTACACACGAAACACCAACACCATGAAGTCCCCCAGAAACTTTGTATGTATCCTTGTCAAATTTTCCTCCAGCATGAAGCACCGTCATTACTACCTCAAGTGCCGATTTCTTTTCCTTGGTATGCATAGCCGTTGGGATTCCACGACCATTATCCTTAACAGTAATTGAGTTATCTTCGTTTATAAAAACATGTATTGTATCACAATGTCCAGCAAGGGCCTCGTCAATGGAGTTATCTACCACCTCATAAACCAAATGATGAAGACCTTTTATGCCAACATCTCCAATGTACATTGCCGGTCTTTTTCGAACCGCCTCTAACCCTTCTAAAACTTGAATATTATCCGCTGAATAATTACTTCTGTCAATTTCCTCTTCGCTCATAATTCTTTTAGTTCTTTTATAAAAATGATTACTTGCAAAGATAAGAATTGAGATGTGGCAAGTCAAATAAAACCTAGTTGTTTAGCTGTTAATTATTAACAACATTTCAACCTTTAATCATTTTTTGTTAACTCGTTGTCACGAAATGCAGAAGGCATCATTCCCGGAATAATTTTCAAGAAAATAGGCAATAATAATGTTCCTCCTGGGATTAAAAAAATAGCAAGTGAAGGCATTGAGCGCATTATGTCCATTAGCTGATTTTTCACGACTTCTTTTTCTTCCTTTGTTAAATCCTTTTGGGTTGATTTGGCAAGTAAAACCATTAGTTCTTTACTTTGTTGAATCTCCAATATTAGTTTGTCTTTATTTCTAATTAGAATTTTACCCCACCGTTTTGAGAGATTAGAAAATAGAATTTCTGTTGAGGTCCCGAGGTAGGGTATTGCCTTAGAATTTTCTAAAAGAAAAGCCGTATTGAATGCTAGTGCAATTTCAGCTAATTCATTGGGCACATTCAATGAATCACAAAAGCTCACAAGGTATGATTTCTCCTCGTTGCTAACCTTAGTCTTACAAGCAATAACAAAAGCAGAAAAATAAACTAAATAGTTCTTAAATTCATCTAATTCAGGGATTAGTTGATTTAAATTAGGTTTGTAATTTGACTGATGGTATTTGATTTCTAAATCACCCTCTATTTCTTTATCTAATTGGGCACTGGCAATAAAAAAACTAAATAATTTCTCTTCTATTTCAGTTAATTCTTTATCCGAATGAGCAGCTGCTATGAAGCAATCTAGAACTATTTCCGTTAAATCTTGAATAAGTCTATTTTTGCCCGTTTGTAAAAACTCTTGAAATAGAAGCACATCGATAAAAACAAAAGCGTTGTTTAGTGTATTTAACCAAATTCTCGTTTCCAATACTCGTTTATCTAGCTCTAAACATTCTTCAATGGCAGACTCAATCGAAGAAATAGCAGACTCCTTCTTAAAAATTGACAAAAAATCAAAAGAACTAGTTGGTTTTTTAGAAGAAAAGAAAGCAGCTAAATCAGAAATAAATTGATTTTTTTCAAATTGAAATCCCTTGTGTTTCCAATGAGTCCACACTAAAGTTTCTAAAAATAAATTTTTTAATTTATCCTTCTGGGTCCAATTGAGCTGTAAATTTTTAGATAGAAAAATGGGGTCAATGGCAACACCATAAATTAAACCCGAATCTCGAGAAATATCAAGTAATGTTGAATTGCTATTTTCGACTAATTGAATTTGATTTTTTTCAACTAATTCAAGGTATTTTTCAATCCAGCCTGATGCTCCAGGATAGTACACGTACTTATTTTAAAGTATAACGAATGGCAAATCCACCGCCCCATTGAAAACCAAAACTTGGCACAACTGCTATGCTTGGCCCGGTATCAAGTGCAATATTTATTGGAAGGTCTTGAAAGGTATATTCAATACCAATTAAGCCTGTTCCCATTAAAAAGAGACCATCTGATGTGTTGTTATTCGTATTTGCAAATCCAATACTTGGACCTACACCTACATACCAATTCAATCCATCGGTTGGAAGGGATTTATTTATTTCATAAAGCCCTTGTAACCAAAGAAAATTGGCACTACCACCGATACTTCCCTCTATTGCGTTGGATCCACTGAAATAGTGTTTAACATTTAAAGATCCGTAACCGGGATATCCTCCTTTTAAACCTACGGCAGTTTTATACGACTGTGAAAATGAAATTGTAGAAACAAATACAAAGGTCAGTATTACTAATCTTCTCATAGTTTTATTTTTACACAAAATTACAGTTTACCTGACAGTGTACATGCTTTTTGTTTTACAAAAAATACACCTCCATCTGTTGAAAACACTTCAAATACCAGAACGTAAACTCCTATGCTCGCCTTAACTTGCTGATCAGTAGTTCCATCCCATGTGAACGTGCCTGATGAACCTAATAATTCATTAGTGAAAATGCTTCGAATTAGGCGACCTCTGTCATCGTAAATTTGAGCTTTGCCCAGCATCCCAGGACTTGTTAAATTATACGTAATCTGAAGAATGTCTTGATAACCATCATTATCAGGCGAGAAAATATCATCGCTAAAAGTTACCTCTCCATTTGAAACTGCTGGTCGGTATTGTGAATTTATTCTGCCAGGAGTAGCAAAACCCACATCTTCTGCTGCAGAATGCCAATTAAACTCGCTATTTGAATTCCCATTTGGATCAATTCGTTCTAGGGAAACACCATCGGTAACATCCAGTAAGTCAAAATGCCAAGCATCCAAATACGATACTTTATCTATGATTTCAGAATTATAGATTAAATAAACTGTCCCGGAATCATTATTATAACTTGGTAATTCACTGAATAAAAACTTTCCTGGAATTGAAAATGCATAATTCTGTTTGACAAAAGTAGAGTCTTTTCCTAACACAACATAGTCATTAGGTTGGAGCAAATAATTCGACATGATCGTTTTGAAATTATCGATTGTATCATTATCGTAATTTGCCAATTGCCAATCTTTTAAGTTGATCACTTTATCTGAATTATTGTATAACTCAATCCAGTCTTGACCACCGGTCAACGGGTTTTGCAGAATTTCATTAACAACTACATCGCCTTCTTGAGGTGATTCGGGTAGTATAAATGTACCGTTTCGAACCGCAGTATTTAACCAACAGTCTGAAATAGCGTTCATGGTGTATGAATATAATTGCGATCCTATCAAAGTCTCATTAAATTGGAGCGTCATTGTTTTTGGATGGCTTCCTTGAATAAATTTGTTTTGAATGGTTAAATTAGGATTGAATGTAAGTAAAACATTGGTAAGAGATAATGAATCCATTCCCTCATTGAATTGTAATTCTAAAAAATTGGGAGCTAATGCTAAAGCCAGAGTTATATTTGGTGCGGTTGTATCAGGAATTGTACTAAAAACAGAATTTACATTTCCGGGAGTTCCTCCTAAAATCCACGTTGATGCAATCCAATTGTCGCCATCTGAACATGGATCATTTGGATTTATTAATTCGAGTGAGTAGCCGCCACTTTTTTTAATATCATCCCTGTACCAGTCGTCTGTATATGTTAGTTTGTCAATTACTTGACCAAAATTATCTTTTAAAACTACATCATCTCCTGCATTATTTAAACTCGGAAAGCTGGTTACTCCAACAGCTGTTGTGGATACAAACAATGGGATATTGGCAGTAGCTGTAAGCACTTTATATTCTCCTGGCAGCAGCCAACTAGTAGCAATTGAACCATCGGAAGATGCATCTCCAATTTTCCATCCATTCAAATTAAAGATTTTATTGCTTGTATTATAAATCTCAATAAATTCCACTTCAGGCAATCCTATAACCGGCGATGGATCTGGAAAAAATTCGTTGATAATTACATCCCCAGGTAGAACAGAGTCAGCGATTAAATATTGAAATGTTGTACTTTGATTACCGGATATATTATTGGATATGTCTGATAAATTGTTTGTACTTATCGTATATGTGGTTCCATTGGTTAAAGTGGTTGCTGTAGTTAGATGTACCAAGGATGTATTTAACGGGTCAAGTGTTGCCGAGGAAATTGAAATGCTTGGATTAAGCGAAAAATTAATTACATTTTGGGCACTTGTTTGATTTAAAGACTCATTGAAATAAACATCAACTTGATTGGAGCTTACAGCAATTGCTGTATCTAAAATGGGAGGTTGACCGTCAATGATTTCGTCTCCTATATATATGTCGTCGTAGAAAAATTTATTGGCATTGCTTGAGGTATAAACATTTAAAATTCCGAAATAAGTCCCTGTCAACAAACTAGGGTCAGAGGCAGTTCCTTGTAAAATAAAATTTTGAGCACCTGTTAAATCTGCAAACAAGCTCCAATTTCCTGTTCCAAATTGTATTACCTTGATGTTTACAGTAAAGCTATTAGAAATTTGCCCATCGATTCCTGCGCACAATTGCGTTGAAATACCCCCCTCAAGTTTATATAATCGAATGGCATCAAAGGCGTTGGCTTCTCCAAACTGAAGATAATAGCCATTTTGAACTAAGTTAAGATCGGAGTTATCGGCAGTTAAATACACTCTTCCAAAATTACTTGAAGATGGAGAAAATGTTTGTTTTACCCATATGCGCCATTCTTTATTGTTCAGGCCAGTTAAATTGTGCGGTATTGCAAGATAAGAGGTAGCCGCAACCGTATTATTCAATTGTAATTGCTGGCTGGAGTTAACAATAAAATCAGACGATGTACCAGTCCAAGTTGGATTAGTAGTGAAGTTTCCATCTGAAAAATCATCTACAACTTGCCCCGATAATTTTGCGGATACAAGTAAGAATAAAAGCAAGTAAAATCTATGAATCATAGTGTTTCAAATATACAAACAAACTTTCATCTATCAACAATGGGTTGAAAATGTTAATGGATTAGTAATTTCCTTTTAACACGATGAATTACTGTAAATAAAAAAAACCGCCTTGTGAGCGGTTTCAATACTATCAGTGGTAATTGATTATGCTTCCGTTACTTCCAATGGAGTTACAGAAACAAATGAACGATTATCTTTCTTTTTTCTAAATTCAACTACTCCGTCAACAAGAGCAAATAATGTATGATCTTTTCCGATTCCTACATTATTACCTGGGTGATGAGTTGTTCCTCTTTGACGAACAATAATATTTCCTGCAATCGCAGCTTGACCACCAAATATTTTTACACCTAAGCGTTTGCTGTGTGACTCTCGTCCGTTTTTAGAACTACCGACTCCTTTCTTATGTGCCATGATTTAAACTTTTAATTAATTTACTTTAATGTCTTTAATCGTAATACTGGTAAATGATTGGCGATGACCATTTTTCTTTTTGTACCCTTTACGACGTTTTTTCTTGAAAATAATTACTTTGTCACCTTTCACGTGATCATTCACTTCTGCAGAAATTACTGCTCCTGCTATAGCCGGGGCGCCAACTTGGATTTTTCCATCATTATCAACTAACAAAACGCGGTCAAAAGAAACTTTTGCTCCACTTTCTGCTGCTAAACGATGTACAAAAATCTTTTGATCTTTTTGCACTTTAAACTGCTGCCCTGCTATCTCTACAATTGCGTACATATAGCTAAATTTTAAATTAATTTTCCCAAAACGGGGATGCAAAGATACAA
>Ga0315908_10003590_pt1 | contig 11244 bp, 9 predicted proteins | sample LakEriMetagenome_12_FD_203520 | JGI IMG/M metagenome (GOLD analysis project Ga0315908, IMG submission 203520) | Freshwater fungal communities from buoy surface, Lake Erie, Ohio, United States - Buoy 4 MA124 | ecosystem: Environmental > Aquatic > Freshwater > Lake > Lake biofilm | place: USA...
AGGTAAAACTGCTATAAATAAAAAAGAGAGAAAGAATGATTTGAGTTTCATTTTCTACCCGCTTTACTGTTAAAGAATTAAGATAAATAACAAAAGACTAAAAACTACAGGCTATCGGCTCATCACTACTTTATCATTTCATCCATATTCCTGTCGTCACTGATTTTTCCTTTTACTTCCAGCATCCGCATATCTTTCGCATCCTGTAAAAACTCAGAGGCAAAAATGAATTTATTCAGTTCTTCATTTTTACTGAAGATGATGTCTTTGTTGGTGCCGCTCCATTCTTTATGTCCCTGGTGCATAAATAAAATGTTGTCACCAATTTCCATTACACTGTTCATGTCGTGTGTGTTCACTACGGTAGTCATACCGTATTCAATCGTAATTTCTTTAATGAGTTGATCAATCACTAAAGAAGTCTTGGGGTCAAGACCACTATTCGGTTCGTCACAAAATAAAAACTTCGGGTTGAGTACAATTGCACGTGCAATACCCACACGTTTTTTCATACCTCCGCTTATTTCAGCCGGATACTTGTTATTTGATCCTGTAAGATTTACTCTTGCCAGTACTTCATTTACTTTTTCATGCTTATCTTTTTGATTGAGTTTGGTAAACATGTCTAGTGGGAACATCACATTTTGTTCCACTGTCATACTATCAAACAAAGCACTACCCTGAAACAACATTCCAATTTGCTGGCGAATGGATTTACGCTCTTCATCATTCATTTCAGTAAAACTTTCACCGTTGTATAAAATCACTCCATTGTCTGGCTCAAACAAACCAACCAGGCATTTCATCAACACTGTTTTACCGCTTCCGCTTGCACCGATGATGAGATTGCATTTGCCTGTTTCAAAAACAGCACTCACATCATTGATAACTGTTTTATCAGCAAAGCCCTTTATTATATTTTTTATTTCAATCATAGATTACAGAAGAATTGCTGCGAGTGCATAATCTGCCAGCAGTATTAAAATACAACTTACAATTACTGATTTGGTCCCGGCTCTTCCAATCTCCAGTGAGCCGCCTTCCACATGATAACCATAGTATGCAGGAATGCTGGAAATAATAAAAGCATATGTGTATGATTTGCTCATTGCAAAAAATACATTGTAGGGAATAAAATCTTCCAGCAAACCCTGATTATAAATTTCCGGTGGTAATATACCTGATAATTCACCTGCAATCTTGCCGCCCCAAATACCTAGTACAGCAGCAATGATTACAAGGCAAGGCACCACAATTAATGCCGCAACAATTTTTGGAAGGATTAAATATGTTTTGGTATTGATGCCCATTATTTCCAATGCATCAATTTGTTCACTGATGCGCATATTGCCCAGCTCACTTGCAATACGGGAACCCACCACACCTGCAAGTACCACACATATTAAAGTAGGCGCCAGTTCAAGGATGATGTTATCACGAACAATTACTGCAATTACACTTTTGGGAATAAGCGGAGTTACTAATTGATAAGCGGTTTGTACAGTAGTTACCGCACCTAAAAAAACAGAGATGATGATAACAATTCCCAGTGATCGCACACCAATTTCATTGCATTGGTGCATCAGCTCTTTCCAGTAAAGACGCATATTTTCCGGCCTGGCAAACATGCCCTTTATCATTAACAGGTAACGGCCGAGGTGCGTAAAAAAATTCATTAGATGAAGATAATGAAATATTAGATAGTCCATAGACCACAGACGATAGTCCACAGCAATGAACTAAACTCAATTGTTAACTATAAATAATTATTATCGCCTGTGGACTGTTGACTATGGACTATCGACCTTCTCCTCACATATCATGACTCACTTTCTTAAACCGTTTCCACCATGCACTTTTCTTGATTTCTTCCTCCGTATTTACTTTGGTTTTCATTTGCGCATCAACTACCGCAATTAATACCATATTAAAAATAGAACGAACACTGCTGCCCAGTTGTAAAATGTGCACAGGTTTCTTCAATCCTAACAAAATAGGGCCAATAGCATCTGCATCTCCCAATTCCTGTAGCAGGTTGTAAGCAATATTACTGCTGGCAAGGTTGGGGAAAATGAGCACATTGGGTGCGCCATTCACCAATTCGCTGAATGGATAGTTATCTTTAAGTATATCTTTATTAAATGCAACAATCGGTTGTATTTCTCCATCGCAAACAAGGTTGGGCTCACGCTCTTTTACAATTTCACGTGCACGTGCCACCAATTTTGCTTCAGCCGAATCACTGCTTCCAAAGTTAGAATAGCTGAGCATGGCAACACGTGGTGTAATTCCAAATGCACGTACTTCTTTAGCTACTATTTGTGTAATATCTGCAAGTTCATCTGCACGTGGATTAAAGTTCACTGTTGCATCAGCCAGAAAAATCGGGCCACGCTTGGTGAGCATAATATACATGCCTGCAATTTTTCTTACATTTTCATCTTTGCCAATAATCTGCAACGCAGGACGAATGGTATCAGCATATTTTCTGCTCAGTCCGCTTATCATCGCATCTGCCATTCCGGTTTCCACCATCATACAGCCAAAATGCGTACGCTCTTTCATTGATTTGGTAGCTTCGTAACGGTTCAATCCTTTACGTTGACGTTTTAAAAAGAACAAACGGCCAAATACATCACGCTGATGTTCCTGTTCTTTGCTTTTTGGATCAATCACAGGTATGCCTTCCAAATCAATTCCGTTAGCATCAGCCATTTGCTGAATATTTTTAACATCTCCTAGTAGAATAGGATAGGCAACACCCTCTTCAAAAGCCAGTTGTGCTGCTTTAATCACTTTAATATTTTCAGCATCAGCAAATACTACACGGCGTGGATCTTTTCTTGCTTTGCTGCCAATAGCACGCATAAGCTGGTTATCAATACCCAATCTTTTGTTTAGTTGAAGTTCATATTCTTCCCAATTGGTAATCGGATGTTTTGCAACACCACTTTCCATTGCAGCTTTTGCAACTGCAGGTGCTACATAACTGAGTAAACGTGGATCAAGCGGTTTGGGAATAATATAATTGGGGCCGAATGAAATATTCTTTTCATTGTAAGCCATGTTCACAATATCCGGCACTGGTGATTTTGTTAACTCAGCCAATGCTTTTACCGCAGCCAGTTTCATGGCTTCATTAATATTTGTTGCACGAACATCCAATGCGCCACGAAAAATATAAGGGAAGCCGAGAACATTATTCACCTGGTTGGGATAATCACTGCGGCCGGTTGCCATTATAATATCTTTACGTGCATCTATCGCATCATCCCATGTAATTTCAGGATCAGGATTGGCCATTGCAAATACGATCGGATTTTTGGCCATGCTTCTAACCATGTCTTTGCTGATGACATTGCCTTTGCTCAAACCAATAAACACATCAGCACCTTTCATTCCTTCTTCAAGCGTTTGGTTTTTTCCTTTTTGAATGAATAGCTTTTTTAATTCATCCAAATCGGTACGGCTTTCATGTACCAATCCTTTACTGTCAAATACAAAAAAGTTTTCTGTTTTTGCACCAAGAGCGATGTATAATTTAATACAGGCTATAGCAGCTGCACCAGCGCCATTCACTACAAATTTTACTTTGTCAATTTTTTTCTTTTGCAGATCCAGGGCATTGAGTAATGCAGCAGCGCTGATAATGGCAGTACCATGTTGATCATCATGCATCAAAGGAATTTTCATTTCTTCCTTCAGGCGTTGTTCAATGTAAAAACATTCAGGGGCTTTAATATCTTCCAAATTAATACCGCCAAATGTGGGTTCCAGTGCTTTTACAATCTGCACAAATTTTTCAGGGTCTTTTTCATTGATCTCAATATCATATACATCGATGTCAGCAAAAATTTTGAATAGAACACCCTTGCCTTCCATTACAGGTTTACTGGCTTCAGGCCCAATATCACCCAAACCTAAAACAGCGGTACCGTTGCTGATAACGGCTACCAGATTTCCTTTAGCTGTGTATTTATAAACATCTTCAGGATGTCCGGCAATTTCTAAACAGGGCTCAGCCACACCCGGAGAATAAGCGAGTGATAAATCTCTCTGCGTTTTTGCTTCTTTAGTGGGGATGACTTCAATTTTTCCCGGTCTTCCTTTGGCATGGTATTCCAGCGCCTGCTGACGACGTAATTGTTCTTTGTTCATATTTGTTTAATTATGCAAGCAATCATTGTTGACCATTGTTCAACAATCAGGGCGGCAAGGTACGGAAAATGAGGAAAGTGGTTTTTATAACAGAATTGTAAAAAAATGGATGCTTGTTTGAGAATTCAAAAGAAACCTTTTTTTATGCGTAAATTTATTCCTCAATTTGATACTATGAAACCTCTTAAAGTTTTAATGATTGCAACACTTCTTGTTTCTTTTGGTGCATGTAAAAAAAAGAGTAAAGAAAGAAGCTATGATGAAATTGTAATGGATACGGTAGTGTCTTACACTAAAGAAATTTATTTGTGGAATACACAATTGCCTGCTACACTCCCCGGTAAAACACCTACAGAAGTAATGACGAATATTCGTCAATACAGTATCGAGCCCGGTTTCAGCGGCCCTGTTGACAGATGGAGCTTTGCCATTTCAAAAGATGAATGGAATAAAATAAGCACCGGTGTGAGTGCAGATTTTGGAATGCGTGTATTTTTCAGAAGTGCAAATGATTTACGTGTTGCATCTGCGGATAAAAACGGACCTGCCGGTATTGCAGGTGTGCAGCGTGGCTGGAAAATCAATTCCATTAACGGAGTTGCCATTACTGATACAAGTCAAAGTAATTTTATTGTTACCACGGTTTATTCTTCACCTACCACACGGTTTAATTTTACGTTGCCTGATAACAGTACTAGAGAAGTAACACTCAACTCCCAGGTGTTTAGCAGTAACCCTTTTGTGATAGACTCCGTTTATACAATTGGTGCTAATAAGATTGGCTACTTTGTTTTGAATTCTTTTTTGGGTGATACCACACAAATGAAAAACAGATTTGATAATGTGTTTACAAAATTCAGCGGCGCAGGTATTACAGATTTGGTCATTGATTTGCGTTACAACGGTGGTGGTTATGTTTTACTGGCACAATACCTTTTGAATTATTTAGTGCCAGGCAGCGGTAACAATCAAATGATGTTTACTGAAGCTTACAATGCCAAGTATGCATCCAGGTTTAATGAAACAGTACTGTTTCAAAAGAAGGGTTCACTTAATTTAAGCCGCATCTTTTTTATTGTGAGCAAGCAATCAGCATCGGCAAGTGAATTAACCATTAACAGTATTCGTCCGTTTATGGATGTAAAAATTGTGGGACCAACGAACTCACACGGTAAACCTGTGGGTTATGGTGGTTACAGTGCAGGGCCATGGTATTTCTTTCCTGTTTCATTCAAAACCATCAATAAAAACAATGAAGCCAATTATTACAATGGCTTTGCCCCTGATTATATAAGTGCAGATGGATTGGATAAAAATTGGGGTGATGCAAATGAAGCTTGTTTGTTCCGGACTATACGATTTATTACAACAGGAAGTTGGTCAAGATTAGCACCCGTTGATGAAACACTTGCAAATGAACAGGCACGGCTTGCACCACTTAATTTGAAGATTGATGCACCAACGTTTAAAGGAATGATCAGTAGGAAAGGGATTAAGAAAATATATTGAGTATCATTGATATCAAGGATGCTTGAGACAAACCCTGCAATTAAATATGCAGGGTTTATCTTTTATGGTTCAATTGATGAACCTAACCATGCCATCATTCCCATGCCGGTTTCAATTGCATCTTCATCAATATTAAATGTAGGAGTATGTACGCCGCTGGTAATTCCCTTTTCCTTATTCATAACACCAAGACGAAAAAAGCAGCCCGGTATTTGTTGGGAGTAATAACCAAAATCTTCTGCACCCATTCTTAATTCAGTTTCTTCTACATTGTTGGCACCCATAAATGAAGCAGCCTGTTGTTTTGCTTTTTCATTCAATCCTTCATTGTTGTAAACAGTTGGGTAACCAATATCAATATGCAAATCCAAACTTCCACCCATGCTTTCCACTAATTGTGTGGCATTGCGTTTAATGAGTTCGTGTGCTTTGTATCGCCACTCTTCATCCATTGCACGGAAAGTACCCATCAACTTTACTTCATTGGGAATGACGTTGGTAGTAGTGCCGCCGTTAAATGAAGTAATAGAAAGCACAGAAGGGTTGTGCGGATTTCTGTTGCGGCTGATGATTTGCTGTAAACTGATGATAAGATGTGATGCAATTAAGATGGGGTCAACAGTTAAATGCGGTGATGCTGCATGTCCGCCTTTTCCTTTTATCGTCATGTACAATTCATCAGCACTGGCCATTACTTTACCACCACGAAAACTGAGTTTGCCCAGTTGTAAACCGGGATGTACATGCAAACCAAAAATGCATTGCGGCTTCGGGTTCTCCAAAACGCCATCACGAATCATATAACTGGCACCGCCGGGGTTACGTTCTTCACCGGGTTGAAAAATAAGTTTTACGCTTCCTTCCCATTCTTCTTTTAATTCATTCAAAATTTTTGCAGCACCAAGTAAACAGGTTGTATGCACATCATGTCCGCATGCGTGCATAATGCCGTCTTTGATGGATTTATAGGGAACCTCATTTTCCTCATGTATGGGTAATGCATCCATATCTGCACGCAGGGCAATAATTTTTGATGAAGGGTTTTTTCCTTCAATCAAACCCACAACTCCTGTCTCTGCCATTACTGTAAAAGGAATACCGAACTCCTTTAATTTGGTTTGAACAAAGGCTGATGTCTCAAACTCCTGATAACTGAGCTCAGGATGTGCATGCAGGTGATGACGCACTGCAATGAACTCCTGTTTGTATTGTTGGGCAAGTAATTGAATTTTTTCTTTTAGCATAGGGGCAAAAGTACAAAAAGAAAAACCCATCAAAACAATCTGATTTGATGGGTTTAAAATCGTTGAAGATTCGATTACTGCTTCTCTGTTTCTTCCTTCTCTTTCTCCGGTTTATATTCAATTTCACTGGGAATTACAAATACACCTGTGGGAAATAGTTTATTGAGAGCTTTCTTTAATTCATCGGCATCCTTCTTTTCTTCAAAATTGCCGATACGTAATTTGAAATAAGGCGCCTGGTACATTAAATAGATTTTATGCTCTGGATAAAGTGTAAGCAGCTGGGATTTTGCATTTAATGCCTGAGTTCTGTCAGTTGTGTTGAGTACCTGTATGCGGAAACCTTTGCTTCCCTTTTTAAAGTCGGCAGCTTTTTTATTGATCTCTGCTTTTTTTTCAATCAGCAGATCATAGCGTGCATCTTTTGTTACCAGTACTCCATTTTTTAAAGTATCGGTTGAAGTTTGTGCAAGGATTTTACCTGACATCATTATTAAGAAAACAAGAAGGAAAAACTGTTTCATTTCAAAAATTGATTCATGGTTAACGTTCATAAATCATACCAATGATGAATTTATGAGTAGAATAGTTGTTTGATCTTAGTATTTACTTCCTCCGCCACCAATATTTTCAATAGGATGCCAGGTTGTTTTAATTTCCTGTAAATCATAAATGAAATAAGCACTTTGCCCTGCATCGCTGTACCAGTTTACTTTATCATAAATCACAACACGTTTCACATTACCTGCACCTTTCTCTTTGAGCATTTTTTGAGTAGCTTCATCTTTTTCACAATAGACTAATGCATTTACATCCATGTGATCGGCCATCCAGGGCGCCAGTTCACTTGCTTTGCCGGTGAGAATATTTACAATACCACCTGGTAAATCAGATGAATTCAGTACTTCAGCAAACGTAACACAGCACAAGGGCTTTTCAAATGAACCAACAACAACACAAGTATTACCGCCTGCAATTACGGGTGCAATCACAGACACCAATCCCAGCAATGAATCATGCTGTGGTGCAATCATGGCAACTACACCTGTAGGTTCAGGCACTGAAAAATTGAAATGCGATGAAGCAACAGGATTAACAGCGCTGAATATTTGCTGGTACTTATCACACCAGCCTGCATAATAAATCAATCGGTCAATGGATAATTTTACTTCATGCTCAGCTTTAGCTCTGGATGCATCTTGTTGCATCAGTTCATCAATGAATTGTGCTTTGCGGCCTTCCAGCATCTCTGCCATGCGGTACAAAATTTGTCCTCTGTTGAAAGCGGCTCTTGCACTCCATCCTCCAAATGCATTACGTGCACTTTCCATGGCATCACGAACATCTTTGCGTGAACTCAAACATACATTGGCCAGTTTCTTCCCTTTGGAATTTGATGGAACATAATAGCGTCCGCTTTCTGTTCTGGGAAACTGTCCGCCAATGTAGATTTTATAAGTTTTTAAAACTTCCAATCTTTTTTCAGACTTGTGATTTTCCATTCCGTTTGGATTGATGTGGATGGAAGATTTTTTTATAGTCGTCTTAGCCATAATGTTTTTTTAAATAAGATTTACATAAGCATTTAAACCGTGCAAACCGCCTTCTCTTCCATATCCACTCTCTTTATAACCACCAAACGGTGATGTAGGATCGAATTTATTATACGTATTGGCCCATACCACACCGGCACGCATCTTTGTTGTCATGTTAAAGATCTTGGAACCTTTATCTGTCCATACACCTGCACTTAAACCGAACGGAGTATTGTTGGCTTTCTCAATTACTTCATCTTCTGTTCTGAATGTTTGAATCGTTAACACAGGCCCGAAAATTTCTTCCTGTGCAATACGGCTGCTTTGTGCCACATTGGTAAATAAAGTTGGTCTGCAATAAAAACCTTTGCCCGGTAATGCGCAACTGCTTTGATACATTTCAGCACCTTCCTGCACACCAATTTTGATGTACTTATGTATGGTTTCTAATTGTTGTTTGGAGTTGATGGCGCCGATATCTGTATTCTTATCTAAAGGATCGCCAACAATGAGTGTTTCAATTCTGTCTTTTAATTTGCGCAACACCGTTTTATAAACACTTTCCTGCACATACAAACGTGAACCTGCACAACACACATGACCTTGATTAAAGAAAATACCATTGATAACACCTTCTACAGCTTGGTCAAGCGGTGCATCTTCAAAAATGATGTTGGCAGCTTTACCACCCAGTTCTAATGTTGCTTTTTTATTTGTGCCTGCAATAGCACGCTGAATAATCTTTCCTACATCTGTTGAGCCTGTGAATGCAATTTTATCAATGCCGGGATGATTGACTAATGCAGCGCCTGTTGCACCTGCGCCTGTAATGATGTTTACCACGCCTGGCGGTAGATCAGCTTCCTGAATAATCTCTGCTAATTTTAAAGCCGTTAATGGAGTTGTTTCTGCTGGTTTTAATACAACGGTATTACCTGTTGCAATGGCAGGTGCAATTTTCCATGCAGCCATCAGCAATGGAAAGTTCCATGGAATGATTTGTCCGGCTACTCCAAGCGGTTGTGCCTTCCGATTAGGAAATGCATATTCTAATTTATCTGCCCAGCCCGCATAGTAAAAGAAATGATTGGCAGCAGTAGGCACATCAAAATCACGGCTTTCACGAATGGGTTTTCCTCCATCCAATGTTTCAATCACTGCAAATTCACGTGCCCGTTCCTGCATCATACGTGCAATACGGTAAATATATTTTGCCCGTTCTTTACCCGGCATTTTCTTCCACACTTTATCGTAAGCGGTACGTGCTGCTTTTACGGCTTTATCAACATCACTTATATTGGCATCTGCCACTTCACTTAGAATTTCTTCATTGGCAGGGTTGATCGTTTTGAAATATTTCTTCGAAGCTGGTTTTACAAATTCACCATTGACAAACAGTTCATACTTTTCTTTAATGGATGCAATGCTTTTGCTTTCCGAAGCAGGAGCGTAGTTCCATGAAGTATCAAACTTTAACTTTAAAGTATTGTTTTTTGCTTTTGCCATAAATCATTTTTAATCGATGGAGAAATAGTCTTTTGATTGATAGACTCCTGTTTTCTCTTTTACAATCTGCATTAATAAGTCATTCGCCAAACTGCTGGCACCAAATCGAAACCATTCATTATTCATCCATGCTTCACCCAGCACTTCTTTTAACATCACTAAATAATGCAATGCGAGTTTTGATTTGCTGATACCGCCTGCAGGTTTCATGGCAATCATTTTTCCTGTTTCATAATAGAAATCTCTGATTGCTTCCAGCATAACTAACGTAACAGGTAAGGTAGCTGCAGGTGAAATTTTTCCGGTTGATGTTTTGATGAAATCAGCACCTGCATACATAGCAATATCACTGGCTCTGCGTACTTTATCATAAGAGCCAAGTTCACCTGTTTCCAAAATCACTTTCAAACGTGCTGTGCCGCACGCTTCTTTCACTGCTGCAATTTCATCAAACACAAAATTGTATTCGCCCATTAAAAATTTACCACGGCTGATGACCATATCCACTTCATCAGCACCATTGGCTACTGCATATTTGGTATCACTGATTTTTACAGCACGTGTTGATTGCCCGCTGGGGAATGCGGTTGCCACACTCGCTACTTTAATGCCTGAATTTCCTAATGCCTGCTTCGCTACTTTCACCATACTTGGATAAACACATATAGCCGCTACAGTTGGTAAGCCCGGATAAGCATCATGCAAATGCTGGGCTTTGTAACAAAGCTGTTTTACTTTGCCATCGGTGTCTTTTCCTTCAAGAGTAGTAAGGTCAATCATGTTGAGCGCCAACAGCAATCCGTTCATCTTCGACTCTTTCTTGATGCTTCGTTTGGTAAACCTTGCTGCACGTTCTTCAATACCCACCTGGTCCACTCTTGGTGATAGAGAAAAGTTGGGGATTTTTATGTTTGATTCAGCAATCATCTTTATTAAATATAGATATCAAACTTACTAATATTCCTGTGGATGTGTTGAAATAAAAACATCCTCTTTTTGGAGGATGTTTTACTATAGAAGTTTGTTATTACGCATCTTTCCCATGACACTGCTTGTACTTCTTACCGCTTCCGCAAGGACAGGGGTCATTACGGCCAATCTTGGGTCCTGAAACAATTGGCTCCTGTTTTACATTGTCTGATGGGTCATAATAGTCAGGTGTTTCCATTAACTCGCTGCCGCCACCTGCTGCAACTGCTTCTTCCTTACGTTGACGCAGTTTGCTCATATCTGTTTTTTGCTGGCGGCCTTCACGAATTTGTCCATTGCCCTGTTGTTCAACAGGCAAGCCT
>Ga0315908_10003591_pt1 | contig 11242 bp, 6 predicted proteins | sample LakEriMetagenome_12_FD_203520 | JGI IMG/M metagenome (GOLD analysis project Ga0315908, IMG submission 203520) | Freshwater fungal communities from buoy surface, Lake Erie, Ohio, United States - Buoy 4 MA124 | ecosystem: Environmental > Aquatic > Freshwater > Lake > Lake biofilm | place: USA...
CCTCCTGCTCAGGGCCAAACTCCTGATGCTCGAGGGACACAACCAAAGAGCCCTCAAAGACATCAATACGTTTATCGAAAACGAGGGACCCAATCTTCGAGCGATCCAACTCAAGGCTTACATCATTCATCGCCTCGAAGGGATCGAAAAATCGATCGATTACCTCACCCACTGCATCGAGCAACTCGGCGCACATCCGATCCTCAATGGCCTCCGCGCTGATGCTTACAAGGAATCCGGAAAACTTTCCTTAGCCCTAGAAGACATCGATTGGGTCATCGAAAACCAGCCCGATTTGGCGGTCGCTCGACAACAACGCATCGAAATACGGATCGAGAATGGGGATACCGATGGAGCCATCGCCGACTCGCAATTCCTGCTCGATCAAGGTCACGAGAACACTTCACTTCTGAGCGATTACGGATACGCGAAATTCCTTTGCCAAGATTACGAACAGGCCCTCGAACTGCTCCTGCGGGCCGTCGAACTCGACTCAAATAACCTCTCTGCACGCTACCGACTCTCCCAAACCTATTCGAAACTCGGTAGGATCGATGAAGCAGTCGCCGAACTCTCAGCAATTCTCGAAGTCGACTCCGAACACGCCATTCCTTTTGTCGTCCGTGGATACCACTTTCTGATGCTCGGCCAATACGATCGCGCAGGGGCAGACTTCGATGAAGCTTTGAAAATCGAACCCAAAGAGATCCAAGCCATGCGAGGCAGTGCGTTGGTAAGCGAAACGCTCGGCGACCGCAAACGAGCCCTTCAACTCCTCGACCAAGCCCTTGCGCTCGATCCGACCAGCGAGGAATGCTTGCTGGATCGCTCGCGTTTGTCGATGAGCGGCTATGACCTCAAAGGAGCCGAAAGGGACCTCAATCTGGTCATCCAATCGAGCCCTGATCTGCTTCCGGCTCTGTTCTCTCGAGCGCAGTTGAACATCCAATTAGGGAAAATGGACCAAGCCCTCAGCGATCTCGATGCGATTCTCAAAGAGGATCCAGACTTTGCGCCCGCTTTGATCGGTCGAAGCGCCATCTACCAGCAACAAGGAGACGATGAGAAATCTCAAGAGGATCTCGATGCGGCGGTACAACTCCAACCCGAATCGGCCGAAGAAACAGAATTCACCCGCGCGGTGATGTCGGCACATATTTCCTTCATCCAAAACCGTTTCGAAGAATCCATCCGAGCTTCTACCCAAGCCATCGAACTTGATCCGAGCAACGAAACCGGTTACCTCAGACGGGCTGCAGCCTACTGGTACTCAGACCAATTCGCAGAAGCTTGGGAGGATTTCAACCATGTCATCGTCAAACTCGAAAAGGAGTCCTCCAAAGCCCTCAACGGCCGCGGTGGATGCGCCGCAGAGTTGGGTGACTACGAGCCTGCCATCATCGATCTGGAAAAAGCCATTTCTATGGCTCGCGATAAAGAAAAAGACCACCTCACCTACTATCTCAACAACTACGCCAGAGCCCTCATCTCTGCCGGGCGGTTCGAGGATGCCCAAGCCGCCCTGAGCGAGTCGGAGGAAATACAGCCTCGGAACGCTTGGCTTTACTACTACCGAGCCTTGCTCCATATCGCTCGCCAAGAGGAAGCGCTCGCTTGCAGAGACTTCCAAAAAGCCATCGAATTCGATCAACCTCCTATTCCGCCCCGCAAAAAAGCCAAAGCGGAATCGTACATCAAGAAATTCGGGACCGAGGAAAAGCCCTCCGACAACTAAGGCTTGGCGGGCTGACGGATAACCGCACCGCTTTTCTTGCCCGTCGAATCGCGATTCGGGGAAACCGACGGGCCGCTAGACCAAGCCGTCGGGACTGTCCTTCGAGAGCCAGACGCATCGGACGCCCGGGATCCGTTGGACTCCTCAAACTGAGAATCCGAAACGGAGATCTTGCCATTCTGCCCGGATCCCTGAGAAGCAAGCAGTGCCCCATCCGTCGCACGCATTCTCAATGGAGGATTCGGTTGGCTCTTGACGATCGACGGAGCCTCAGACGGCCTCGCATCAGGCTTGTAACTTGAGTCAGGCCAAGCCGAAGCGACCGGCCGTGGGGGCTCGATCGCCACGATGCGATCTCCTTGGGCTAAGCCTGAGGAGGCCGCGATCGAGCCTGTTGCCGTCGAACCGGCACCTTGCGTAGCACTTCGAGATGGAAACGGACTTTGACGATCCCAATCGTTGGATTGTGGGTTTGCGTTCATCCCCAGTGCAGCCCCAGAGCGGCTTGCTAACGATTCGCCGAACCGACTTGCATTCGGGTCCGCATTTGGCGAATCGCTCGTGGTCCAAAGGGGAGGGCGGGCCGCGACCAGAGCAGACTGGTTGTCCGGTAGGGTCCGATCCGGCCTAGAGATTGGAATCGCCGGCAAGGGTTCCTTGGACAAGACCTCTCGGAGGGTACCTTGTGGCATCGGCTGGAATGGACGCACGGCGACTTGACGCTCTCCGACGAGATCCTCGGGAAGTGCCGAATAGACCGGAACCTCCGCAGGGCTCGCAGGATTCGAGACGTTGGTGTTCGGCTCGATGAGGGTCCGGTGAGTTTCCGGGTAGTTGCTTGCCGAGACAGCCAGTGGATCGATCCCAGGCGTAGAATCCGACAAAGGCTGGTACCAGTACCAAGAGCTGATCGCCCCGGCCAGGACGACAACCAGGACCAGCATCCTGGGACGCGCCGTCGTTGACGATTCTTCGGTGGGTTGATTTTTCTTTTTGTTTGCCATAGCGAGAATTCCTCAAGTGTTCCTGCTAGTCTGCCACACTCGGTCGAGCGTGCGGGCGAGCTTGTCGGTCGCAAGCCGAATTCGATCGCAATAAAAAGATGGAGATTCGCTTTGTATCGCTTGGAGAAACCCTGTCAGTTCGGGGGTATTTCAAGGGTAGGGAGATTGACGATCAAAACGCTTAGACCAGCAAGAGTCGAATCGACTCGGATCATTTTTTTCCAAAATTGCAATTCGTTCTTTATTTAGGGGGATACTTGTCCGACCGAAGCAGGCTTACCCTGTTCCTAAGGCGATCACTGCGGCAGGAGCAGTACTCAAAGACGGTAGGTTACAAAGTCGGTCGATCACACAGACGGAATAGTAGAGAGACATCCAGGTCGAAACAGCATAGAGTCGAACAACGGCTAGAGAACCAAACGGGGAATTGCGATGAGAGCGAGTCTGATGGCATTGATGTGGATTGCGATGGGCTTTACGGCTGCGTTAGGGCAGCAATTTCAGACCGCGTTCAAAGAGCGGAGCCATGATTTCGGAACCGTCGCGCGTGCGGCCAAGACCGAGCATCGTTTTTACTTCGAGAACCCTTATCCTACCCCGATACACGTTCGGAGTGTCCGCACGTCCTGCGGGTGCACCACGCCGAGCATTTTGACCGAGACGGTTGAGCCAGGCCAGAGCGGTTGCATCTTGGCCGTATTCAATACAGCTACCCACACCGGGTCGCGTGGTGCGACGATCACCGTGACGTTCGACAAACCGAGTTTTTCTGAGGTTCAACTGACGGTCAAGGGATACATCCGATCCGACGTGGTTTTTAACCCCAACGAGGTTGGCTTTGGCAAGCTGTCTGAAGGGACAGCCAAAGAGGTCGATGTGACTTTGGACTATGTTGGAAAATCCACTTGGCAGGTGACCCATGCGACGTGCGATCTACCTTATGTAAAGATCGCAATTCAGGAGCAACTTCGCCAGGGTGGAAAAGTCCGCTATGGCCTAAAGGTGACCTTGGACGAAACCGCACCGACGGGGCCGTTGCAAAGTGAGATTGCGCTGCACACGAACGACTTGAACATCAAATCCCTTTCGTTGGGACTCAGCGCTAACGTTGAGCCTTCCTTATCGATCCAGCCGAATCTGTTTTCGCTCGGATCGATAGGCAAGCAGGAAGAGATCAAGAAGTTGGTCCGACTGAAGGCCACCGAATCCTTCAGGGTGCTTGGAATTTCGAGCGAGGACTTCGATGTATCGGGTACCAAGTTGCCCGAGGAATCCAAGGATATGCATTTGCTGTCTCTTGTTTTTACTCCTAAATCGGCAGCGCTCAGCGACAAAAAGAGCAACTCCGAACAGCGTGGCAAGATCGTTGTTTTGACGGATCTGGCATCCAAGCCACGAGCGGAGTTGGACGTGGTGTACCGACTCAAGGATAACACCGTGCCACTTTCAGCTTCGGTCAAGTAGACGGTTCGCCCAGAGGAGTCTTCCAGTGTCGAGCTATTGTCCCCAATGGCTCCGCCCGACGCGCAAGCGGCGGCGTCTCAAGGCTGTTCGGCTGCTTTTCTCACCCGGCCAAGCGGTCTTCACGCTCCGATCGATTGGGGACAATCGATCTACCAATAGGCCCACAGTGTAGAGCCATTGTCCCCAATGGCTCCGCCCGACGCGCAAGCGGCGGCGTCTTGTGGCTGTTCGGCTGCTTTTCTCACCGGCCAAGCGGTCTTCACGCTCCGATCGATTGGGGACAATCGATCTACCAATAGGCCCACAGTGTAGAGCCATTGTCCCCAATGGCTCCGCCCGACTCGCAAGCGGCGGCGTCTTGCGGCTGTTCGACTGCTTTTCTCGCCGGCCAGGCGGTCTTCACGCTCCGATCGATTGGGGACAATCGATCTACCATAAACCTTCGAGTGTAGAGCCATTGTCCCCAATGGCTCCGCCCGACTCGCAAGCGGCGGCGTCTTGCGGCTGTACGACTGCTTTTCTCGCCGGCCAGGCGGTCTTCACGCTCCGATCGATTGGGGACAATCGATCTACCATGCCAGCGGATTTTGCTATAATCTCGGAGCCCTTCGCAAGCACCCATAGCTATCCGGATTGACCCTTTTTCTTAGAGAATCAAATGAGCAGCAACCCGTGGATTTCCGTTCATAAAGCTCGCCAAACCGAGTCGGCCGGACAGAGGGCACAGGTTCGAGGCTGGGTTCGCACGCGCCGGGATAGCAAAGGTGGCTTCAGTTTCATCGAAATCAACGATGGAAGTTCCATGGGGAATCTTCAGATTATCGCCGATGCTCAACTTAGCAACTACGAGTCGGATGTACTGACCCTGACGGTGGGCTCAAGCATCGTCATCGACGGAGAACTCAGGCCGAGCCAAGGCCAGGGCCAAGCCACCGAAATGTCGGCTAGCAGTTTAAGAGTGCTCGGGCTAGCCAGCGCGACCGACTATCCACTGCAAAAAAAGCAACACTCCTTTGAGAAACTCCGAGAGTGGGCCCACCTTCGTCCACGAACCAACACCTTCGGCGCCGTTACCCGCGTGCGGGATCGTATCAGCTTGGCCACCCACGAGTTCTTCCACGAGGAAGGCTTCGTACTGGTCCACACTCCGCTCATTACCGCCAGCGACTGCGAAGGTGCAGGTCAGATGTTCCGAGTGACGACCCTGCCGCTCGACAACATTCCGACGGTCCAAGGAAAGGTCGATTCCTCAAAGGACTTCTTCGGAAAGCCTGCCTATTTAACCGTCAGCGGACAACTCGAAGGGGAAACGTACGCTTGTGCCTTGGGCAAAATCTACACCTTCGGACCAACATTTCGCGCGGAAAACTCGAACACATCAAGGCACCTCTCGGAGTTTTGGATGATCGAACCCGAGGCTGCATTCTACGAACTAGCAGACAATATGGGCTTAGCCGAACGCTATTTGAAGTTCATGATTCGAGAGACACTCAAGCATTGTGCAGAGGACATGGACTTTTTCGAAAAGCGTGTCCAGCCCGGGTTGCTCGCCTCGCTTCAGTTGGTCCTCGACAAGCCGTTTGTCCATATGACCTACACTGACGCCGTTGAGATACTCATCAAGAGCGGTAAGAAGTTCGATTACCCAGTCAGTTGGGGGACGGACTTGCAATCCGAACACGAGCGTTTTTTAACCGAGGAGCACGTCCAGGGCCCATTGATCTTGTACAACTATCCCAAAGAGATCAAGTCGTTTTACATGCGGCTCAACGACGATGGAAAGACCGTCGCAGCGATGGACGTTCTGGTCCCGGGTGTCGGCGAGATTATCGGAGGATCGCAACGCGAGGAGCGTCTCGATGTGCTGACCCAACGGCTTGAAAGCTGCGGCCTAAAGCAAGAGGATTATTGGTGGTACCTGGACCTTCGCAGGTACGGAACGGTCCCCCACGCGGGCTTTGGCCTAGGGCTCGAACGGATGGTCCAGTACACCACCGGCATGGCGAATATTCGCGATGTGATACCTTTCCCACGTAGTCCAGGTAATTGCGATTTTTAGAGATTTCAGAGTGATTCTGTTGGGTCAAAGGTCCTAAAACGGACAGGGAAGTGCGATTCGATGGAGACTTTATTTCGCAGAGCGGCCGGCCAACTGATCCATGTCACTAGCCTGGCCCCTCGCCCCAGAGGACTCGCCCACACAGACGCAATGCCTGGAACCGACGGCGACTGGAGCCTTGGCGATCTAGGCTCAGGCGACATCGGCCCGGGTGCTTATGAACTCCTCCGTTTTCTCCATCGTGCCGGCCAACGCTGGTGGCAGATTCTTCCTACCGGACCGGTCGGTTACGGATACTCCCCCTACCAATCCCCATCGTCCTTCGCAGGAAACCCCTTGCTCATCAGCCCCGCATTGCTCGTGCGCGACGGCTTGCTCAAGCAAGAAGACCTCGACGATTCGATGTCCAAGGTCACTCAAGAAGATCTCGAGCGTGTGGACTTTTCCAAGCTTGCGGCCAGACGAATGGAGCTATTGAGACTGGCGTTTCGCAGGCAACCGACCCATAGGCCAGATTGGACCCAAGACTCAGATGCGTTTCGGCATCGCAATCGAGATTGGCTCGGCGATCATTGCTTGTTCACCGCTTGCAAAGCCAATCACCAGGATCGGGCTTGGCACGAATGGGAGCCCGAACTCCAGAGGCGTGACCCCCGTACGATGGACGTTTGGCATCGCAAACTCCAAGGTGCCTGCGAATTCGAATCCTTTGTGCAGTTTGTATTCGATCGGCAGTGGAGAGAGTTGCGCCAATATGCATCGAGTCTAGGCATTGGAATCATCGGCGACATACCGATTTTTGTGTCGATGGACAGTGCCGACGTTTGGTCACAGCAGCACCTGTTCGAATTGGATGATCAAGGACATCCGACGCTTGTCGCTGGGGTTCCTCCAGACTACTTCTCGGAAAATGGACAGCGTTGGGGCAACCCCCTCTATCGCTGGGAGCAACATCAGCAAAACGCCTACGATTGGTGGATTCGCAGGTTCCGCAAGTCCCTTGATTGGTGCGATTTGATTCGTATCGATCACTTCCGAGGCTTTGAGTCTTACTATGCCATCCCGGCCGAGTACTCCGATGCAAAGATAGGTCACTGGAAGCCCGGGCCGGGTCATGATTTTTTCCACAAGATTTCCCAGGGATTGAATCAGCATCCAGGACAAGACCTGCCGGTGATCGCCGAGGATCTTGGGTTCATCACACCCCAGGTCCGCCAACTGCGCGATGCGTTCGGATTCCCCGGCATGCGTATTTTGCAGTTTGGATTCGGTGACGCGGTGGCTTCTTCCTTAGATTTACCGCATAACTACCCAAGCCACTGCGTCGCTTACACAGGCACCCACGACAACGACACGGTTGTCGGCTGGTATGCCAGCCAGGCAGGCGAATCGAGCACTCGGACCCAGGATCAGATCGACCGAGAAAAAGCCTTTGCCATCCGATACTTGGATTGCTCGCCCGATCAGGTCCATCGAGCCATGATTCGCTCGATCTGGCGGTCCGTCGCATGCTTGGCGATCTCGCCGATCCAAGACCTCTTGGGATTGGATACCAAGGCCCGCATGAACACCCCGGGCACGACGACCGGGAATTGGACTTGGCGCTGTCCATCAGGCCTGCTGAACGAGGAGCTTGCCGATTGGCTAGGCGAACTGACGGAGACCTACGGAAGATCGGCCCGCTAAGGAATATCCTGTGCGAGGGTCTCGCCGCCGGCCCTTGTGCATAAAGCGGCTGCAATGGCCAAATCGATCGATTGGTCCGTCCATTGGCAGTGACCGTCGGCGTACAAGAAATGGCAACCGCCGGGGTGAAAGCTGTAAGGTTCGTTCTCATTGGTCCGATTCATCGCATATGGGGTCTGAATCGGTCCGGCACCCTGTCGCGACCCAGTCGCATCCGAGCCATCTAAACTAAAACCGCTCTCGCTGTCTACCCACCCGTTTCCTTGGTCATTCCCTAGATCTCGCATAGGTTTCGAATCTCGATAGACCGCAGGTCTTGCACTGCACTCGACGACCAAGGTCGTTTGCGATGAACCATCGGTGATGTCGGCAAATCGGGTCGACGAATTGCGGTACATCACCGATCTTGTCGATTCGCTCGCAAGATAATTCCTGGGGGAGATATTCGCACGAACCCCCATGAGTGCCGCATAGTCGCTAGGACCAAGCGGACTATCGAGCACCAAAGACGGACGGGGCGGTTTGGCTACCAAGGAACTTGGCCGTAGGACCAATGGAGTCGATGGACACTGGTAGACTCCCAGCGGAATACGGCCAAGAAGCAAATTCCGATCCGCCCACCAATGGCTATTGCGATCGTAGCCGACGGCAACTTGTGCCTGCTCCAAATGCACCAACACGGACGCTTGCCAACCGATATACACACCCGACGGATTCTGCGCAGAGGCTCTCGACCACCCCGATGCTGGAAAGCACTTCCGAGCATCCACAAATTGATGCACAGCAAGTCCGATCTGACGCAGATTGCTCCCGCAGTGCATCCGTCGAGCCGCTTCTCGTGCCCCTTGAATCGCTGGCAAGAGCAACCCGACGAGGATCCCAACGATCGCAATGCTCACTAGAAGCTCAACCAGAGTGAACGCTCGGTGTGGTCGTGGATTACTCGTCATAAAACATCAATCATCACCGAAGTTTCCTCGACCGTTGGACTTGTTCTGGTACTTGTTCTCCTTGGCTTGCTTGTCCAAAAGAACCTGCAATTCGTAGAGCTCATCGGCAAGAGCGTTCTCGGGCAGGTTCGGATCGCGATTGACGCTGATCGCATGGCTCTTGATCACTTTGCCATCGACGATCAACTGCACGCGGTAGACGCCGTTGGGGACAGGCCGTGCTCCGCGGAAACCGAGGAATCCGCCCGGCGCTCGATTGCCCGCTGGGGCCGAGGCGGCACCAGGATTTTGCGTTCCAGAAGGCTGGGTTCCAGAAGGCTGAGCTCCAGGGTTTTGCGTCGCCGAGGCGTCCGCGGGACTCGGCGGGGTAGGCTGCTGGCCTTCGGCATCGGCTTCCTCTTGAGCAGGTGGATTAGGAGTGCTAGGGTTCGGGTTCGGTCGATCCGAGGCCTCATCGCCGGAGCGTTCGGTCCGCTCGCGAGGAGCTCGACCTGCTGGCCTAGTACCACCGCCACCGCCAGAGCCACCACCAGGTCCTCGAGCCGCGTCGCGGTTGGTTTGGGTAAGGTCCCAGGTCATCAGGTGCAATCCTGGCTCGACCTTGGCGTTGAGCTCGCTGATCAACTCCCCGTCGATGTTCTCGATTCGGACGACGACCTTCTCGGATTTTTTGGGTAACGCATACCAAAGCTTTGCCCCTTGGGATGGATTTTGTCCGACGAAGCTACGGTTGGTTCCGCCGCGGCCAGAATCGTTCCGCCAGCGCGTCACGTCGAGCGGGTCAAAAAACGCGATCTCTTTGCCGATGTTTTCGGACTTGAGTTGCCTCAATCCGGTCACATCGCAAGCCCACAAACTGCGCCCGTGAGTGGCCACGACGATTTCGCCGTTTTCAGGATGGATCGCCACGTCATGGATCGCGACGGTTGGCAAGCTTTGGTTGAACGGGGTCCAGTTTTGTCCTCGATCGATCGATACCCAAAGCGAGAATTCGGTACCGAGATACAGGAGGCTTGGGTTGACCAAATCCTCCCTCAAGCAACGCGTAGAGCCCCAGGGCAACCCGGTGTGGAGAGGGTTGAACGTTTCTCCAAAGTCCTCTGAAACAAACGCATAAGGGTTATCATCATCGGATCGGTGGCCATCCAGGCAGACGTAGACACGACCTTTGTAGTGCCTTGACGCTTCGATCGTCGCGACCCAACGTGGGTTGGGTAATTTCAAATTCGCCGTGATGTTCTTCCAGTTCGTTCCGCCATCGCGAGTGACCCACAGTGCGCCGTCATCGGTACCCGCATACAGGACATTCGAGTCTCTTGGGGATTCCGACAAGGCGGTTGCAGAGCCTCGCTGAGTCAGGGTGATTTCGGGCGATATAGGGCGCAGGTCATTGCCCCGATCCAACGACCGGAAGACGTAGTTGCCAGCGCTATAGAAGATTTTCGAGTTGTGGCTCGAGAGGAGAAACGGCGTATTCCAATTGAACCGATAGCTCATTCCATCAACCCGAGCCGGGCGGATCGAACCTCTTTCGCCGGTCCGAAGATTCCGTCGGACAATCGCACCGTTTTGGCTCTCGGCATAAAAAAGGTCCGGGTCGTTCGGATCGATGCGGCAGACGAAACCGTCGCCACCGTTGATATTGACCCAATCTTCGTTCAGCGCCCCTCCGGATCGGCTGATTGCTGGACCGGCCCAGGATCCATTGTCCTGCAGTCCACCGGCGACCCAATAAGGCTGCTTGGGGCTGATCGCCACGTGATAAAACTGACCGATCGCAGCGGTATTGATATGATCCCAGGTCGCCCCACGATCGTGCGTCGTGTAGATACCGCCATCGCATCCGAGAACCATGTGCCGACCATCGCTCGGGTCGATCCAAAGATCGTGGCCATCGGCATGGACCCTTCGACCAAAATCCTCAGTAAAGGTCGCCCCGGCATCTCGGGACTGATGCTGTCCGACCCCCAGCACATAGAGATTCTTCTCGTCGCTCGGATCGACCTTCACGACGCTAAAATACATCGGGCGAGTGTTCAGGGAATTGATACGTTGCCAGCTTGCCCCGCCATCGGTGGACTTGTAAACACCACCGTACTTGTATCCCTCGGAGCCTTGTTGGTCCTGAATATTGGGGGACTGACCGAAATAGGAGTAAGTGTAAGGTCGAGTGGCCGAGCCTCCCGCAAGCCGATCGGCCAGGACGACTTCGATTTCGAGCGTCTGGTCGGCACGTTTGACCTTCACCTTGAGTTTGTCGTCCGGCTTATGGGTGCGGATTTCGCTCACGAGCCCTTCGTAGTTGGCGATGTCTTTGCCATCGAGTTGAAGGATCACATCGCCA
>Ga0315908_10003592_pt1 | contig 11242 bp, 8 predicted proteins | sample LakEriMetagenome_12_FD_203520 | JGI IMG/M metagenome (GOLD analysis project Ga0315908, IMG submission 203520) | Freshwater fungal communities from buoy surface, Lake Erie, Ohio, United States - Buoy 4 MA124 | ecosystem: Environmental > Aquatic > Freshwater > Lake > Lake biofilm | place: USA...
CATCCTGGGCAAGTCCATGGGCAAGTCCAGACGCAAGTAGCCTGCAGGAACAAGGTGGACCCTAAAGGAAGGGGGGTTGTGGCAACACAACCGTGACGAGGGTTGTGGCAACACAACCGAGACGAGGCAGCAGACCTCACACCTCACTTGACATCACTCACACAGTCGCAAGGTGCGTGCGCATCTGGGCACACTGCTAAGGTACCTAAGACAGTTTTTCCATTAATGATACAAACCCACGAAGGTTGCCCTTTCACGCGCGACAATCGCCCTCAGCCGAGGCGGCGAGGACACCGACGTGGACACAGCAAGTGTGGTCGGTGACGGCGTGCGCCCTGCCTTACACCGATACCGATATCTTGCGAATGGTGGCGTGCCTCGCACGTGCACTGAGGCCGGCAAGTTGTTGCAGCGAACAAGCCGACTGTAGCGCCCCACAGAGCAGCGAGCGGCCTCAAGGCTTGTGTGCGCAGAGCAGGGGCGGCCTCAAGGCCTCACACCAGCCTTGTCCAGCATAGACTGCATTTTGTTCGCCCCTTTCATTTGATCCTGCAACACCTTGCGTTCCTCAGGGTCCAAGTTTTCCACCTGCCCGGCACATAACCATGAGCAACGATCGGAAAGTTAGGCAGTGGTGATTTTTCGCGACGTGCCCTCTTTCACTGGCGGCAACAGAGGAGCGGAAGGGGAAGTGACTCTGACGCGCAGGCTGATGTCCCCAAGGGTTCGAGCCTGCCCTTGCTTGGGAAGCACGAAGGGGAGGAGCAGTCTATAGCATTGCAAGGCAGAGCAGTGCACTGACCATCTTGGGCATGACAAAGGCCATGAACGCCATCATCAAGCCCATGAGCACCATTGGGTTCTTCAGGTACACAGTGATATCAAACTTCTCACGCTCCTCAAAATATTTCAGCTTGTGCATTGGCTCCAGCTGCAGAGGGTACCGTATCACCTGCCACACAAAGTTTGTGAGATCGGCAGCTTGACGCATCATCCAAGCTGCTTATCCGAGCCCCCCCCCAGAGCCACCTACCCTTGATGCGCTAGCGCGCTATAAACCACGCGGCCGGTTTGACAGCTATGTCTTTGGCACGGGGGAGCGCATGCACGAGGGTCATGATGCAAACAAACCTTGGAGCCCCCGGATTCGCCATTTAGGCTCGGTCGGACCTTCAGGGAATTGCCCTTGTAGCTGACGTCCAGTTTCACCTGTTCGAAGTACCACCCAGGCGCATCGACTTCGAGCGTATGCACACCCTCCAGCACCTGTCGCCGAAGCCGCACGCACAAGCACACATACGCACATCAACAGCCCGCGTCCATCAGCTTCCGTCTCGTGCCCGTGCCTTGAGCACTGTGTCGGGCAACTGCGCTGAGCCAGCACATTTTCCACACACCACGCCTGATGACAGCTCTGCTCGCACACCTGGACGTGGCGGGCGCGCTGGGGAGCGCGCGCACGCACACACACTCTTTCCGTAGCGCCGCGCGCAGATGGCACGCGCGTGCGGAGGCAGCAGGCGGGGCTGGGGCGGGCGAGGCATGAGGAGGATGGCTCAGACATCGTAGATGGCGAAAGTGCCGTCGCTCTTCACAATGGCCTGCTGTCTGCCGCCGTCGAGCAGCACCCGGAAAATCTTGCCCGCCTGAAAGCGCACAAACTGCTCGTTCGGGAACTCGCCCTGCCAGGAAGCATAACGACGCGAGTGAGGGCACGGTGCACCAACGCCGCTGCTTACTGATGCGCGTGCTGCACGCCCAAGCAACGGGCTGGAAAGCGCGCAAGCGTGCGCAGCTCGCAAGCGCGCTTCCCCCAAAAGCGCGGCGGGAAGCGCGCACGTCCAACTGCGCGCACGACCTCCTTCCGCCCTTGCCCCGCCTCGCACGCCACCTGCCCTGCGACTTGCGCGCGCGAGGCGGGGGCACAGCACGGGACCTCGATGGTCACGCTGGTCTGCATGTCGCCGCGCGGAGGGGCAGCCACAGTGCCGTCGTCATCGTCGTCAAAGTCGCTCGAGTCCGCTCCTGCAAGCAGCCCCGCCGCCAGCAGCAGCATGAGCCATGGCCGCATCATGGGAGGGAAAAAATCGTGGAGCAAAAAACAAAAATAAAAGAGTTCGTGCGCGCCTGTACACGTGCGTGCTGGCTCGGGCCAGAGGGAGACGAGGAAGAGGGTAACGGACGAGGAGAAGAGAGGCAGGGAGGCGACCATTTGCTCGCTGGGCTCCGCCGCGCGAGGGGAAAACAGGCGGGCTCCGCTGCGCGGGGGGGCGCTTGCCCGCGTTTTCAGCGCGCTTGTGCTTGCGCGTGCCGTCCTCCTTTTCCTCGAGCGCGCACCCGCGGCTGCAGCCATGGGGCGCATGGACGTGTCCGCGCTGCGGTACCTGAGCAAGGACGAGATGCGTGTGCTCATGGCGGTCGAGCAGGGCATGAAGAACCACGACCTCGTGCCGGTCGAGCTCATTGCGACGATCGCCAACCTGAAGCACGGCGGCGCCTTCAAGGCGCTCGGTGTGCTGCTGCGCGCCAAGCTGCTGCGCCACGACCGCAAAAAGTACGACGGCTACAGCCTCAACTATCTGGGGTACGACTACCTGGCCTTCAACACGCTTGCCAGGCGCGGCGTGCTCAAGGCGATGGGCCGCCAGATTGGCGTGGGCAAGGAGTCGGACGTGTTTATTGCTCTCGACGAGACCGAGGAGAAGACGCTCGTTGTCAAGATGCACCGCCTCGGCCGCACATCCTTCCGCAAGGTCAAGGAGAAGCGCGACTACCACCAGCACCGCAAGTTCGCAAACTGGCTTTACCTCTCCCACCTCGCCGCCGAAAAGGAGTTTGCCTTCATGAAGATCCTCAAGGAGGCAGGCTTCCCGGTGCCAGACCCCGTCGATTGCAACCGCCACTGCGTTGTAATGAGCCTAGTCGACGCGTACCCGCTTACGCAGATCCGCGAGCTCTCAAAGCCCGGCAAGGTTTTTGCGCAGCTCATGGAGCTGCACATCCGCCTTGCGCAGTGCGGGCTGGTCCACTGTGACTTCAACGAATTCAACGTGATGATCAACGACAAGGAGGAGCTCACTGTTATTGACTTCCCCCAGATGGTGTCGACCTCGCACAAGAACGCGGCCTACTATTTCAACCGCGACGTGGAGTGCCTGCGCCTCTTCTTTGAGCGTCGCTACGGCTTTCAGGCGAGCTCTGTGCCCACTCTTGCCGACTGCACCACGCGCATTATGGAGCTCGACAAGCTCGCTGCTGCAAGCGGCTTCACAAAGGACGAAGCGGCATTCGATGAGGCCATGGAGAGCTACCGCCAAAATGTCGGCAAGCCCGAGGACGACCACGTGCCCCACGCACGCACCAACTTTAAGAAGAGCGGCGACGGCAGCGAGGACGGGGAGAACGACGATGAGGACGAGGAGGAAGATGCCGAGGACGATGGTGAGAATGAGGAGGGGGAGGAGGAGGATTCAGCATCGGCGCGTGCGGCGCATGGTGGGGATCATTTGGCATCTGGGCATGCTGCCGATTCGGGGGAAGGTGTACAGCCAGCAGAGGCTGCAAACACCATAGACAAGGCAGGGGAGAAGTTTGTGTGTTTGCGCGTCGCCGACATTGATGACGAGACTTTGGGTGACGGCAACGGTAGCGGCGGGGAAGGGACAGGGGATAGCGAGGAGGAAGAGGACCGCCCTGACACAGCATCGATGAATGTACCCGCGCCGAATCAGTACGACAGGGACGACGATATCCGGAGAGCGTGGCGATTCAGTGCGCGTCCGACGGGCAGTGGGCGTGGTGGGGCATCGGGGGCGCCTGCGGGCGGACGGGGGGCAGCTGGGAGCAGGGGAGGGGCCCGAAGGACAATGGACAATGACGGGTGGAAAAAGGCCGCTCGCAACAGGGTCAAGGATCGCGAACGTGCTAGGGTGAATGCCGTCATCAAGGAGAGCTACTAGACACCTACACACTCGCCTGGCGCGGTGTGTTGGCACTTCAGCGGCCAACAGCCTGAGCGAGCTGCGAGCTCAGGCAGGGAAGGACTTTGAAATGGAAATCGGCGTGTCCGTTCCCTCCGTATGAGGTTATTGAAGTTGGACCTGTACTTTAATGTATCTTTTTCAAAGTTTTCCTGTGGTCAGAGCGAATATGAGCGATTGTGAGCACCTAAGCATCAGAGGCGAGAGCATTTAAGGGAGCGCCTGCGCGTATGAGGAAGAGCATTTAAGGGCATTTCAGGGACCTTAAACGGAGAATGGGTTCTCGTCCATTTTTTGAGGAACTCAGGAACGGAGCTTTTTTGAAGCCGCCAGCCCTCGTGAGAAGATCAGGAGAAGACGGGTACGTTTACCGCGTTCCGTTCGCGAGTAAACCATGATGAACAGATGGGCGTGCGTCTTCGCTGCGCGTGTATTGGCGCAGTAGGATCCTTCCTCGGGTTGAACGGGTGGTTAAGAGCGCCTGCGCTCCACTGTGTACTTCGCATACAGCCTCTAGCCTGAGGTCGATTAGTAAAAAGCGAGAGGAACAGACGTCCTAGTGCCCTCAGGCTCGAGTTCCAGCGACCCCGTAGAGGCCCGGGGTCTGGTGGTACTTTCGGAAGGGTGATTTGTGGTGAGGTTCCTCAAGGACAGCACCGACTGCCCCAGCGGGCAGACGCTTGGCGACCGTTTAAACAGATCACAGGAGGCAGTGTGTTTGAACCAAGAACTAGTTGTCTTCTCAAAGCTGCGCACGGGAGCGAACCGACATCCTTGACTGCACCGCACCTACTCCGCGCGCTGAGCAGGGCGGCGGATGCCAAACATGGCCTTGAAACGCTGAAGAAATGTCGGTGGTGGCAGCCCTCGTTGTGCCTCCAGAATCTCTTGCAGCCGGTCCTGCACACAGGTAGGGGAGGGAGTGGATTACCAAACGCAGACGCACAGGTCCGCGCGCGCAGAGTCACTTGCACTGCCACGCAGGGAGGGGACGATGCGGAAACGAGAGGAGCGATTGGAACCAGCCGGCTTGGGGTGGGGGGGAGCAAAATGCAGGCTTGAGACACGATCGATGTTGATCGCGCCTTGCCGCACATGAGCACGAACGCGCTCGCGCTCGGGGCACAGCCGCGCGGCATGACAGAGCATCGCACCGCGTCGCTAGTCTTGTAGTTTGGAAAGAGGCAGCAGGCACCGTGCAGCCCCAGGATGCAGATGACGACCCCGGCCGCGATGATCTTAAAGGTCCAAAACGCTGCATAGATGCTGCCGAGGAGCTGCTTTTGCTGCTCGACGCTCAGCTTCCTGGCGTCGCCCGCGTTCGGGTGCGAGTGCGTCGCACCGGCGACGACGCCATCGTCAGGCATCGCCCGCACTGCCTGGCGTTTTCCCCCCTCCCCGCCGCCACACCGCCAGCTTCCAAAGCCCAGGCCAAAGCGGGCCTTCAGCGCAATGCGAAAAAAAGGGTCCGTGAACGGTCCGTGAGTGAAAAAAAATACAATCTTGAGATTGAAATTTCGCTGTGACAAACGAAACACCCTCGGTACAGCAAGGAAGCATTTCGGACCTACGAAAGGACACCGCAATGATCGGATTCCAGACGCTCACGATGCTCGAGGACAAGGCCCCCGCCCCCGAGTACGGCACCTACGCCTACTCTGCCCTGGCCGACTCCATGGGCCTCGGTGTGTGTGTTGAACGTTGTTGTTGCTTCGCGGTGGGGTACACAACGTGCGCGACTCGGGATATGGCGCTGACAATGTCATGATACATATGGGCAGGCACCAACTGCGTCTTCGGTGAGCACGCGCGCCCCGCCAACGAGACCGCCGCCATCCACTAGGTGCAGTGCTGAATTTCACGGTCCAGCAGCGCCTTCGTTGAAGGAGCGCCTGCGACACCTGGCGGGCGCCCGCGGAGATTGAGCTTTTTCCAAAGTTCTACAAGATTCGCACGTCTGTGCACGGGAGCAAGTCTTACTGGGCCCGCGGCACACCTTCGGGCAGCACAGTGAGGCATTGCGCAGCAGTTATTCTTTTTATTCTTAGACTCTTATCAATGAATATCGTAAAGCTTACGCGCTTTTCATTGCCCGGCACCTGCTGGGGCATTCGGTTGCAGGCAATGATGTGCGATTTTGTCGTACGTATCTGTTCAATGCCAAGTCTCAGCCGTGCGCGCGCCGACCCAATGATGATAGATGATGATGGGAGAGAGAGAGAGAGAGAGAGAGAGAGAGAATAATGAGATCGTGAAGAACGAAACTCATATACGGGGGTCCAGGGCGCCGCATACACTGGACGAAAAAGACCCAAAATGCAGACCCGTACCGAGCGGGCATACCTCGGAAAGAAACCCAAAACCAACCGAAACAGACCTTTATTTTAAATCTCCGACCACTGCAGCGCAGTGGCAAAATACGGTAATGCGGACGTATTTTGAGGAGGAGGCGGCAATTTCAGCGGTATTTCCACCACAAGTGTAATACATTATTGGAAAGCCCTTGTGACTCGCCAACTGAAGCCAGCGTTAGTTTGAGCATTGGATAAAAGCCTGGATTTGTCCTTCCGCTGTAATGAAAAACTGGTACCAAAACAGGCGTACCGGGTCTAACCTGTGCGAACTATTGTGGTTGCTTCCGGCCCCTCCCCATTCTTCAGTATATACTTTCACTCTTTCACTTTAACTCGAGGGCTGCTGGAGGAGTGCAGAGCGGTTGCATCATCGAAAATGAATCAAATATCAAGCGTTGGACGTGGAACCCCGTTGGCAGCCGTCTGTTTACCGGTCTCCCAGGCCGCGAGTTGAGCTGATTCCTCCAGACACTCAGCCCACTCCGAGCCGAGGGCGCGTGAGAGTGCCTCAACGCTTTGTGACATCTGAGTGCATGGCGACAACGGCTGTCCCTTTGTATCGCAGCGCCACGCGGACGTTTTTGCGCCCGCAAACGCTCCGATTCCGCCAGCCCAGTCGTCGAGCAAGGGATCCGCGGAACCAGCAGCAACACTGTTCACAGGCTCCGGTGGAGAGAAGTGGACTGCCAGCCCGCGGTGGTCGCTGATGTCGTCTTGCAGCACCTTAAAATCCATCACACTCAGGTTCGAGATGATGTGATCCAGACAGACGCTGTACTCCACGCCGCGCCATCCCGGAGGAGTCAGAAAGCTGTCAGTGTTGTACGTGGCGACAAACTCAGGGGCGTTAAGGGTGTGACGACCGAACAACTTGGTCAACTCCATGTACTCTGGCGAGCCACCCTCAATGTTCAAGTCGCCGCCCAGCAAATACTTGTCCTCGCTCGTCGGCACAACCGAGTCCATAAAGGCCTTGAGCTCCAAGAGCTGGCGCTTGCGCACAGTGTCGCACTTGCCTCCGACGACCTTCTCGCCCCGTTCCAGCAGGGATAACATTCCTGAAGACATGGCATCAACGGCGCTCGGAGAGGCCGGGGGGCGGATTGCCTCTGGCGGGGCCGTCGTGCACTGCAGGTGCGTGGTAAAAAGATGCAAGGGCTCTCCCGAAGGCAGCTGGGTGGTTGCATGCAGGGCGCCATTCGGCACCATTGATTGCCATCCCGCGTGGCTTTGGAAGATGATGGAGCTCACATCGCGGAGCGGAAACCGGCTGAGAATCATGTTGCCCGTGTTGGAGACCATGCCGATTGGATCTGTGGCCACATTGAATCCCTTCCTCCTGGCCGCTGTCGTGAACCTCCCATGGTGATAACTGAGTGGCGAACCCCAGAGCTCATTCAGCAGCACGATGTCAAATTCGTCCATCAGCTGCAAGAGCTTCCCGAGGCGCTCCGCCTTGCGGTCGTTGCCGTCGCAACAGTACTTGCTCGAAAAGTTGAGGCCAGCAGGCAGCAGGCATATGTTCAGCGCGAGCAGCCGCACGTGGCCGCCCCCGTCCGCGCGCAGAGGCTGCGCGGCAGCATTGAGCACAACGGGCCGGCGCGCCGCCCGCCTTCGTATACAGGACATGAGCAGCCCCGCAAGCAGCCCTGCGAGCAGCCCATACTTGCACAGCACCGCCAGCACTGGCCATGGCATGCTGCGCGTCAGCGCGAATGCCACAAGCATTGCGGCGCCGAACACCGCGGCTGACGCGCCGCACTGCGCCAGCGAGCAGCGCCGCCACAGCTGCCAGCGCGAGGCGACGAAGGGTCTAGGCTCAAAGCCGAGCGCCGCCTGTCGCTTCTCCGCGCCCACAAGCAGCGGCACGCCCTCGACTGTCACTTCGCGCCGCACCGCGGCCTCGTCCTCGACGATCTCAGCGGGCATCCCCAAGTGGGCCCCAGCCGGCGGCACAAAATCCACCTCGAGGCGCAGCTCTATCGACCCCTTCGATCCAGCGGATCCGCTATGTTGCATCTTCTGCCGATCGTAGCGCTCTTCGCTTATAACCCGTCGTTGGCCGCCGGCCCTGTGACCCACAACCTGCCTGAGTACTTTAAATCGGCAGTTCGTGACTTTTGTTTTCAGCAGCTGCTTTTAGCACCGAATGGTGGGCATTGCTCCCTGCGACAGAGGGGTAGGCCAGGGGCGTGTGCCCCCGAGCCGCATCCTCGAGACAGACGCCCTGCCTGGGCAGGGCACGTGCGTTTTTGCAAGCGCAGAGTGCCCCCTTTGCGTGCATTCCTCTTCTGCTGCAGTAACTGCGGGAGGGGTGACCTGGCGGGACAACTGAGCAGGTTTTCGAGTGCCTAAAGATCGGGCAGATGCCACCCCCGCCTCCGGCGGGCAAGTGCTACGTCATGCCGTTCCCCGTCAAGGTGCGCCGCCCTCCTCTCCTGTGATCTCCCTGCAGCACGCCGTCGCCGCCGCTGCGTAGGGGTCCGCGGCTCACACGCGACGCGGGCGTTGGTGTGTGAATGCAGTACGGGCTGCCGCCCATGTGCGTCGAGGGCCAGACTCCGGACAGCCCGCAGCATGTGGCTGCGGCTTTCGCACACCTCAAGAAGGTGGCGCAGGAGCGCAAGATGTTCCAGCTCAACGTAAACTCGTCGTCCGCGCTGGCAAGCCGGTGGAGGAAGAGAATGGGCGAGTAAGCTGCGGAAAACGCGAGCGGGGGGGAGCAGGGTGCCTGTGAGATTCAGGCATGGGTGTTTGAATTAGAGCCATTTTTTTCACATTTGTGTACTTCCTCCCCTTCGGCAATATGGAATTCCGGCTCTCTCTCACGCTCGCGATGGATGAAACCTCATACCCATGTGTCTCGCCGGGTGTGTGCGGGGGGTGGGGGGGGTTGCGTCGTGTGTTCATTCGTGTCTAAGTGTCTCTTGTCTGTGTCACACAAAGGCCGCTGCCCTGCCCTGTTGCCTTTGAGCTCTGGGATAGTACGATCATGCTCGTTCCATTTCAATATTACTCTAGACCATCGGTATACATCCCGATACACAATAATATTACAGACGTGCCAGACGACATGCAAAGTTGGCGCGAAGACGGATGATGTGCTGTGGTCTGGGCGGCTTCAAACTCCCAACGCTTCAAACTCCAACGGGCGCGCCTTTTCGCAGTTGAGCTAGGCTTTGCAGATTCACATAGTGGGGCTGCTTGTGGCGCGCGCAAAAGCGCGCTGGGGCAAGCGACCAGGCCTTGGCGGGATCTACAAACGTGGGAATCTTAGTGCACCCTGCGGCAAGGAGCAGCAGCGTTAAAGTCAAAGACCAGGCAGCCGCACGTGCGTCTCCGACAATGTTGCACCGCAACTCCGCTGTGGTGGGAGCAGAGGGCAAAAGCCCGCTCCGCCCGCTGTAACTGTTCAGTCGCACTCTGCAGCGGCGAGGGAAGGAGCACAGCCAGCAGCGCAGGAAAACACACAAAAATGGTCTCGATGCGCTCACGTGCACAAAGTTGGCCCAATCACCCGCGGGATGCTGGCAGCGACGTTGCTTGACGTCGACGAGGTCTGCTGTGCGGTGAGTGCGGCAGAATTCTGGCGGCAGTCGAGTGAGCCCTATCATTTTGCCGTATCTCGCGAGCTGCCAGCACACAAGGCACCAGAACGCGCAGCTGTTCAGAAGCAAGGCAAGGCTGTGTGCGACGGTCCATCGCCCCGAGTCCGTCTTGTTGTCCCCCAATCGCACGTGGCCAGCGATCTCACTTGTCTGAAACTCGCGCACTTGGCCCTCCCTCAGGCGAGAGAACGGCTGCACACGACGATGCTGGGTGCAAAAGCACACGCGCCCACGTCATGCAGCCGGCTGCAAGGGGGTTCCGGGCCCTGCGGAGACCACCCCCCGGTCCTCTACCTCCGGGACTTTAGCGCCCTTTTTTCGGCAGCGAAGCCCCTTTGACACCGAGAAATGGGCCCCGGAGCCGGTGCGGCGGGTGCTGTGCAACACCAATACATGTACGTGGGCCCAGGCATGTTGCACACACGCAAGCCACGCCCACACTCTGGTGTACGCTCAGACCTTGTCGCATGTTGGGTGTCGGCATCGAGGATGATACTTGAGCACAAAATCTTTTTGGCGATGGCGTGCGCAGTAGCGCAATACGCCAAAATCTGCAGAGCGCCCACAGGTCGCCCCCACACGCGCTCATTGATAAGAGTCTGGAGCATGCACCCACATATTTCCGATATCCCCTGGCCAAAATGTGCGCCACACATCAAAGGGATACCAACCTTTTTGAAAACTCACCATCACGCGGCGCATATGAAGCGACGCGACCACATGCCTCGTGCATACACCGGCGGTTACATATGTCCACGTACCCTGGTCGCCTATGTGCTGCGCACGCCACCGGCCTGGCGCCTGCAGCCAGATCGTCAAACGTAGCAGTAAAGTATTGTAATAAGTATAGAGTACAGTATAGAGTAGTAGTAAATGACACTAGTAAAGCACAGTACCTACAGCCAGATCGCCAAACGTAGCAATGCGGCCACACCGCACCCAACCCATCTGTCTTGCACCTTGCTCCTCCCCCCCTTGCTGCGGAAGTCTTTCGGCGACGAGCACCATGGCTGTGCATCGTCGAGCATTCGTTGTGCTAGCAATGTCGTGATCCTAATGAGAACAAAAGAGGAAGACAAGTACGAGACATGGCGTGAGTCAATGTAGCATTTCCCAGTAGTCAAGGACCAAAGGAAGAGGTGCAAACACCTGGGGTGCGGCAACCTTTGAAGCAACAGTGCGCGCGCGTCTAGTACAGGGGATAGGGAGATCGGGGGGTAGGGAGATCAAGAGAGAGATCGGATAGGAAGATTGGGAGATAGGGAGACACCAGGCGATGAATGGCGCATCGAAGCTCGCG
>Ga0315908_10003594_pt1 | contig 11239 bp, 9 predicted proteins | sample LakEriMetagenome_12_FD_203520 | JGI IMG/M metagenome (GOLD analysis project Ga0315908, IMG submission 203520) | Freshwater fungal communities from buoy surface, Lake Erie, Ohio, United States - Buoy 4 MA124 | ecosystem: Environmental > Aquatic > Freshwater > Lake > Lake biofilm | place: USA...
AATCCACTATTAATTTATTCATCCTCATCAAATCTAAATCCTCCTTAAATTATAAGGTTATTGCCTACTTGAATTGCAACATGACCTGATCTACCTAATGGGACAGGTCCTTAGCATTCTGGCTTTTACCATGCCATGACTTCTAAATCCAATATGTATAAATCATTATAGAATTATTATCCATTGCTGCCTCCAAAAATTATCATCTAATATTATTAATGATAATGAAATACTTTAGTGTTGTTATATAAAGTAGCAGTGTGGCCATACCTGGCACTAGGAGATCCACTGCCTTCTGGGCCTTAATACCAGGTCATTGTGGAAGGATCGAGAGCATGAAGATCTCTGAATATAGTATTTTTGGCTCCTTTTCCTCCAAAGATAATGATTCTACTACCGGCTAAAATGGAACTATGCATGTACCTAGGTTCAGGAGGAGTACCGCTGATCTTTTGTTTAGTCCATCTGTTTGAGTGCACATCAAGAACATAAGTGTCATTCAAATATACGTACCCCTTCTGTTTCCCTGCATAATAGTGTCCTCCGAATATTATAATGCATGCTCCCGATAAAGTCGCACTGTGACCACCTCTTTAGCAAGGAGGAACCTATCATCCTTATAATAATACATTTATACCCCTTCTATCAATGGAGGTGCCCATTACCATTTACATTATTCATTTTATCCTTCATTATCTTCATATTAACTATTCTCTTCATTTTCTTATTAAAAATTTTAATCCTCATCCATTTTCTTTATTATAATATTAGTTATATTTAAATATTATTTAATTTTTATTTATTTATTATAATATTAAATTTTATATTATAAATCATATAAATTTTAAATTAAAAATAGTACTAATTTAAAACAAAAATAAATATAATATTTATTAGAATAAGTAAATATAATATAAATGAATTTAAAAATATAAAATATAGTAATGGATAGAATAGATAAAATAAAAAAAGAGTTGAGTATTTATAATAAATAAAAAGATAGTAAATTATTAGAGTTGATAAATGAAATATAATGTATAATAAGTGAGAATGAAGGAGAAGACTTAGAAATTATAGTTGAAGAGATAATAAAAAATGAGATAGTGGAGATATTGATAAACTTACTGAAATTGAAGAAAAAAGTGGATAATGTGTTTAGTTTGGAGATTCTTAAGTTACTTTCAAATCTGAGTGTGGACAGTGAGAAGATAGTGGATTATATGTTCATGCAATAAGTACATAGGATATTCCTAAAAGTGATAGTTGAAAATATGGGAAAATTAATTGAGAAGAATTTAGAAGGAGTATTGGAAGAGAGCATTATTGTAGCTTTAGTGGGATTAGCTAATCTGGCTGCCTTCTCCTTTCAGACTAGAGTAGAAATTCACAATCTCAACATTCTCTTTGCCATTTCTGATGTACTTAAATCCTAATATTACTCTCTACCTCTCTTCCAAGCCCTTTCTTTCCTTCTCTTTAATCTCTCCAAATTTGAATCAAATACTTCTCTCAATATAGTCACCCCTTTCATCCCTCTTATTCATGAAATCCTTTCTCTTAATAATTCTCATCATAAACATATCTCCATTTACAATGATTGTATCTGGTCAATCGCATATATTGCTAATGTTACTGATGCTCTTTAAATTCTTAAAAAAAGTCAATTACTCTCTGTACTTTAACTCATTTATCATTAAAACAAGTCTTTAAAACTTCATCTTTAACCTGTTCTTTATTATATCTATACTTTCTTCACTAAAAATCAATAAGATATAGATTTTCTTTTGGCTTAAGGAATCATGAATAAATTCATTAAGGACCTTGCAAATATTAACTAATCAGAATCAATATTTTTTATCAATAATTGTTTACAAATTCTTGCAAATATTTCAGCTGGTTCTCATGCTTAAATACAAAGCTTGTTTTATAATGAAAATTTAATCCTCTATCTTATTTTATGTATTTATTATTTTTAATATTCTAATTAGACCTTAAAAAATTTAATTCCAATAATTATGAATCTTTCTAAATATTTTTTACTTTCTTTATAAACTTGTATTAATCTAATGCTTATAACATTTTGAATATTATCATTAAAAAAAAACTATTTTATCATTTTATACTTATCCTTAAAACGTAAAATATTAATCTTCATTACCAAAATAAATTAGACTAAATTGTTAGTATTATATAGATATCAACTTATTTTATAGAAAAACAATTAAAAAAAAATAATTTTTAATGTGAAATATAGGAAATTTATAATTTCTTAATTAAAATGGAGGAAGAAGATAAAATTATATTGTAAGTTTTTGATGAAATAAAAAATTCTGTTTTAAAAATTTAAAGTTAAATCTAAATATGATATTTATAATTTATAATATTAGAATTAAACATAATTTATGATTATCAATCATTTTCTGTTTAATATTCTTTTTAAGGGTTTTAACCAATCCTTATTTGATTCCCAATCTAAAGTCACTATTTTTTGGTAAGTCTATAAAGCATTAGAAATATTTCCGTTTTCTTAATCTATTCTCAATTTTATTATTATAATTAATATTATAAAAGTTTATAATTTTTAATAAGTATAATAATATTGGTTTTATGTTTCTATTATTATTATTATTTAATATTTATTATTATTATATTATTGAATTATTTATGTATTAATATTATTAAAAATAATAATTTAATTATTTTATATTGATTTACCCTTCACTAAAGATAGCAATAAATCAAAGGTAGAATTTTTAATTTTCATTTGGGAAATTAGTGTAAACAAACTTTCTAGTTATGTTAAAGCTTCTTATCTTCTTTTTTAATTTTGTTCGATAACAGTTAATATTTTTGTACTGTTTTTTATTACTTGAATTATAAACTAAACATCATCTTTATTATAATCAGTTATTTTCTCTTACATTTATTACATTTACTGATGTTGATATGCCAAATGAGTTGCTGGTTTTTGTTATTATTATTATATTTGCTATGAATTATGAGCTTATACTTATTATTATAATATTGGAGAATTTTAAACCATAGGTTAATTTTATAAAGGAAAAGGATTCATTATTTATTTTTTATTAACTTATTATTGTTATTATATTTACTATTACTGTATTTACTACTACTATTATTATTATCTTTATTATTATTGTACTTACTATTATTATTAAATTTACTATTATTATTATTGTTATTGTATTAATTATTATTCATTAAACTATTACTTTTACTGAACTTGCTATTACGGATTTATTATTTATTATTAAGGTTAAATATTTTAAATTTGTAGTATTTATTTATTTTACTATTAAGGCTGTTTAATTGGAGGTCCAGATATCTATTGAGGTTATGCAAACTAGTTTATAGGATTTTTTATAATATTTTTTTAATTTTATTATTATTGTAATGGTATATTAGAATTTAATTATTAATTAAATTAAGTAGATTAACTATTCTGTGATATTGCATTCTATTGAGAGATTGGGGCTAAAGTTTATTATTATTAATATTATTAAATTTAGTTTTATTAAATTTAACTTTATTTATTTATGTTGCTTTAAGAAAGAACTTTTTAATTGAAATTTTAATTCATAGTAGTATTTGAACTAGATTAAATTGTAGAAGATTATTAAATGGCTTAGATTTTAGGAGATTAATAAATAGGATTTTAATTTTTACTTTAATATTATATTTAAGGAGGTTGTTAAAACTACTATTATTATATTTGAGGTTGTTATAATTATGATTATTGATTAAGAGATGGTTTTTATAATTATGATAATTAAAGATTTGTTTGTTATTAATATTATTATGATTATGATTACTATGGTTACTTTCTATTATGCTTCTACCTTTAATTTTAATTATGGGATGTTAATTAATGTTGTTATTATAATGATTATTATTGAGCTTATTAATTATAATTAAAGAGAAGAGTAGAGTAAATGTGATATTTCTGTTAAGGATAAAGGGTGGAAATAGAGGGGTAAGCATATTATAAAATATCGAGAAGTGTGATGATATTAAAATAGAGAATTTTATCTTAGAGTTAATCTATCTTTATGATTTATAAAAGTTAATAAGCAAGGAGTCCTTGAGCTTGTTGATGGAAAAATAGAGCAACTCGATAAAGGATGTTAGCTGCTTATGGGTCAAAGAGGACTGTATTTTATTAGGATTTGATGTAAACAATCCTGAGTCCGAATTCCAATAGAGAGTCCACTCCATCCTCATATAGTTCACTTAACTCTTCCACATTATTACACAAAATGAAGCATAGACTTGCCAATCCTTTATCTTTCTATTAGCATTTTCTACCCATTTCATTTAATTTACTGATTAATTCTTCATCATATATAAAACTCTATTATTACGATTATTGAGATGATGAAAGTAATTTTATCAAATATTCTCTATCGAATTCCTCATCCCCACTCATATGTTACCTAATTATCTTCTTTAAGTCTTTATCCTCCTCTAGTTCATTCTCAATATATTAATTACCTATTCTCTCAATTAATTACCAATTTTTTTGTTTATATGCTATTAATAATCCCTCAACATATCTATTGCTTTATACTAAACATTCTATTGCCTTCTCATAATTTGATATTATCATGTTGTCTTTTATTAATTTCTCTACTCCTTTTTTATAATCTATGCTTCTTATCACTTTATATTCATATTGCATTGATTATGTCTATTATTAATATTATTACTACTACTTCTACTATTATTACTATTATTACTATTATTAATATTATTACTATTATTACTATTGTAATTATTATGATTATTAATCTTGATTATTTTATTTTTGGCCAAGCTAATTAAAAAAATCTTCAGCATCATCTAAACTGATAACTTATTATTTTTTTTTATTTTTCCTAGACTTTTATTAATTATTATTAATATTAGATTCGGTGATTTGATTATTGTTAGTAATTCCTAAAAATAAATTTGTAGATTGAATAATAAGATCTTAATCGTATCCTAATAATTTGAGAATAGCTTTATTATTATGCCTGTTAGCAATGAAGGACCAGATTTCTTATTATTTAGGGTTGAGGGTTTCGATAAATTGATTAACATCAAAGGAATTAGAAAAAACATGATTATAATGTGAAATATAAGGATGATTATTGGATGTTTTAGAATAAGAGTAGAACTAAATTGAGTTTTAAATTGAAAGGAAAGAGTTAGGATTATTATTGTTGATAAGAAGTAAAGGTTTTTGTGATAAAGATATCGAAGGTTAATAGTGATGAATACGAGTAACTTAATAAGAGTGGTCGGAAAGATGGAATGCGACTAATCCATTAAAAAGCCAATGAGCACTGAGGATATGATGAGTTTGTGGAGAGTAAGAGGTGACAACAGTTCCATTCTTCATATCATATAAATAAAGAGAAACTTAATCTGCAGTGAGAATAAATTAAGACTAATGTTTCCATTGACTAGACAAGACTTATCCTCTCCACTAGATCTCAACTTCATCAACAAAGCTATCAACTTTCCTTAAGTCCCATACCCTTACCTTATTGTCAAATAACACGCATAATTAAGTAGCAACTTCCCAATTCCAACTCATCTCCACTCTCCTACTTCCTTCAACTCTCCTCTCTATTCCATTCACATCCTTATCATCATTATCATAATCGTCATCTTATACGACATTAAAGTTCTAAATTTGCTTGTTATTCTTTAAATCCCATATAATAATATCTCCTAATGAATTGGCACTAGCTAGAATATAATTAAATTTTTAATTCCATGCTACTTGGACTGTCTTCACTCCTGGATCTGATGATGCTTACTATTCACCTGGCGCAAATATATCTAAATCTTAATCTCTCCTCATCTTTTCTAAATTCATAACTAAAACATCATTGCCTCCTCCAATAGCAATTAATGTGTTTTTCAAACTATTTCTCTTAAGGTCAGTAACTCCATGTTCTTCAAACAATTCCAATTCTTCTCTGAATACACTTTCTTCTTCCTTTCCTTCTGCCAACATTTATGCATCATAAATGCATATATCTCCATTATTAAATCCTATTATTATCTATCCCATCTCCATCCCTTCTTCTATGTAGTCATTCCACAGCATACATGTTACTTCTTTATTCAATCTTAATGTCCCTAATCTTATAAAATCATCTTTTTAACACATACTTATCTTCATTATCTACAATCCATCTTAATTATAGTTACAAAAATATTCTTCATATTCTTTTAATGGGCACCAACTAACCATCATGCTATTTTCTAATACTTTCTTAAACATAATATCTATCTATTTTATTATTTTTATATTTTATCATTCTGTACTCTATTTTATTCTTTTATTTTTTATATATTTATTTATATTAATAATTATTTCTTTATTTAATAATTTAAATTATACTAATATTATTAATAATATAAATAAAATTAAATATAAATTAATAATAATAATAATTTAAATTAAATCATAAATTAAATTAAGTGGATTTCAATTCCTGGCTTTTAGTAAATAAAAACTCTGCTAAAGTGTCCAATCCATCTTTAGAATTTTATTCAGAAAGTTTTTAAAATCCTTCAACTAAATAAGGAATAACATATTTGTTGAGATATTTTTCCAATGGAGAAGACATAATTTCTAATGTTTTCCTATCTTGCTTTTTGGTTTCTTAAATAGCCATTTTATACTCTTCATTTACTAATTACCTTTACTCTTCTTCTTGTTAATTTCTTTAATTTTAATAATAATATTTACTTTAATATTATATATTATTTATGCTTCTCTTCTATATCCTTAATACTTTATTAAACCTTTAACTGTCTTTCTTTTTCTTAGATCTTATGATGATTTTAATAATTATTGAAAGCTCCATTTCTTTCTATAAACTGTTTTGCCAGATTTAAAATATCACTCTGTTCCTAATTTTATGCTTCACTTCCTATTTCATCTTGTTTAATTATTAATTCTTTAATCTAAATTTAATTTTCTATAAAAAAATCCTGAATAACTTTAGCTCCTTTCTATTAAACATCCTTATTAATTCTATCGTATTCTTAAAACCTTCTATTAAGATCCTTTTCATTCCAATGTGTGTTTTAAATTTATTCTTAACTTAATCCTTAAATTCTTTTATAAATAATTGATTTATCTAATGAATTTAGAATAATAACAGAATCTGGACTTATATTTTTATTAATTTCTCTAGTTTTAAACTCTTTTTGATTTTCTTCTAAATTTTTATTTTCTTCTTCTTCTTGCTATTATTCTTCTTCCTCAACCTCTTCTTCAATTCCCTCATCGTTGATTCTTTTTTTTTCTAAAAATAATAAATAAAAATATACTTTGCAAGAATATTTATTAACACTGTTTGTAACTTTTGGGATAAGCATCAAGAACATACCCTCGATTTTGACACTAATTAGTTTAAAGTTTCCACTTAATAATAGCAAAAAGTTGTTAATCAGGCATTCTAATATCGAGTTTAGATTCATCAACAATTTCATCTTCAGGAAGTATTTTAAGATTGTTTTTTTCTTTAAACTCTCTAAGTTTTTCGAGTTGTTCATTTGCCTATTCGATGAGTTTCTCCTTTTATTCATTGAAAACATTCCTTAACTCTTCTCCCCATTCTGACTATAAAGCTAATGCTTCAGTGATAATAGACTTAATGTGAAGATGAGGAATGTTGTAATCAATAGCTAGTTATCGACTTAGATGAGTCTTACCAATAGCTGGTTAACCCTATACGAATATTTTGATTGGTTTGAGTTTATGAAACTGATTGAATTACTCAATTACTGTTTAAATCTTAGACTAAATACCATCCTTACACAACCACTCAAATTTAAACCTATACTTAACCTTCTTGTTTATCTAATTACCTTCCTCTTCTTCCACTTCCTCCTCCTCATTATTATTCTCATTATTAAACTTATCAAATACTGAAGATGCTTTCATCATCAGATTTAGTCCTAATTCTGCCTTGTAATTTAAATCTATATTCTAATTTTTAATTGTCATTCCTGTCCCTAATCCTTTCGCAATACTTTCTACTATTCTCTTTAACTTGTTCCTCTTATTATTGTCCACTGCTAAAATATATTTCTATATAGGTAAAACTTCTTACACTTTTTTAATAAATGTTGCCAAATCACTAGTATGAATCATTGGAATTCTGTTATTTCCCTTACCATAAATTACCAAATTCGATGGTTCTTATAACCAACTTTATTTAAAATATTCATAAAAAATATCTTCACCCAATCCATATTGAATTCCTGAACAGAGTACATAACTTTAAAGATTCTTATTGCTAATAGATGCACTTATACAAAGCGTTTCTAAACTTTTCATCCTCTCATACTTCTCTTATCGTGCTACTCTCAAATAATAATCCTTGTCAGTAAACTTTACATATTACTTTTTTTATTCCTCCTCCTACTAATCTTCTTTATCCTACTTCTCCTCTTTTTCATTCTCTAATTCATTCAAACCCTCCTCAGACATACCTTCTTCATTAATGTCTTCTTCTTCTGCTTCTCCTTCTCCTTCAATATTCTCCTATTCTTCCTTCTTTTCTTTTGCCTCACTATCCTCCCACACCATTACACTACTTATTACAATCAATATCTTCTTTTCACTCAAATCCCTAATTTTTAGTGCTTTTTATTTTTTATATTTATTCTTTATTTTATTTTTTATACTCAATATTTTATTATCAATAATACATTATTATTCAATATATTATAATATCTAAAATTAAGTTTTATATTTTTTAATATTTATTTTTGTATTCTTAATTTAAATATTATAAAATAAATAATCTATTTTACTTTTAATTGCAAGTTCAGCTTAATCTAAATCACAAGTATTTAAATCGTAAATGATAACATCGCTTTCTAATATTAACTAAGTCATAAATTGAATTTTTTAATCATCAACAACTCTTTTTACTGCTGTATGTACTTCCTTAACTAAATTCTTACTCTCCTCTTCTCTTTTCCCATTTACACTTCCTATTATTAAATGACCAGCATCATTCTCTGTTTTCTCTTTACTTAATATATCAATCAACTCATTACATACTTTTGATTTTAAATCACTTATAAAGTATCTGCAACTTTTAAACTCATATTCTTATTTTTTTTTAATATTTTCTTCCATTTTATAACTTATTATTTAGTTTATTAATATAATATTTTGATTATTATTATATTTAAATTTTTCTATTTTTATTATATTATTAAACTAGGTATATATTTTATTAATTAATTTATTTTTATATTGATTATTTTTGTAAATAAATATTGAATATTTAAAAAATATATTATAAATTTTATTCAAATAAAAAAAAATAAATTCAAATTTATAATTCTTAAAAAATTAAAGGATAAATTTGATAAAATAAATATTAATAATTAAATAATAATTTTAAAATTAAGTAATAAGTATTAAGTTTTTATTTCAATTTTATTATGGCTGAAATATTTTTTATATTTTTAAATTATTTAAAATAATTATTTTCTTTATTTTTAACCATTTATTTAATAGTATATATCATTTTAACCATTTTCTTTATTTTTATTTTTATTTTAAATTAATTAAAAAAATAAATCGATATATATAAATCAAATTTAAATATAAAATAATAAAATATTAATTTTATATTTTATTAAAGTTTAATAATATTTTGGTGACTCTTTCTCGAAATTTATATTTTATTTATTCAATTATTTATTTATTCTTTTTAGTTTTATTTTTAAATATATATTTTTCACTGTAAATTCAAAAATTATTAATTTTTATTAATTTTTAATAATAATTTAATTTAATTATTATTGAAATTCAAATTTCAAAATTTTCAATTATAAATAAATATATAAATAATAAAATATTAAAAATTAACTTAATTATTGGGATTTCCAAATTTTGTAATTGGAATTTCAATATTCAAATTAATTTATTACTAAAAATTATTAACAAATAATAATCTTTAAATTTACACTGAAAAATATATATTTGAAAATAAAACTTAAAAGTATAAATATATAATATTGAATAAATAAAATATTAGTTTTCATAATAAACTTATCAAAATATTAATCTAAAAAAAAAATATAAAATTATAATTTATATAAATATTATAATAGATATAATAAAATATAATCTTTATATGAGCAAATAGGAAGAAGATTACTTTGAATAAGAAGAAGAGAGTTATTGTAAATTTAAAGATATATATTTAATTGCAAAAAATTTATAAATCAAAAGAGAATATAAAAAATAAAAAAATATAAATAGAGTATAAAAATAAATCTAAATAAATATATTTAGTGGAGAAGGTATTACAGAAAATGAGTAGATATTATCGATAAAAAGTGGATCCATTAATAATATACAAGAATAAAAGATGGATTTTTACATTGATTGTATTTGTGCTATTGATACTGCGAATAATTTAATTATAAGGTTTTTATGTGATAGCTTATATGGAGGGTTTACTAGCTCTATAATTGACAGTATAGTTCTTCACTCCATTAGGTCTGCCAGATATCGAGGAGGATGATGATAGCAACTTAATAGTGGATTTATAACAGTTGCCTATTAATTAGAGCAGTCCGAGTGAACATAATAATAATGAGGAGTTCAAACCTATGATTAGAAGTGTTAGTGAATTCAAGTACTGGTAGAACATGAACAATAGTTGTCTCATCAGTCTCTTTCTTACCAACTTTGAATGTCTTGACTTGCCTGTCTTCTGGCCTTTTCTCTTAATCTATTTCTTAGGTCTAGTTGTTGTCACCTTCAAAAAGTTATGGGACCACTCCAATAAATATAATTATACTTTTTTCGATAAAAACAAAATCAAATACAATAACGGTAGTACTTACAATACTCACAACAATAAGTGATTTATTATTATAATATATATGTTATATACCATTCCATTTATATTTCTTTATTTTTTATTTATATTTCTTATCATTATTTTTCATAAATTTTATTTTTAGATTGCATTTTATTTATAAATCTTATTTTATGTATCTTTTATATTTCTATTTTATTTCTCCTTTATTTTTTTTAACACCATGTTTTATTTTATTCTATTTAATATTAAATATGATTAGGATACATATTTAATTTATTTTATAATTTATTGATACTATTATATTTATTATTTAAATAAATATATAATTATAATTAAATCTTCATTAATATTCTAAGTTT
>Ga0315908_10003596_pt1 | contig 11239 bp, 5 predicted proteins | sample LakEriMetagenome_12_FD_203520 | JGI IMG/M metagenome (GOLD analysis project Ga0315908, IMG submission 203520) | Freshwater fungal communities from buoy surface, Lake Erie, Ohio, United States - Buoy 4 MA124 | ecosystem: Environmental > Aquatic > Freshwater > Lake > Lake biofilm | place: USA...
TAAAGGGAAACAAGCTAATAGTAAAACACACACTTCGCAACACGGGCAAAAAAAGAATTGTTACAGAAACGTACTCTCATAATTTTATGCAGTTTGATTTTGGAGCGTTCAATCCCGATTACTCGCTTCAATTTTTAAACGGAACAATTAATCCTAGCAATTGTAAATTACTAGCCCCAAACAGAGTAAAAATTTCTGAAAATAAAATAGATATCGTTGAAGACTTTCCCGATTATTCCCCTTGCTTCGGGATGTTGGAACTGCAAAGCAAAAAAGGAAATTTCCACTTGCAAAACAAAAAAACGGGAATGTCGGTTACAATGGATTTGGATACCGATGTTACATCTTTTGCGCTCTGGATGTGGCAAAAATCTTTTTGTGCTGAACCTCGCGTAACAATTGATATTGAAGCCAATCAAACGGCGCAATGGGAAAGTAGCTACACTTTTAACAACTAATCAAAATCACTTTTTATAATCATTTAACTAAAATCAATATGTTATCATCCAAAAAAAAACTGACCTTTTTACTTCTATTACTGCTTCCAGGGGTAGTATTGGCTCAAACTTTTGATAAAATCGACCAGGGCATTCAATTTAGTTCTTTAGGCATGAATGTTCGGGTTGAATTTTATTCGCCGAGTATCGTTCGTGTATATAAAACACTGCAAACAGAGAATTACATTAACCAAAGTTGGGTCGTGCAACAGCAAAAAAAAGCTACAAAAGTAACCATCGAAAACAAGGATGGTTTTGTAAACTTAAGTTCTGAAAAATTGACTGTTAAAGTCAATCCAAAAACTGGAAGCATTCAATTTCTAAAGTTAAATGCCGAAAATCTTTTGTTAGACAAAGACTATGGAACCAATTTTTCCAATACATTGGCGGGTGGAAAACCTTTTTACAAAACACGAAGTGAATTTTTGTTAGAAAAAGACGAAGCCATTTATGGTTTAGGACAAATATTGGATAATAAATTCAACCGTCGCGATTCGCAACACCATCTTCAAAACGAGAATATGCACACGACTTCACCCTATTTTATGTCCATCAAAGGCTATGGCGTGTATCTGGATAATTATTCTATTTCCGATTTTGAAGACAACAAACAAGGGCTTTCGTTTGAATGTTTAGGCAAAGCCGTTGATTATTATTTTATGTACGGCGAAAATGCCGATGGTGTAGTTTCCCAAATACGCTGGCTTACCGGAAAAACACCAATGTTGCCTTTGTGGGCTTATGGTTTTTTTCAAAGTAAAGAGCGCTACAAAACTCAGGACGAAAGTGTTGAGGTTGTAAAAAAATTACGCAGTTTAAAAATACCTATCGATTGTATCATTCAAGATTGGAGATACTGGCCTGAACACGTAAATGACAGTATTTGGAATTCACACAGTTTTGACACCAAACGTTTTCCTAAACCTTTGAAATGGATTGACGAAGTTCATAAATTGAACACCAAATTGATGATTGTGGCTTGGCCGGCGATTGGTCCTTTGAGTCCACAATGGAAACCGTTTAAAGCACAAAATATGATTTTGAATTTTGATTCCTATCCTAAAACAAGCGGATGTAGGCCTTATGATGTTTTCAATCCAAAAGGGTTAGAAATGTATTGGGAATCACTCAATAAAGGGATTTACAGCTATATGAAAAATGACGCTTGGTGGCTTGATTCTACCGAACCGGATCATATGAACGTAAAACCAGAAGATTTTGAAGTACCAACTTTTGCAGGACCTTACAAAACAGTAAAAAATGCGTATTCACTCTTGCATAACAAAGGAATTGCAACCAATCAATTAGCGACAAATCCTGTGGATCGTGTGGTTATTTTGACCCGTTCTGGATTTATAGGACAACAAAAATATGGTTCGATTACTTGGAGTGGCGATGTACGATCTACTTGGGAGAATCTGGAAAAACAAGTCCCCGCGTCTTTAAATTTCGCTTTAATGGGTTTACCATATTGGAATTCTGATATCGGTGGTTTTCAAGCTTTCGACTGGAAAAAAGTAGGAGGAACGAAAAGCCCAGAATATCAGGAATTATACCTACGTTGGATGCAATTTGGGTTGTTTTCTACAATGATGCGTAGCCACGGTACAGGATTGCCTCGCGAGATTTGGAATTTTGGTCAAAAAGGTGATTGGTGCTTCGACGCACAAGCGCAATGCATCAACTTACGATACAGTTTGTTACCCTATATTTATAGTACATCCTGGAATGTAAGCGAACATGATGGTACATTTATGCGTGCCTTGTTTATGGATTTTCCTGAAGATAAAAAAACACACAATTTAGGAACCCAATTCCTATTTGGTAAATCAATTATGGTAGTGCCAATTACAAAATACGACGTAAAATCTTGGGAAGTCTATCTTCCAAAAGGTACCGATTGGTTCGACTATTGGACCAACGAAAAAATACAAGGAGGCACGACGCTGCAGCGCGTTGTTGACAAAGTTACTTTTCCACTGTACATTAAAGCAGGTAGTATTTTGCCTTTTGGTCCACAAGTACAGTATGCTACGGAAAAAAAATGGGACAATTTGTTGCTGAAAATTTATTCAGGTGCTAATGGAACATTTACTTTGTATGAAGATGAATTTGAAAACAACAATTATCAAAAAGGAGCGTATTCAGAAATTCCAATGACTTGGAATGAGAAAGAGCAAACGCTAACTATCGGGGAACGCAAAGGAAAATTCAAAGGAATGCTTGCAAAAAGAAAGTTTACAGTGAAATCAAATGCTGGAACCGAAAAAGTAGTAAGCTATTCTGGAAAATTGATTAACATCAAAATGTAAAAAAAATGAAAAACCTATTATTTACTGTTTTATTCGTTTGGACTTTGGGAACTCAAGCACAGAATAACAAAAAACCAAACGTAATTATCATCTTTAATGATGATTTAGGCTATCAAGATTTAGGTTGCTATGGATCGCCAAATATAAAAACGCCTCGTGTGGATCAATTGGCAAAAGAGGGAATGCGATTTACTGATTTCTACTCTGCTTCACCTGTTTGTTCTGCTTCGAGAGCAGCTTTGTTAACTGGATGTTATCCTCACAGAGTTGGGGTTGCTGGTGTTATTCATGCAGGAGCAACTCAGGGATTAAGTCCCAAACACATGACCTTAGCCGAAGTAATGAAAAGTGTCGGATATGCTACTGCCGCTGTCGGAAAATGGCATTTAGGCGACCAACCTCAGCATTTACCAACCAATCAAGGTTTTGATTCTTTTTTTGGAATTCCGTTTAGTAATGATATGTATCCTTCTAAAAATATTCCATATGCAGCAAATTGTCTCTTTAACGAAGGTTTTGATCTAGAAAAGATCAATGCACTTTTTACCAATATGAAGCCTAATGAAAAACAGCCTGAATCGGCCAAACACAAAGTGCCGTTAATGCGCAATATAGAAACTATCGAATTTCCTGTAGATCAAACCACTATTACCAAACGCTATGCGGACGAAGGGATTCAATTTATCAAACAAAGTGTTATAGATAAAAAACCGTTTTTTCTCTACTTAGCGAATTCGATGCCACATATTCCGCTTTATGTTTCGCCCCAATTTAAGGGTAAAAGTAAACGCGGACTTTATGGTGATGTAGTAGAAGAAATCGATTATCATACTGGAAGAATTTTAGATTTGTTAAAAGAATTAAAAATCGATACAAACACCATTGTAATTTTTTCTTCTGACAATGGTCCTTGGTTGACTAAAGGCGAAGATGGAGGTTCAGCACTTCCACTGTTCGAGGGTAAATTCACTAGTTTTGAAGGAGGAATGCGAGTACCTTTTATCATAAAATGGCCTAATGTAATTAAAGGGGGTACAGTATCTAAAGATTTAGCTGCTACAATAGATGTATTGCCAACTTTAGCTCAAATTACAAATGCAAAACTCCCTGAAATAAGTTTAGACGGTCAATCGATTTTGGATTTGTGCAAAAATACTGATCACAAAACCCCACCTCATGAATATTTTTTTATGGTTTATAAAGGACAAGCTGTTCGAAATGGAGACTGGAAGTATCATAAAAAACGAACTTTCACAGTCAATAAAAACAGTACTATTGATGAAACACCCGCTTTATATAACTTAAAAGAAGATGTTGGGGAGACTAAAAATCTTATCAATGAGTATCCTGAAATCGCTCATAGATTGTCTCAAGCACTAGAGGATCATTTGACAAGATTGAATATCAAAAAATAAAATTTTACAAATTACAGTGATACAAATAACATATAGAAAATAGTGTAGTACTGTTTGGTGATATTATGTTGAAAATTACATGAACAGTATAATAAATTGTTCACTATGTATACTCATTGGTAAATTTCTTTTTATATTCGGAGGGAGTTATCCCAAAGAATTCTTTAAAACATTCTCTAAAATACTTCAAATCATTAAATCCAACTTCAAATGCGATTTGTGAAATATTCATGTTGGTTTGAATTAGTAATTGACCTGATTTTTTAAGTCGAATCATTCTAATAAATTCAGAAAGATTTTGACCAGTCAATGCTTTTAATTTGGTATATAAAACAGTTCTACTCATATTCATCTGTTCAATAAATACTTTTGTATCAAAATTTTGATTATTAATATTGCTTTCCACAATTGAAATTGCTGTTTCTAAAAACATTTCGTCAGCAGAGGTCACTGTCAAATTTTTAGGTTCTAAAATGATGTCCTTTTTAAATTTATTAATTAAATTAGCTCTTGTTTTTATTAAATTGTCTACTCTAGTGATTAGTATACTCGATTTGAAAGGCTTGGTAATATAAGCATCGGCTCCTATAGAATAGCTTTTTTCTTGATGTATCGAAGAGGTTTTGGCCGTAAGTAACAGGACTTGAATGTGGCTGGTAATTAAAGTGGTTTTAATGTTTTCACACAATTCAAAGCCATCCATTATTGGCATATTTATATCGCTAATTATCAAGTCTATAGGGTTTTTATGTGCTATCGCAATGGCATCTTCTCCATTTTCTGCAACAAAAATATTGTATTTGTCTTTAAATAATTCTTTTATAAAGTTTTGAAGATCTAAATTGTCTTCAACAATTAATAAAGTTCCAAATATTTTCTTTTCTGTGCCTTTATCTTTTGAACTTGTAGAAAGTTGTTTGTGAGATTGTAAATTAGATTCTATGAAATAATCGTTCCCTTCGATTGTATCAATTTCATTAATACATTCACTTTCTAAAAGGTGTTTTTTTCCCAGTTTTAAATAAACACTAAAACAGGTTCCGTTTGTTTCTGAGCTATTCACTATTATCTCCCCTTTGTGAAGGTTTACAAGGCTTTTGGTAAGTGATAATCCTATGCCAGAACCTAGTTCCATCTTTTTTTGATCTAATTGATAAAAACGTTCAAAAATCAGTTTTATGTGTTCTGGTGGAATCACATTTACATAGTTTATCACATCAATTTTAACATATTTTATATTTATTGAATCCTCCTGTTTAGTCGTTTTAGAAACATTGATAATAATGTCATTATCATCAACAGTAAACTTAAATGCGTTGGATAATAAATTGAATAAAATCTTTTTCATTTTTTCCCTATCAAACCATACTTCAATATTTTTACTTGAAGCATTAAATTGAAAATTGATATTTTTTTCTTTTGCTAATCCTTCAAAAGATTTTTTGATATCTTCGATAAAAGGAACAATGTCATTTTTTGAAGCTAAAAGTGATAATTTGCCGGAATCACTTTTTCTAAAATCAAGTATTTGATTGATGAGTTGTAATAACATTCTGGAGTTTCGATACATAATATCGTGTTGCTGGCGAATGTAACTATTACCCATCTTCTCTTCAATCATTTTTTCTAGTGGAGCAATAATGAGTGTCAAAGGAGTTCGAAAATCATGGGAGACATTTGTAAATAATCTTAATTTTAACTCATTTAATTCTTCTAGTTTTTCTTTCTCTAATCTTTCTTTTTTTAGTTCATTTTTTTCTTTAATTCTAAGCAATAAAATTTTTCTTATGTAGGATATCAACCCAAAAGATAAGGAGAAGTAAATAAGATAAGCCCACCAGGTTTTCCAAGGTGCAGGTAAAATTTTAATTTTAAATGTGTCTCCTTCTTCGTTCCATACCCCATCATTATTTGAACCTTTTACCTTGAATACATAATTTCCTTCAGGAATATTAGTGTAAACAGCTTTTCTTTGATTGCCAACATAATTCCATTTTTTATCGTTGCCTTCTAATATATATGAAAATTCATTTTTTTCAGATTGTCTAAAATTCAAGGCTGTAAAATCTATACTGAAATTATTTTGATCGTATTTTAATCTGACCTCTTGCAAAGCATCGGTAATTTTTTGATACGGTTCGTTATTTACATCAATATTATTAATATCGATTACTGGAACAAAAGTATTTTTTCGAATATCACTTGGATTAAAATAGGTAATCCCATTAGTACCTCCAAAAAACAATTCATTGTTACTTGTTTTAAGAAAAGCTCCATAATTAAACTCATTTCCTTGAAGACCATCCCATTGATTGTAATTTTTAAATTGATTAGACAATACATTTAATCTACTGATGCCATAATTGGTGCTAATCCACATATTTCCGTTGTTATCAGACAAGACTCCATATATAATATCATTGGGTAAACCTTCTTTTATACCAAAGTTTTTTGTTTCTCGCCTTAATGGATTATACAAAAACAATCCTTGTCCTTCGGTTCCAATCCAATAAAGGTTGTAATTGTCTATATAAATGCTGTTGACGAAAACTAAAGAATTTTTACTATCCTCTTTTTTATGAATATTTATCTGCGTTCGTTCTTTGGTATTAATATTTATTTTCTCAATCCCATTGCTTCCACCAATTAACAAAAAATCTGGATTTTTTGTTTGTACAATACTCATTATTGTTCTAGAATCTTTGTGAATTTGAGAAATTTTTTTGCGATGTGTATCGTAAATAAGTAAACCACCGGTTAAAGTTCCTATCCAAATATTACCATTTACATCATTAAAAAGGGTCAAAACTTTATACGATTGTAATGAAGTATCACTAGCTTTGGGAAAATCAATTTTATTAAATTGATACGGAAAATGATTTGGATTGAAATAATTGACTCCTCCATCATGAATTCCTACCCAAATATTGCCTTCTCGATCATTAATAACTGATTTGATATTGTTTGCGCTTATGCTATTTTTATTATTTGGTTCATTTTTATAGTAGGTAAATTTTTTGGTTTTTCTATTATAAAAGTTCAGCCCTCCCCCTTCGGTTCCAATCCATAAATTACCATTTTTATCTTCAGTCATACCACTCACAATTTTGTAGTTTAACTGGGTATTAGAATCTCCAAACGAAATTTCTTTAAAAACGTCATTATCTTTATTAAAATAGTCAACTCCGTCTGCCCAAGTCCCTATCCACATATCTCCTCTAGAGTCACATAGAATTTTATAAATTGAATTTTGGCATAAACTGGTATTGTTTTTTGCATCATGAACAATATTCTTTAAAACAGTATGTTCAGCATTAAAAATATAAATTCCAGAATAAGAGCCAATCCATAAATTTCCGGAAAGATCTTCGCAAATACTTCGAATAGCACTTCCAATTGCCTTTTTACCTTGAAATTTATAATCTACAAATGACCCCAATTTTGGGTCGAATTGAGCTAAACCTTTTTCGTATCCAAGCCAAATAGTATTTTTAACATCTTGAAATAAGGTAGGGCGATCTTGTGAATATTTGGCTAAATTTCTATTAACTGGAAACTTATATTTCTTAATGAAACCTTTTTTAGGATGATAAACCACAATATCTTGTGTGTTGCAAATCCATAAATTTCCATCTTTGGTTTTTAAAAAATATCTTGTATTGTTTTTTAAAATATCTGAATTATTGGATGTTATTTTTAGTTTAGTGATTTTTTTTGTCTTGATATTAACTTGGCTTATTCCATTACTAGTAGCAACCCAAATGGTTGTTCCATCTAGCTGAATAATGTCCCAAATAATATTGGCTTGAATAGAATTATTTGAATCGGAGTATTTATATTGTATAAAATTATTTTGATCAGGATTATATTGGTTTAATCCATCTTGGGTCCCAATCCATAAACTCCCTTTAGAATCCTGAAAAATAGCTTGAATATAATTGTTACTTAAACTATTTTTATCTTGTGAATTATGCCTATAAACAACAAATTTATTGCCATCAAATTTATTAAGACCATCTCTTGTTCCAAACCAAACATAGCCCTTCTTATCTTGTAAAATTGCCATTACAGACCTTTGGGATAGTCCCTTTGAAGAGGTAAAATGCTGGAATTTAAAATCTTCACCTTTATCCATGTATTCTTGGGCATTTAAGGCCGAAGAGAAACATATTAATAAGATAAAACTATATAAAAAGCGATTCTTCATAATCTTAAAATTAAGGTCAAAATAAACCTGCTGTTGTATCCATTATATCAATTTGCTTTCATTCAGTTTGTTGGCAACTGAACAATGCTTTATAAAGAAAAATTATTTATAGAACTTTGATACAATTTGAAAATAATTTTACTTTTCAGATAGTATTTCAAATAAAAATAGCGTTAATTTTTTTGCTAAACTAACAATAAATTTAATTAAATATTACGAATAATTAAAAAAGCAACTATTAAAGTACTAATTGAAATTGTGCAATTGGATCTTGTACTTTAATAGATGCTAAGGTTTTTTTGCTTGTAGATTTTAGCTATTTAACAACTCCAAAAGAATAACTTGTAGTTTGTGTATAGGTGTGTTTTGGTTCTAATACCGCTGAAGGAAAATTTGGATGGTTTGGTGCATCTGGAAAATTTTGTGTTTCTAATGCAAACCCACTTCTATAGTTGTGGTTATCTCTTCTTTTTCCTTCCAAATCCCCTTTCATAAAATTTCCGCTATAAAATTGTAATCCCGGCTGATCAGAACTAACTGCCATCAATACTCCCGATTCAGGAGAATAAATTTCTGCAATTTTTTCATAAATCCCCATTGGTTTATTGATTATAAAATTATGGTCATAACCTTTTCCAAAAAGCAATTGTTCATATTTGTTGTCAATTCTCTCGCCAATAGCTGTTGGGATATTAAAATCTAACGGGGTTCCTTGCAGATTTCTCAGTTCTCCAGTAGGAATCAAGGATTCATTAGTAGGAGTAAATTTTTGCGCATTAATGAATAGTACGTGATCTAAAATAGTATTTTTAGAAGTTCCTGATAAATTAAAATAACAATGACTTGTAGGATTTATTATTGTAGTCTTATCTGTTGTAGCAGAATACAAAAGCTTCAAACTGTTATCGTCTGTTAGAATATAAGTAACTTTTATAGTCAGATTTCCAGGGTATCCTTCCTCGCCGTCTTTTGAAAAATAGGTTAATTCTAAAGCTTCATTTCCTTCAATCTTCACTGATTTTGCATTCCATACTTTAGAGTAAAAACCGCTTGTCCCTCCGTGGAGATGATTTTCATTATTGTTGATTGTTAATTGATATTGCTTTCCATTTAACGTAAATCTTCCTTTATCGATTCTATTACCAAAACGTCCTACAATTGGACCACAATAAATATCAGATGAAGATAAATAGTCTTGAATAGTCTCAAATCCCCAAACTACATCTTGAAAATTACCTTCTCTGTCAGGAACCCATAGTGAAACAACACGTGCTCCATAATTAGTAATTTGAGCAGTCATACCCTGTTTGTTTTTTAAAGTAAAAAGATTAGTGGATTTGCCATTTATCTTTGTCTGAAAGTTCGATGAAGGTATTTCTTTAATTGTATTCGAATTTTGACTATAAGAAACGAACTGAAGAAGGAATGCTAACAATACAATTTTATACTTAATCATGTTATAACTATTTTAAATCATTAATTTTTTTTAAATACCTCTTTTTTTTAATCCTATAAGCGCTTCTATATAATAGTAATCGGCATAATTGAGTGGAACACTAATTTCGTTTCCCATGGGAAGACTACCAACACTATTCTTTAGAACAAAATGACCATTTTCGCCTAATTTTGCTGTATACACATCAGTTGCTAAAGACTCAAGTATGTGAGTTGCTTGTTTCAAGTATTTATCATTGGTATAGCTGCTTAGTTCGATCAAGCCAGAAGCCAGAATAGCTCCGGAAGAAGCGTCCCTGGGAGCATTTGGTATATTGGGCGCATTAAAATCCCAATACGGAACACCGTCTTTTGGGTAATTAGGATTGTTTAAAATAAATTTAGCGATTTTCTCTGCAAAGTCTAGGTATTTTTTATCTTTAGTATATCTATAACACATGGTAAACGAATAAAGCCCCCATGCTTGACCACGGGACCACGAACTCTCGTTAGCATAACCTTGTGCTGTTATTTTATTGATTACACTTCCTGTTTCTGGATTATAATCAACCACATGATAAGAACTACCATCATGTCGAAAATGATTCTTCATGGTTGTATTTGCATGAGTTATGGCTATTTTATTGTATTTATCATCACCTGTTAGCAGGGAAACTTCGAATAACATTTCAAGGTTCATCATATTGTCAATAATTACAGGAAAACGCCAGCCTTTCTTACTTTGCCAATTGTCTTTTAGATCCCAACTCTGAATACACCCGACATTTTTGTTAAAACGAGTAATCAATGAGTTTGACGCGTCAATCAATACTTGTTTATATTTAGGGTCATTAGTAATTTTATAAGCTTTACCATATGAATTATTGAAGAGAAACCCAAGATCGTGGTCATTGGTAAGATCTTTATCCGCTAAAAATATTTTTTGATTGGATTCAGCAGCTTCTTTCCATTTAGGGTCTAATGTAATTTCATACTGCATCCAGCAAACTCCTGGCCAAAACCCTTTGGTCCAATCATAGCTATCTAATACCCAACGAATAGATCCATCTTTTTCAATAGTTCTAGGGATTTTATTTTCTTTGATTGAAATGGTTCGTAAAGAATTTAATTGTTGTTCACTTTCCTTTAGGGCTTTCTCACTAAATTTGGGTGTTTTACAGGCATTTATTATCATAACTAATGATAAAATTATCGCCTTACTAATTGCAATTTTCATATTTTAATCGTTTTTTTTATGAGTTAGCTTTATAATTTCTATAGTAATATAAAAACCTTAGTTTGTTTTTATATTTGGATAGGCTTTTAAGCCAATAATTTTATTTCAATTACCATTTTAAAAGAATACATACAAAT
>Ga0315908_10003599_pt1 | contig 11231 bp, 9 predicted proteins | sample LakEriMetagenome_12_FD_203520 | JGI IMG/M metagenome (GOLD analysis project Ga0315908, IMG submission 203520) | Freshwater fungal communities from buoy surface, Lake Erie, Ohio, United States - Buoy 4 MA124 | ecosystem: Environmental > Aquatic > Freshwater > Lake > Lake biofilm | place: USA...
TACATTTCGTAGTCATAGGAAGAAGAAATTGCTTTGCAACCTATTTCACCGAAGCGTCTTAAATATTCAGCATATTCAGGGTTTGCAATAATTGGAGCATGTCCAGCACCTTCGTGGATAATATCTGGAGCAGGGGTGTATTCTATGTGTTCTAATTGTCGGATATCAGAAGCAATAACCAAAACGTTATAAGCTTGAAATTCCATGAAAGCATTGGGCGGAATAAATCCATCAACGGCAACCGCTGCCCAACCTATTTCTTTCAAAATCCGATTCATCCCATACATATTTGGGATATTTTCAATTTCAAGACCTGTTTTTTCTAATCCATTTAAATACGATTCGTGAGCTACTTTTGATAAATAACTTACGTTTTTTCTCATCACATACCTCCAAACCGCTTGATTGATCGGAGTATAATCCGAGTAATCTTGAGGTTTTATAAATTGTTTTAAATGCGCTGGAAGTCGCTCTATTAATGGATTACTTTCAAAAGGTGCTTTCATAATTAAACCAAATAGGTAAGTGTAAAAGTACTAATTTTTCAGGTTAATTTCCAATAAATAATATCGATTTCTTATAATTAATATTGTTATATTAATAATTTAATGATTTTTCAAAAAAAAACCTACCGATGTGGGTAGGTTAATTTATTAATTTGAATTATAATTTTTATTTTTTTTCAGGTGGATATTGCGCTAAAATTTTGGTTACAAATTCATTAATTCGGGCCTCTTTTTCATCCATTTTTTTTGTCAAATAGCCATTTCCTTCTCCTTGCCAAATCAATTCTTTTTTATTTGCATCTATAATGTCGATAAAAAGAGTCCCTTCTGTAGTTCGTGTTACCGTTGTTTGTCCACCCCACATAAAAGGATCCCAACCCCATCTCCAGCCAAAGCCCCAATTGTTGTTGAACTGATTAACGTCAACTTGTTCTTTTTCTTTAGTAAAAATGTTAATTAATAAATCGGGTGTTTCACTTTTTGTAAATCCCTTATTTGACATTTCTTTATCAATTGCTCTCAAAATTCTCTTTTTGTCTAAATCTGAAATTTCTACTTTGTCAATTCCGCTTTTTTGAAATCCAAATGTTTTGTAACGACTAAAGTCAACATTAGTATCATAATCTGAATTTACCATTACAGAACTGCAAGAGGTCAATAAAAAGAACATAAGTACAGTGATAATTTTAATTGCTTTCATGATTAATTGATTTATTTGTTAATATTAATTGAGTAATGAATCGTCAACACTATTTGGAAGAGTAACTTTTAATAAAGGTTCTACTTCCATTGCTCGTTTAATTGCAAAAATCGCTCCTTCATTTCTGGCCCAACTTCTTCTAGAAATTCCGTTATTGACATCCCAAAAAAGCATCGATTGTAATCTTCTTGAAGCTTCTTTAGTTCCGTCAAGAACCATACCAAATCCACCATTGATTACTTCTCCCCAACCTACGCCGCCTCCATTGTGAATAGAAACCCAAGTGGCGCCTCGGAAACTGTCCCCAATTACATTTTGAATTGCCATATCGGCAGTAAAACGGGAGCCATCATAAATATTTGAAGTTTCGCGGTAGGGAGAATCGGTACCAGAAACATCATGGTGATCTCGACCTAAAATTACAGTTCCAATTTCTCCTTTATTGATAGCATTATTGAAAGCTTGAGCTATTTTTACTCGTCCTTCGGCATCTGCATATAGGATTCTAGCTTGCGAGCCTACTACTAATTTATTTTCTTGAGCGCCTTTTATCCATTGGATATTATCGGCCATTTGTTGTTGGATTTCAGAAGGTGAATTTTTCATCATTTCTTCTAAAACTTGGCATGCAATAGCATCTGTTTTGGCTAAATCTTCTTGTTTACCCGAAGCGCAAACCCACCTAAATGGTCCAAAACCATAATCAAAACACATTGGTCCCATAATGTCTTGAACGTAACTCGAGTATTTAAAATCAATTCCGTTTTTGGCCATTACATCAGCACCAGCGCGGGAAGCTTCCAGCAAAAATGCATTTCCATAATCGAAGAAATAAGTGCCTTTTGCATTGTGTTTATTGATTGCAGCTGCATGTCGCCTCAATGTTTCTTGAACTTTTTCTTTAAATAATTCAGGATTGTTTGCCATCATTTCGTTGGCATTTTCAAATGAAATTCCAACCGGATAATAACCCCCAGCCCAAGGATTATGTAACGAAGTTTGATCTGAACCCAAATCGATTTGTATGTTTTCTAAATCAAATCGTTCCCAAATATCAACCACATTTCCTAAATAGGCTATCGAAACAACTTCTTTATTTTCAAGTGCTTTTTTGACTCTTGGTACTAATTCATCGATGTTTTCTATCACTTCATTTATCCAACCTTGCGAGTGACGAATGTGGGTTATTTTTGGGTTTACTTCAGCACAAACAGTAACGCAACCAGAAATATTTCCTGCTTTTGGCTGTGCACCACTCATACCTCCCAATCCAGAAGTTACAAATAAACCCCCTTTAGGATTTTTCTTAATTTTTCTAAAACCGTTTAATACGGTAATTGTAGTTCCGTGAACTATACCTTGAGGACCAATATACATATAACTTCCAGCGGTCATTTGCCCGTATTGCGAAACTCCTAATGCATTCATTTTTTCCCAATCATCTGGTTTTGAATAATTTGGAATAACCATACCATTGGTGACAACCACTCTAGGAGCATCTTTATGAGAGGGAAATAAACCCATCGGATGACCAGAATACATGGTTAACGTTTGCTCATCGGTCATTTCCGAAAGGTATTTCATGGTAAGTCGGTATTGCGCCCAATTTTGAAAAACTGCACCGTTACCTCCATAAGTAATTAATTCATGAGGATGTTGCGCAACAGCATAATCAAGATTGTTTTGAATCATTAGCATAATTGCTTTTGCTTGTTCGCTTTTACCAGGATATTCAGAAATTGGTCGGGCGTACATTTTGTAATCAGGACGCAAACGGTACATATAAATTCGTCCGTATTTTTCTAATTCTTCAGAAAATTCTTTTATTAAAACGGCATGATCTTTTGGATCAAAATATCGGAGAGCATTTCTAAGCGCTAGTTTTTTTTCATCGTCAGATAAAATTTCTTTTCGTTTTGGAGCATGATTAATCTCTGTTTCAAACTTTTTAGGTTCGGGTAAAACAGTTGGAATTCCTTCTTTTATTTGATCTTGAAAAGTCATTTTCGAATTTATTTTAGCTTATTTCTGATTTCGTTTGTTTTTTTATCAAATCCATATGGACAATGTTTGCAGCCACTTTTACAGCAATAACCACGATTTAAGTGGAATTTCTCTGTAAAGCACTTGTAACCTTCAGGAGTGAGGTAATAATCTTCTCCTTCAATTAATTTTTTCTCATTTTCCCTATCGTTCATATTACAAATTTATAAACTTTATGATGAATGTATTCTTTTGTTAAGATATTATTAGAATTTAATTTTCAATAAGAGTTATCTTTGCTATTACAAAATTTAAAAAACAGTCTCTTTGGTTGTAAACCAGCAAATACCATTTCAATTTCCAAATGAAATCACTTTACACATAAAGCGTGAAGATTTGATCCATCCCTTTATTTCTGGAAATAAATTTAGAAAATTAAAATACAATTTGCTTAAAGCAAATGAAGAGAAAAAAACACAGCTATTAACTTTTGGCGGTGCATTTTCAAATCATATAGCTGCGGTTGCTTATGCTGGAAAGAAAAATAATTTTGAAACTATTGGGATTATTCGGGGAGATGAATTGGAATCTCAAATTTATGAAAATCCCACTTTACTATTTGCTCAAGAATGTGGAATGAAATTTCATTTTGTGACTCGAGAGGAATATAAAGATAAAACCACTGATTTATTAATTGAAAAATTTAAAAACATTTATGGCGATTTTTATTTGATTCCCGAAGGAGGAGCTAATTCATTGGCGGTTCAAGGTTGTGAGGAAATACTTTCAGAAGAAGATTCGCAATTTTCTCACGTTTGCTGCTCAATTGGAACTGGCGGAACCATTTCAGGGTTAATAAATTCATCTCAATCCCATCAAAAAATAATTGGATTTCCGGCACTAAAAGGTGATTTTTTGTCAGAGGATATTCGTAAATTTGCAGTGAAAACCAATTGGGATTTAATCACCGATTATCATTTTGGTGGTTATGGAAAAATAAATGAAGAATTAGTTCGTTTCATAAATGATTTTTATCAGCAAACTAATATTCCATTAGACCCTATATATACTGGGAAAATGCTATATGGAGTAGTTGATTTAATTGAAAAAGATTATTTTCCAGACGGAGCTAAAATTTTGGCGATTCACACTGGTGGAATTCAGGGAATAAAAGGAATGAATTTGTATTTAAAAAAGAAAAATCTACAACAAATTATTACACAATGATTAGAAAAATAGCCTTACTATTAATCGTTTTATTTGCGGCAAGCTGTACTTCAAAAAAAGTTGTAATTCAAACTACAAGACCGAAAAATTACAAACCGCCAACAAAAGTGGAAGTTGTTAAACCGATAGAAAATACCAATACTGTGGTAGTTTTAACTGATTCTGTAAAAACAATCGAACCTAAAACTGAAATTTTAGAAGCAACTACGAAAGTTAAAGTTACTACCGAAATAGTCATGGCCTATATTGATTTGTATAAACCAATAGCAAAAAACAATATGGTTCAATACGGAATTCCTGCAAGTATTTGCCTTGGTCAAGGAATTTTAGAATCGGGTGCTGGAACAGGGCCTTTAAGTGCTATTGCAAACAATCATTTTGGTATCAAATGCCATCAAGATTGGAGCGGACCATCAGTAAAATACGACGATGATGCTGCCCAAGAGTGTTTTAGAAAGTACAATCAAGCGAGCGAATCTTATAATGACCATGCGTTATTTTTGAAAAATAGAAGATGGTACCAACCGTTATTTAAATTAGAAAAAGACGATTACAAAGCTTGGGCAAAAGGGCTTAAAGCTGCTGGTTACGCTACAGATCCTAAATATCCTGAAAAATTAATTGCTATAATTGAAAGATATCATTTAGATCAATATGATGCTGAGGTTTTAGGGAAAGAGTATATTGCTCCTGTTACTCCAGTTGCTCAACCAATTGTAAAGAAAAAAGAGTATGAAGTTATCAAAGGAGATACAATGTATTCTATTTCAAAAAAATTCAATATTTCGATTGATGATTTAAAGGCAAAAAATAATATTTCCGACACTACTATATCAGTTGGACAAGTATTAATTATAGAATAAAATTCACAATATTAAGATGTTATATAAAAGAAGCAGCGCACTATTTGCGGAAGCAGAAAAAGTAATTCCAGGAGGAGTAAACTCTCCTGTAAGAGCATTTAAAGCGGTTGGAGGCACCCCTATATTTGCGAAAAGCGCAAAGGGAGCTTATGTTTTTGATGAAGACGGAAATCGATATATAGATTATATTAATTCATGGGGCCCAATGGTTTTAGGGCATGCCTATCCGCCTGTAGTTGATGCGGTGATTGAGAAAGCCAAACTAGGTACTTCTTTTGGAATGCCTACAGAGATGGAAACTCAAATTGCAGCTTTAGCAATTAAAATGGTTCCAGGAATTGATAAAATACGTTTTGTAAATTCGGGAACAGAAGCTTGTATGAGCGCCATCCGTTTGGCCCGTGGGTTTACCAAAAAAGATAAAATAATAAAATTTGCTGGATGTTATCACGGACATTCAGATTCCTTTTTGATTCAAGCGGGGAGTGGAGCAGTGACTTTTGGTTCGCCAAATAGCCCTGGAGTAACTCAAGGAACTGCAAAAGATACTTTGCTAGCAAAATACAATGATATAGAAAGTGTTAATTCACTGGTGGATGCTAATTTGGGCGAAATTGCTGCAATTATTATTGAGCCTGTAGCAGGAAATATGGGTTGTATTCCGCCAAAAGAAGGATTTTTAGAAGCGTTAAGACAAATGTGTAATGAGAATAATATCTTGTTAATTTTTGATGAAGTAATGACAGGTTTTCGATTGGCTAGGGGTGGAGCTCAGGAACTACTAAATGTAAATGCTGATATTGTTACTTTTGGGAAAGTCATAGGAGGAGGTTTACCTGTTGGCGCATTTGCCGCGAGAGCAGAAATCATGAATTATTTAGCACCCTTAGGGCCAGTTTATCAAGCGGGAACATTATCAGGAAATCCTTTAGCAATGGCTGCGGGATTGGCAATGTTAAATGCTTTAGAACAAGATAATTCTGTTTTTCAAAGGCTTTCTGAAAAAACACATTATTTAGAAAATGGAATTCAAAAAGTACTTTCTCAAAATGGAATTTCGTTTACTATAAACCGTCTAGGTTCTATGATTTCTGTACACTTTGATGCAGATCCAGTTTATGATTTTCAAACTGCTTCAAAAGGGGATAACGAAACGTTTAAGAAATTTTTCCACGGTTTATTAGCAGAAGGAATTTATATTGCACCTTCAGCATATGAAACTTGGTTTATTTCAGATGCTTTAACCTATGAAGATTTAGATTATACTATTAAAGCAATTGATAAAGTTGCAAAAACATTATAACAAAAAAAGGGCTTTCATTTGAAAGCCCTTTTTTTATTAAATTTTGAAATTATTATTTTTCAAAAGCGTCAGTACTCAATAATTGATTGTAAAGAGCGGTATTTGCTTTTAATTTTTCAAGTTGATTAGAATCGATACTAGCTTCAATTTTCAAACCTACAATTCTAGACATTTCTTTTTTGCTTTCATTTGTTTCAGAAGAACTTTGCATTACTTGGTGTTTCATTTCAAATAAACCATAGAATGCAAGAGTTAAATTTTCGTCAAGTCCTAAAAACTTAGAAATGGCAATTCCATCTTTTTTACCTGCTTGTTCAGGAGTAAGTTTTACAACCTCTTTAGTTTCATCGGTTGAAGTCTTTTTCTTGTTCTGAGCATTAGTAGTAATGCTAAAAGCTAACATTAAAAAACACGCAATTATTATTTTTTTCATGACAATTGATTTAAATTTAGTTCAAATCTAAATTATTTTTCTTGAACTAAAAAATAAATAATTATTAATCTTCAGTTTTTTCTACTTTACCTTCTTTTTTCTTCTTTTTTTCTTCCATTTTTTCTTTCATTTTCTCCTTCATTTTTTCTTTTCTATCATCTTGAATTTTATCCCAAATAGCATTTTGCTCTGCAGTAAGAACTTTACTTATTTTTTCTTTCATTGCTAGACGATCTTCTTTGCTTGGTTTAAAGTTTGGGTCTGCTTTTTTGGCTTCTTGTTCAGCAATTAGAACTTTCATTTGTTTTTGTTGCGCTTCAGTAAGTTTTAATTTTTTTGTCATTCTTTTCAATGCCTTTTCCGCTCGTTCTGTTGGAGACATTTTTTCAATTGGATCTTTACCCTCATTTTCACTGTTTTCAACTTGTGCGAAAGCCGACATTCCTATTGCTAATAAAGCAACTACAATAAATCTTTTCATATTATTTTCTTTTTATGAGTTATAACAGTTAGACGATAATTTTGTAAATTGGTTTAAGCTTTAACAAAAAATTAATTTCTTTTAACAAAAAAGGGAACTCATTGAGTTCCCTTTTTTTTATTTATTTAAAATTACTTTCTTGACTGTTTTATTATTCTCATTTTCAATTGAAAGGAGGTAAACACCACTTTGTAAATTTCCAATATTCATTACTTCGTGAGTACTATTTGTTGTAGTTTCCATTACAAATCTTCCTTGTACATCATAAAGTTTTAATTTTGAAGTCCCTATCGCTTGTGGAATATCGATGTTTAAAATATCTTTAGTTGGATTTGGATATACCGAGGTGTTTGATAAACTATTTGTTTCAATTCCTAAAGAATTTGTAATGTAACAAATATCTAAACTAAATGAATTTACAGTACCACCGTCACCATTATAAGGATCTTTAATTTTAAGAGTCCATTCACCATCAGCAACATAATTATTAAAACCACTTAACGCTTCATATGGAGCAATTAAACCAAAAACAGATGGATTTCCAGAACATTGAGGAGCTTCTCCATTATCGTCTAAAGTACAAGCGATGTTGTCATGATCACCACAAGCCTCTTTAAATAATATAACTTCAGGACTTCCAATACTTGCTGGGCCAACAAGAGAAATAGTCATGTCTTGAATGTAAGTATGAGTTAAATTAAGGCTAACTTTCATACTTCCTATTGTGTGACCGCCAGTTACAGTTACTGGAACGCTGGCACTAGAATTAGCTACTGATGCAATAGTTGCAGTTGTAAAATTCGTTGCATTGAAAACAGCTGTACCACAAACTAGAACTCCTGTTTTAAAATTATATACAGTTGCATTGCTAGATAATCCTGAACCACATTGATTTAATGGAGTTACTCTCCAATAGTAAACAGTGTCCTGAGACAATCCTCTTGCTGTATATCTATTTGTTGTTACCGTAGCATTATAAACTGTTGTGCTAAAATTAGCAACAGTGGATACTTGAACATTATAAGACTCTGCATTAAATTGACTACCCCATGTTAAATTAACAGAAGTAGAAAGTCCAGTTTGTAAATTACTTGGTGAACTTAAAGTTACAGGTACAAAACTAGAATTGTATATTTTTAATGTTTTATATCTTGTTTCTGTCTCAGTTCCATTATTTCCAATTATTCCGATATTGTATTCTCCTGGTTGTACATTTGAAAGACCAGAAATAGTCATTGTTACCGTTCCGTTTGCACTTAATGAAGCATTGCTAAAGCTAGCTGTTGCTCCTACAGGTAGTCCTAATGCAGAAAAATTTGTAGTTCCTGTACCGGTTTGTTTATAAGTGTAAGTAAATACCGCATTTTGATTAGAACAAACAGTTAAATCATTTGATGTTGGTACAAGTGAAAATGAAGAAGTTAAACCAGTAATCACTAGCGAGTAGTTTTGCTTACCTGTTTGCAATAACCCTTTATGACTTATTGTAATGGTATAGTCACTATTGGTAGGTGAGTCAATTTTTACTTGTTCTATGTTGTCAACAGCATTATCTTCTGATTGAATAGCTTCGCTTGAAGTAATTGAATTTAGTTTCCAAGGGAAATAGGTAACTGCATTTTTTCTAATTCTAATATCTAAATCATTTACTAATGCTTTTGTAGGGTCATTAGCTGGAAGTCCACCGTTATTTGCTACTCCAGGTACATCTGTCCATGATATTGACGCAATTAAGGGCTCAGTTCCACTTGCTTTTACTACAAATGTAGTAGATTGCTCTTGATTTAAATTTTCTTCTGAAATCCATGAATTCAAACCGTTTCCAGTGATTGTTTCTGCTGCTTTTTTTGCATTCAATAAACCCCATCCAAAAATTGGATCCGGACCTATATTTCCTGCATCATCGGCAGTGTGACAAGCTAGTCCCTTTAGAGTTGCAGCTTTCATGAAACTGGTTGTAACATTTTTATAATGTTGTTGCAAAAGCAAAAGGGTTCCAGCCACATTTGGAGAAGCCATAGAGGTTCCAGACATTGTAGTCGTAGAAGTATCACTTGTGCTATTTGTAGAAGTTACAGAAGTTCCATTTCCAGTAATATCTGGTTTAATTCTGTTATCGTCAGTTGGTCCTTGATTACTTGAAGAATTAATTGTTACACTTGTTAATGTTCCATTTGCAGCAACTACTGCATCATTAGCATTGGCAACAACCAAATTATTTTTAGAAACTTTATTTCCAGTTAATTTATCATAACCAAAAGAAAGCGGATCTGGATTAGCATTGCTTTGCCCTTCGTTACCAGCAGATAGTACTGCTAAATAATAGGGAGAAAGATAGGCAATTTCATCCCAATCTTTTGCGTCCTGAGTATAGGCTCCAATGTACCAAGAAGGTAAAATAGTTCCATTTGAACCCGTAATAGGAACACCATAAGAATGATTAGAAATTAACATTCCAAGTGGAACTTCTGATAAAGCTTCTGAATTATCATCAGTCCATTCAAAAGTTCTTGCTTGAGCCATATATGCCATACCTTTAGTATTTGCATTGGCATTAGAAGCCATAATTGTTCCTGTTACGTGGGTAGCATGTGAAGCATAAGTTGTGCTTGAGGGGTCATCTACAACAGTAACACGACCAGAAAATAAATTATGACTACTTCTAACTGTTCCACCGTCCCAAACTCTAGCTACCATTCCTTGTCCGTTAAGGTCTAATCCTAATGAACCTCCAGAATTTAAATGATTTGCTCTAGTAGATCTGGCCGCACTAGCATTGTTATTGGTATAGTAAACAGGGAATCCATCAGGGGTTAACTTCATCAATTCACTGATAGATCCATCATTTCCAACTACGCGAATAGGCCAATTATTGACTATAGCAGTTGCTTCGGCTTTTTGCTTCTCTAAAGTTGTTTTTTTCTTTAAATTTTCCTGGAGTTCTTTAATTTTTGATAAATCATAATTACCAACAATATTAACTACATCTTCTTTTGTTTGAGAAAAAATTAAATTTGCAAAAAGTAATAAAAGAAGTGATAAAAGGTATGTTTTTTTCATTTTTGATGGATAAAAATTGAATAATTTTAAGAATTGATTTATTTAATTGAACAATATCTTATGATAATTAAATTAATGTAATGCAATGATACATTTTTTTTTCATTTTTGTAAAGTATCAATGCTTAAGATATTGCTTTTTAGAATTAATTTAACACTTTATGAAGTTATAGTAAAATGAAATTCTATTTACCTTCAAATCTTAACTTTAATTCAGCGGCCATTTTTTCGTGTGTATCTACAAATTGTTTGTCGTCATAACTCAACCTTAAAGTTTTGAATTCGGTTAAATATTTAGTTGCTTTTTCAAATTCATTTGTAATAATACTAGCAAAAATAATATTTCTCAACATCGCAATTCCCACTTTTTCATCAATTCTTGCTTTACTGTCGTCATAATTAACTTCGGTTAGTATTTTTTCCCAAATAGCAATTGCACTGGCAAGATCTTTTACAGCATCTTCTTGATGTTCGGTATAATTTTTATATCCTGAAACTGCAAAATCTCTGGCTTTTTCAACGTCGTCATATTCTCCTTTTCTGTTTTTCACAGTATATACATTTGCATATCGAGTTACCTTAACATAACCATATTGATCGTTCAAATATTGATTAATTCTTGCCATAATTGACTCAATTTCTTGTCTTTCGATATACAGTCGAGTTGGCTTAGAAC
>Ga0315908_10003600_pt1 | contig 11229 bp, 4 predicted proteins | sample LakEriMetagenome_12_FD_203520 | JGI IMG/M metagenome (GOLD analysis project Ga0315908, IMG submission 203520) | Freshwater fungal communities from buoy surface, Lake Erie, Ohio, United States - Buoy 4 MA124 | ecosystem: Environmental > Aquatic > Freshwater > Lake > Lake biofilm | place: USA...
AAAAATTTAACTCTTCATTTTTTAATTTAGTTGTATTCAAATCCATATTAAGCTATGCTATTTATTATTCATACTAATTTTAAAGACTCAAAGTTAAATCTTACATTTTATCTTTTTGATTTATCAACATTAATTATAATTTATCATCTAATTATTAGACCATATTTACTAATCATTGAATATCATTAAACTATTAATGATTGTTTTCATCTTCATATTAAATATTTAAGTTTAAATTTAAATTATTCAAAATATTTATTAAATCTCCATTAATTAAATTAACTTCCTTATTTTAAATTATTAAATATTTACTTAAACTACAAACTATTTATCAATATTTAATTTTTCGTTTTATTAAGATAATATTTCTATTTTATTTTCTTAAAATTAAATTAATTCGTCCTTTTTATTTATTTCTAATATTTATTATTAATATTGAGATAGTTTTTATTATTCTAATTACAATTATTATAAATTTTATGATAATAAATCTTTTTAATCTGATATTATTTAATTTTATTAGAAATTTTAAAAATCACTTTATTCTTTCTATATTTTATTTTCATTTTCTAATTTATAAATTTATTCTTTAAAAAAATTAATTTTTTCATTTTATTATGAAATTATAATATCTTATTTATATTTTTATTCATTCAAAATTTTATTTTCTAGAATTTATTCTTATAATTAATTTTTCATTAACTAGTAGTTTAAATTTATTTAATTAATATCTATTAATTAAAATTTTTACTAAAAATTTAAAAATAATCCAAATAAAATATCTCTTTATTTAATATTATTAAATTAAATTGTTAAATATTTAATATCACTAATACTTTCTAAATTTTCAATATTTTACCAATCATTATTAATATTTTAATCAATATTTGAATTATCAATAATTTACAAAACATTATTATTAAGTAGCTTTAAATAAGGTGAATTAATAGAGATTTTAATTTAATAAATTTAAGATTATTATTCAAAAATAGTAATAAATTATAAATCGATTTAAATTTACAACTATGATTTATTTTTAACATTCATTTACACATTGTAATTTTTAGAGAGACTGATTTTATAGATTTCTAAAAATAAATTAAAATAAATACCGGAATGAGTAGCAAGTATTTACTAATCCAACTCTTATTAGAAATTCTAATCAATTAAAATAGGACCAACTTATCCAAACAATGGGGCCATTGAGTATTAAGATACTCCTAAAACTGGAGTGCATTCAACATAAATGGTTCTGCCAACATCTTGAATGCTAGTTTAATAAAAACTGCCATTATTATCTTTGATTTATTTTAATTGCACATTTTCTTTACTGGTATAAAACCACTTACAATGAAGAGGAACTAGTTAGTTTTTCTTATGAAACTTGTTATCTTTTTTTGATATTACTTTGGCTATTAGAATTTCAGAAGAAATAGGGTTGCCCTCCAGTTCAAACTCATATTCCAAATCATCAATAAGTATCTACTTGTTTTCCATATTTTTAATTATATTTTAATTATAAAACATCAAATTATTATAATCTTATTATAAAATTATATAATTAAACTATATCAGGAATATTAAGGTTGGATTTCAATATTTGAAACATATTATTCGATAAAGTTATTATTATATGGTTTATATTGATGTTTTTGGTTTTGGATAAGGTTAATGAAACTGTTAAAATCATTTAAGAGAGTATTTTAATGTTAAATATTAGTTTCAAATTCAAGCTCAGTATTGATAATAAGAACAGGAGTGGTTATGGTAGGACTAAGCAACCATTTCTAATGACATTCATGCAATTGTTGCAAATATGATAATTGTATAGTGTTTTCTTCACTCCTGTTTCTTTTGATGCATCTCTTTTGACAGGTTTCAGGAGAAGTTTATAAATATACAAATCCATCCACTTTCCTTTCCGAGTTCTTGTATAATTAATCAAAAAATCCGTTGTAAAGTTCCATCTCAATGTCATTCATCACTCCTTGTTGTTTAAAGTTGTATGCAAATACGTTTTTGTCACTTTCTATGCTGCGTTCTGTTATTAATATATTGTATTCTTTTGTGTTCTATACTTCTTAAAACTGTTTTAGTCGAGATAATAAAGCGTATGATTAAAAAATGTAAGCATATCTTTAACTATCAGTGTATAACATTTCTAGTAAATTTATTCCGTTTCCTATATCTTACCATTGATTTACTGGTTCTTGAAATACTTTAAAATCATTTTTAAATTCACTTTTCTCTAATATTCTTAAAAATGTTGATTTACCAGCCCCTATATTTCCCTCTAAAGATAAAATCACTTACTTATTTTCCATAAATTATTATTTATATTTATTAATTGAATTTAATTTACATATTCCTATTATTGCGCTTAATTAATTAAAAATTTTTATAAATTATATAAATTTAAAAAAATAGATATAAATAGTTATAAATAATTAAATGAAATTAATAAATTAAAATGGATTAGTCATCTAAAACTCTAAAAGATCATTAGGATTGGGTATATAGTGTTAATTCTTCTCCAAATAGTAAATGGATAGTGTCAGGCCTTTGGTATAAAACAATAAAGATATGGAAAATAAATTAAAAAATAGTATAAGATACGTTAATAACAACAAACGTCAACAATCAGTCCAATCAAATTTTATAATACAATTCTAAAATTATATAGAATAATTTTATTATTCAAGCAAATAATAATGAAATTTAAGGTAATATTAAAATATAAGTAGAAAATAATTTAATAATATGAGATAATATTACATTACAATGTAGTAATGATATAGTTGTTGATAATAATCAAATATTAGGACACACAGTATAGTTAAGAGTAAAAATAATAAATTAATTGATCTTAATAATATGTCGAATCTTTAAAATAATAATAATCATGCTTTTAATTAGCCAAATATAAAAAAAAAAGAAAGAAGATTATAATGATGATAAATCAGTAAAATAATGCTAATCTGTTTTTATCAATCCTGTACTAATTGATTGTGGACATTCATTTTGTTAAAATTGTTCTAAAAATTCATTATGTAAAAAAGAATATCCATTTTGTAGAAAAATTGTTAAGAGCAAGAAAAAAATTTTTTTAATAATTCATTTAATTTTTATTATTCAATTATTAAATTTATATTTTAAAAATAATTATTTTATTTATTTAAATTTTAATTGAAATTTTATTAATATAAAAAGAGATAAGAAAAATATATATGTCTTTAAGTCAAATTTTTTTTATTGTCGATGTTGTTGGTAAAGGCAAAAAACTTATATATGCATATCCAAATTAAGATATAGAAAAAGAAGAATTAAATTTAAAAACTGATTTTATTAAAAATGATAAAAAAGAAAATAATAATTAAACTTTAGTTGAGGAAATGATACAGATATTTCTAAAAAACAGAGAATACTGTAATTAATTATTAATTAAATTTATTTTTTAGTTGCTCTTTTGCCTGGATACAAATATTTTGGATTTACTCATAATTTTATTACTCATTTTTTTAGCCCTAAAAAAACTAATTAAATAATTTAAATTGTAATTGAAGATAGGATATTTTTAAGCAGGTCTATTTTTGTAAACAAACACAATAATTTAGAAGAGCTATTAGATAGTGATAAGCAATAAACAAATTAGAATAATTAGAGTATTTTATAATAATAAAAAGAAAATGAAAATTTTTAAATTTAGAATACTTTATAAATCAAGTAAGATATTTAGGAAGAATACGATTTAAATAATCTTAATAGTTTTAATATAATTTTAATGATTAAAAACTGTGATAACTTAGATATACTAAATGATTTCAAATCATTTTTAAATTTTTTCGCTAATGGTTTAAAATACGAAGAAGAAAAAAGACACTTTGTTTCAAAAAATTTATAATAAATTTTTAAAATGAATTCTAAAATAATACAAGAAATTTAAAATTTAAATAAATTAAACTGGATTGAAAATTAAAACACTGATTCATTATAAGATTTAAAGAAATAGTTTATAGGTATTTTTTATATTAAATGATTTTAAGATTAAGTAAATAAATTATAGTCTAGCAAATTATCCTTTGATTTCTTTTCTCTATTTAAATAGTTTTTTAATTCAGTTTAGGAACAAAAACTTTTTAAAATTAACGAGTTAATTTAGTTTTAATTTTCTTTATGAACTAAAAAATTAATAACTTCAAACTCAGTTGACATAAAACCATATCAAACAATATTAATTAAAAGAACTTTATGGTAAAAAGAAATTTATAATAAAATATATATTTTAAATAATTTATAAATATAAAGTAAGAATTTAGGAATAGATTCATGTGAACGCTTTAAATATTTTATATCAATATTAAATCCTAGTAAAAGTATTGAATAAATTTCAATGATTTATGGATTTACATACAGTGAAATAAAATTATATGTAGATCATTTAATAAAATGGTAAAATGTTTGGGTAATTAATCCAATCGATAATAAATCAATATATACGCTTACCTCAAATGCATTTGAAAAAAATCTCACCGAATATGTAGAGCATTTTGAAAAGTATGGAATGGATTTTGTCGATATTTTAAAACAATTTGAAGTCCCAAAAAGTTGTAGAGAAATTTATGAACAAACTTAAATATAAACTAATTTTTTAACATATTTAATTTAAAGTTCAATTGTTACTGAGTGTAACACCTATGTTTATATGATAGAAGATGAAAATAGCTAAGAGTTTGATAAAAACATTATGAATAGTGATAAATATACATATTTGGAAAAATAGATCTATAAAATATTTAGAAAATATTCATTTAAATAATTCAATATACATGAAATATAATGGGAAGAAGATATTTGTTTGAAAGACTTATAAAGATGTTTAATTAAATTTAGATAAGTTGTTGGATAATTTTATTTACCAAATAATAATATAATGATAAAAAAAGCAATGTGATTTAAATAATTAATTTTTATATATTTATTACAATACTATTGTAATATTTATTATTTTTTTTAAAAAGTAGAAATATTATTTAATCAATATTAAATAAAAAATTACATTTTAATTTTATAAACAAATGCAAATTATTAAAATATTTTTATATTATATATTAATAATTAATATACTAAATTAGCAGTATGAATTAACTTATAAATAAAAATTATGTTTTTTTTAAAAAGCAATTATTTAAATTTTACTAACTCAAACGAAAATTGTTCAATAAAAATTTAGTAGTAAAAAAGCAATTAAGATAACTCTGTTAAAGAAAATACTATAATTTCAAAAGAATAAAATTGAAATAATTAATTAAATTAATTTGATAATAATAGTGATAATAAAAAATATTCTTAGGATACATAATAGAAAAATTATTCTTAAACATCATAGTAACTATCTATGGATTAGAATTTATAAGATTAAAATAGCTAAAAATATATGAATGATGAATCTAAAAATGATGAATATATAAAAGATGAAGAATAAATAAAGGAATAATATAAAAGCTAATAAAAAAATTTAGTAATGTGTTTAATTTTAGAAAATAATTCAATTTATTATTCATATTATAATAATTTAGAGTAGTGCATATATTACCAATACCTTAAACTTAGTAATCAAAGAGAATGCATCAAATATTGCATTAAAATTATATAATAGTTATAAATAGAAAATATTATAACAAACAAAAAAACTTAAAATAAAATTTAAGAAGATAAATAGGATGATAACATTAATTTTATGATATTCAATAAATTTAATTATTAAGAAAATTAAAATTAAGAATAAGAAGAAAAATAATAATTAATAATATAGATATGTAAGGATTATATTTATAATTAAAATAAAATAAAAATAATAAGAATTTTAAAAGATGTTGTTGTTTACAAACTAGTTTCTATAGATAAATAGAGTTTAAATTAATTATAAATATTCAAAGAAGATATTCATCCTTCAATGATCAAAGGAAAAGGAAAAAGTAAAGAAGGTCTTAGCCTTTTTTCTTTATTTTGCTAAAAAATATAAACAAAATAAGGAATGAATAAGCTTAGAAATTGGTTTAATATGCCAACATACGATATTGAAATACTTTAATAAAGGCATTTAAATGTAGATTTTTTTATATTTTTACTAAATCAATAAAATTAAACTTAATTTATCAAAGTTTTACACTAAACTTTTGATTTTATAACCCTCATTAATAAAAAAGAGAGTTTAAAAAACAAATATTATCAATTGATATTAAACTAATTTTTAAATATAAATTACATTTTATGTTTAATTAAATAAATTTTTGACCAGTACTCTAAAAATAAGAAACAATAAAAGAAATAAATAGGCATTAATATTACTATTCCATAAAACTAGCTGATGGAATAAATATATAAAATAGACATTTAAGAATTATCTAATATAATTGAAATCATATCTTTAATAGTAAATACTAATGAAAATAGTTAAAATTAATTATATTTAATAAATAAAGGAATAAGTGATTAACTTGATGAAAAAAGAGATGCTTTTAATTAAATAGAAGGAATTTTGGAATTTTAAAAATAATAAGAATTGTAAAAAATAAATTAATATGTAAATTTAAATGATTTCGATATTAAATTTATTGATGAATTCGGATTTATGATTATGATTAAAAAAAATGATAAAGATGAAAATAATAAAGAAATAAAATAATTATTTCAAATAGAAGAAGAATAAGATGATGACAATTTTAGTTAAAATAGTAATGAAAATGAAAATTATTAAAATAAAAACTTTTTAATTGAATTCTTAAAATAAGAATGGAATTTAATAATTGAAATAGAGGATATGTATTGCTTCAAAAACAAAATGACTATTGAATTAGATTAAAAGTATGGTGATTTGTATAAGGAAATAATTTATATTTAGTAAGATATTTTAGAAGTATATATAGAAAAAGAATTAATAGATTAAAAAATAGGTTTAATTAATGATATAAATGAAATTATTAGCGAAATAGATTGTTACTAATGTTATGCGTAAATAACATTGCTATATAATCTTTGTAAACCTACTTTATCAAAATAATCTTGCTTTATTGTCAAAGGAGGAAGACACCTATTATCATCTATCAATTTAAAATAACAGTTTATTTAAAATGATCATCTAACAAACAATTATGTATAACAGTAATAAAACGATAAATGGAATGAAATAAATTAATAAGAAGATCTAATTGATATTTAGCAAAGTGGAAGAATCAATATAATTAGTGGAGGAAATGCTAGTGGGAAAAGTGTTTATTTAAAATAAACAGGATTAATAATGTATTTATGCCACATAGGCTCTTTTTTGCCTTGTTCTTATGCTAAAATAGGAATGGTAGATGCTATATACACTATAATAAACCATAAAAATAATCTTTTAATAGAACTCTAAAGAGTTTAACACATTTTAAACAGGATAACTAATTGATCTTTAATACTTATTGATGAGTTAGTTTAAGGAATGCAGATAGATTAAGCTACTGCTTATTTTTTAACTATTATTAAATACTTGACTAATAATATTCCTGTTTCTGATAATTTTCCTACCTTTTATTCCTCTATCAATAAATTAACAAGTCATATTTAAAATCAAGATCTATGAAATTAATTTATCTCTTACGAAAATATTCCTATTACTGTTATTTCTACTCATCTCAAAACTCTACCTCAATATTTATCATCTAATTATATTATAAGATTTTTAGAAATGTAAATGTTAATTAATACCTCTTTCTATAATTTAAAATAATATTAAAATTAAAATATATTTAAAAATAACTAAATTTAAATTGATTCAAATTGTAAAAATATGGATAATTTATAAGATTAAAAAGTAATCATTCCTTTATATAAAATAAAACAAGGATTCGCTAATACTAGTTATGGATAATATATTTACTAAAATATATTTGATTTAAATAATTAGCAGTTTTAAAGATTATATTAATTTCATAAAAATGTTACAATTAATAATAATTTAGAAAATATTTCACCTTTAAATTTTGATTTTACCAAAACTATATATTAATTATTGTAAAAAATAAAAAATGATATTCTAGATTAAAATAAAATTAATAATAATACCTTTTACGATTAAGATACTTAAATTAATTAAATAAATTAAGAAGGGAATATAAAAATATAAAATTAATTTGAATTATAAAATATGTAATATTTAAAAGAATATTAACAAAAATATACTTAGTAAGATTAAATTAATAATAAATGTTAAAATTAAATTTAAATTAATTTGTTAGATAATATATAAAATTTAAATAATTTAAAATAAATATAATAAAAGTCATAAATATCACAAAATAAATAAACAAAATTATAAAATTCAAATGAAAATTAATTAAATCATTTAGAAATTTTATAAATCCAAGATATTTGATTTAATTCTTAAGAAATTTAATAATAAATAGAATAAATTGGCTAAAATTTATAATAGAAAAATTAAGAATAAATTAAATAAATACCCTTTTAATAAAATTCATAAGATAATGTCATTATAAATATTTAATCATAAAAAGAATACATAAGCGGATAAATTTCTTTAAATAAGTAGAATTAGATGAATAATAATTAAAAAATATAGAAAATTTAAAATTTAATAATAAATTAGATTGATTGATAAATATAAATAAAACAAAATATATTATAGAATTTTTATTTAAATATATTTTAGTTTATATAAAATTTATAAAACAAATATGATAATATATTAAATAAAAATGGTTAAAATGAAATATAAATGATCATTTGTTTTTTATCACATGATTTTAAAATTATTTTGTTCACTATTTAATTAGAATACAATAATTTTTACTTTAATTATGAATTTTCTTATTATTGTTAATATTGAATTTTATTTGAACATGTTTAATTTTTATAGTTTTCTTGTTTGAATATTTCAATATATTGATATAATATTTTATTAGGGTTTAATTCTAAGCCTATTACTTTTTTTATTAGATTTGCAAATTCTTGTCTAATTTGTATTGTTAGGTTACAATTATTTGTGAAATGTTCCAATTTTGCTTATTAATTGCATTTTAAACATTTCTCTATTTGGATGTTTTTATAGACTGTTGGAAATTCTTATCAAAGAAAATTTATTAAGAAATTAGTTCTTAGTGAATGTTAACTGTTTTTTTTAATTTTATTACTTTTATTATCTTGAATTTAAATTAGTTAAGATTACTAATTAATCTTTTTTTGTTTATTTTTTGTATGTATTTTCTAATAATTTAAAGGTTATACTTTTAAATAATAGTATGTTTTATAATTTAATTTTTATTTTGGTCTTATATTATTTCTTTTTCTTAAATTTTTTTATTCACTTTTGTTATTTATTTTTTCTTCAAGAATTTTGCATACTTGTTAATTCGGTTGTATTGTTTTTTAGTATATATTTATAATGCTTAATATTATTGATTATTTCATATAAATTATGTTTAAAAGGATTATCGGAAATTCTAATTAATATTGCTTAATCAGTTTTAGTGTGTCTATTAGTGTTTGATTAAAACACTGTTATTAAGCCCCTTGTTTTTGATTAAGCAGTTCTGTAAATTCTTAAGCATGTATAATCTTTTACTTAATTCTTAAGCATGTATAATCTTTTACTTATAAAGGATAAGGAAATTGTGTAAGAAGCAGTAAAATAAAATGGTCAAGCTATATTTTACGCTTCAGTTAATTAAAAGATGATAAAAAATAATTTTATAAATTAAATAAGTTGGTATTTCCTTATTTTATGCTTCTGATCTCTTAAAGAAGATAAAGAAGTGGTTTTAAAGGCAGTCAAACAAGATGATTATGCCTTATAATATAGTTCAAATAAACTAAAATATGATAAATAAGTAGTTTTAGAAGCTGTAATTAAAATAATTAAGATTTATAATATGTTATAGAAAAACTTAAAGAAATTAAGAGCATTTTTTAGAATCTAATAATAAATGAAATAATAGTACATATTTTTTTAAAATAAAATTATTTTTTTGCATTTTTTACATAATATTTTTAACTATTAAATCTTTAAAATAAATAATTATTATATTTTAACTAAATAATATAAATATAGATGAACAAAGAATAAAATATTAACAAACTTTAATAAAGTAATAAAATATCGGTCTAAAAATCTGAGGTTAATTAAAATAGTAATAGAATATAGACAGAAGGTAATCTAATAAATGAAATAAATGAAAAAAATTAAAAATAATCCAATGAAAATATAAATGAAAATAAAAATACAAATAGAGTAAATGAAATTTATAAAGGAAACGATGATGATAATTACAATATGAATCCTTCTAATAGAGTTGTAGTTATTAGTAATAAAAATAATGATGAAAACAGTACTTAAATAATTGTTGATTTTAAAAATAATAATTAAAATAAAAATAAAATAGTGATAGATCTTAATTTTGATGATAAAAATAATTTTTAAGACTCTAAATTTGGTTAAAATAGTAATAGAATAGATCAAAATGGAAATAGATTAGACTAAAATTCTAATAGAATAGATTAAAATGGTAATAGAATAGATTAAAATGGTAATAGAATTGATTAATACGGAAATAGAATTGATTAAAATGGGAATATAATTGATTAAGACGGCAATAGAATTGATTAAAATGGTAATTGAATTGATTAAAATGGTAATAGAATTGATTTAAATGGAAATTTGATAGATTCAAAGGGAAATATGATAAATTAAAAGGGAAATTTAATAGATTAAAATGGGAATTTGATAGATTAAGAGGGAAATTTAATAGATTAAGAAGGAAATATAATAGATTAATTTGGTAGTAGATTAGACTAATTTGGAAATAAAATATAAAATAATAACACGACATATGATGAAAATAAATAAGAAGATGAAAAATATAAACAAGATAACGAAAAAATGCTGAACGAATAATTTTTGGATTTCGATAATGAATTCGATAATAATAAATAGAATGATTCAAATAGAAATAGTTCTTAAGTATTGAACACAAGTGTGAATCTAGTTACAGATGCAAATCAATACTAAAGACAATTTGATAAAAATTACTTCAGCGCTAATCAAAGGAAAAAATAGAAATATAATGAGCAAATCTAAGAGTACTTAGAATCTTCAGGAATTTTATTAGCTTTCGAAATTATTTTTAACGAGATTATACAAAATAATGTTCAGGCAAATACAGTGTTTGAGTACAC
>Ga0315908_10003601_pt1 | contig 11229 bp, 9 predicted proteins | sample LakEriMetagenome_12_FD_203520 | JGI IMG/M metagenome (GOLD analysis project Ga0315908, IMG submission 203520) | Freshwater fungal communities from buoy surface, Lake Erie, Ohio, United States - Buoy 4 MA124 | ecosystem: Environmental > Aquatic > Freshwater > Lake > Lake biofilm | place: USA...
TGGCAAGCTCCGGATATGCTCCCACGTTTCATAAATCCCAGCCGGCACTGATATGCCGCGAATCCACCGTTTCCATGGTGATTGCTCGCACCGAAAAGCCGAATCGCTCAATCCAAGTATCATTTGAGGAAACGCCCACCACGACGCGTTTTCTTCTGCAACTCTAAGCTCTTGAACCCGCAGTGAATCCGCTTGGTGAGCACACCAATTAAAGCCGTCTTCAAGGCCGAATGACTGTAGTTGTCCATCGGAAACCTGCGGTACTTCAGTTCCGTTTGGCAAAATCTTATGCGAGCCGAATGCGCTGACAGGAAAGCATTTGACGTTCTTTTCACCAACCGCATTACGTATCGTGTTGAGAAGTGAGGCATGCGGCGGTGCTGGTGACTGTTCGATAAAACCTCTAATCAAAGCATCGGAGTCTGAAACAGTGATCTCCAGCTCTTGAGAACGTCGGTCCCATTTGTTCAAAAGAAGGGCGATCGGCCATTCCTGTCTGGGCGCTGTCTCGCGTTCATTCAATAGCTCACTAAATGCCGAAGTTAGTTTTTGAAGGTCATCTACCAATGGTTTGTGATCTCTGTTTGCATGAGGAATCTCCGCAAGGACTAGCAGCCCATCACAGTCTTGCATGTGCTCGCGCAGCTTTCCGGCGAGCTCGCTTGCAGAAGCAGTTATTAGCTCACCCGAATAATCAACTAGCTCGACGTGGCGAGTTCCGTAATCCGGACAGCCGAAATCAAACAAAAACTTCATTGGCTCCCGACTAGGATTCGCCTCCGGAACCTCACCGCGCTTGAGTCGGTCGCGTTGTTCACCCAACCATTTCCAGCCTAGATGAAAGGGGTTATCTGTTTGCCAAGTTTCAGGGGCACCTTGTGGAAGTGGGTTCCTCGGATCATTCTGAATCCATGAGCAGGATAATCCTTTAGGGTGAGCAATCCGCGGTAATGAGAGTGCGGACAAGATGCAAGTCTTCCCGGATGACTTCATGCCGTAGACTGCGAGTCGGTAGTGCTGCTGGTTGTTGTTTTTAAGAGTCATAGTGGTGAAAGCTGTTTATTCAAAAATTGTGGGATCGTCGTCTTTAACTGCTCTTGGGGGTCCGATTCAGCCATAAAAAGAGGCGAAATACCCAGGAGCGCCCGCGGCGAAACAACAGCGAGATACAGCCTAAAAAGATGATTGTTCCAATAACTGGGTATAACCCCAAGTTGGATCGAATGAATGTCTCGTTCGCCGCGTCGACCATATGTTCAATCGCTTTCCCTGATCCCATACCCGTCCCTCGAATAGCCGATGCAATGACTTCGCCCACAAACTCGGTGAGATGCTTTAGGCCAGCCTCAGTCAGATCACCAGCACGATCTTGGAAGTACTCAGGGTTAATGAGATATGCCGATAAAGCTCCACTTGATGCCCATGCTTTCCAATGCGGTTGAACATAGGTCTTCCAGAATTTCCACGATGCATCTCCATACTTGGTTAGTGCGTAACCAAAGTCGGCAACCGTGACTGCTCGATTGCCTTCTTTAACTACGATCGTTCCTCCTTTTATCGCTTCATCAATCCTGATTGCAGCACGAGCGACATCGGTACCGAACAGCCCAGTTGCCGCTACTGTTTCTAGGCCACCGTCACGCACTAGCCGACCACGAGTAGCGAGGTCCGGCACCGTCCTGGAAAACTCTTCGCTTCCTCTAGCAAGCACCAGTGCAACATCTCGACTTGCTTCATCCAAACCTTCCAGTCGACGAACAACGCTTGGATCAAGGCCGGCAGTTGTCGACATCAAAAGTTGAAGCACCTCGTCAGACCGGGCCGCAGTTCGAGCAGCATTGCTGCTATCGGTGATTTTTCCAGCCTTTATCAGCTCGTTGTCGACCAATTCTCTCGTCGCACGAGAATTCGTTAATTCCGCGACAATATCGTCAACCTTCTTTGTCGGTATGTCGTCCGAGATCTTTGTCGCGCCTCGGACAAGGTCACTCATCAGGCCTTGAATGCCCTGGCCATAAGAATCTGAAGAAAAAAGTACCAAGGCAACTAAAGACGCTAATACGCGATGATTAGTTTGACTTGTTTGGCGTCTCGAGTTTATTACAAAGCAGGATGTATTCAATTCTTGTTTCCTTTACTTTGATTGTCTTTAGCCTCGACTTGGCTAAGTTCTAGTTCGAGTTCACTTGCATTAAGTAGCCACCAAGCTGAGACGTTTTGTGCCCAAGGTCGGAGTTGATCTTTTGCGGAAACAATTTTGCTTACGCCTTCGTTCAAAGCATCTTGTCCGGGCTCGCTCTCGGCAATCACCCCGATCGAGAGGTCCTGGCTAGTGCGGTTCAAGAAGGCTGCACCACGGCTACCCAATATTGCAAGCGGTAAGTTTCCGAGCCTTACAAACACGCGAGCATCACCGCGCATAAACAGTTTGGCTTCTAGTCCAGTTCTCCGCTTCCAACTATCTCTTCCTATGCCACTGTAGCTAAACATGAATTGAACAGGCTTTGTGATTTCAAAGGTGGTTGCTTTCCCTGCAGTAGAAGAAACTATTTGTTGCACCTGCGAAAACATGCTAGTGATTGTCCAGTCAGCAAGTTCTTTCTCGCTCATGTTTTCGGCGATTTCCTTTCCAACACGTTTTTTTGCAAGCTCAAGGCCACTGTCGCGAAGTGTGGTTACAAATAATTTTTCCGTACCCTTTTCAATAATCTTTTTCGAAGCAGCTTCGGCAACCTCTTTGCCTCCAGAAATTAAGACCTTACGGGCTGCGGCTGTTCCGCCACCGGCTGGTAGCGTGGCCAAATCAAAAACCAGAAATAGTGGATCAGCTACAGCAGACAGCAAATCCATTCCTGTTGGCTCGCGGCCCTGCAATCGCTTCCTGGGTACTTCATAGAGCGTGTAATAAAGTGGAATCCAGGTAACGATTCCAGATGGTGGTGGTCCAACTTCATCAGCCAATGCGGTGTTGCTTAGTCGTTCATATAAGGCTAGCTTAGCGGGATAATTAGTTCCGGCGGCTAATAACTGTGCCAACGCTGCCGAACGAGTGTCAGGTGATAGGTCTCGCTCCAGGAACTTATGGAACTGGGGTTCATCTCGAAACTTCATCAAGCTGTGAATTGCCTGCTCCTCCTGGCGAAGCAGTATCTGGATAACTTTATCGTGAAGCACTTTCGGGTACGCGCGATGACCAATTTCTGGATAGCCGTAGAGCAAATCGAGTGGAAGCAAACCGCATCGACTCAAGAGTTCGACGCCGTTTTCCAGCATGAGTAAGTCCCAGAGATTGGGTTCGTTGAGATAGAACTCAAGTGGGCTTTGGTCGTTTGCCAACACTTGCATTAGCTTTGGCCACAATTCAGCCCGAAACTGTTCGCGGAATTGCTCGTCTTTCTTCATTCGCTCACGGATACTTGCTCCTTGGCGAATTGCAAGGTTTACGAACGAGCCAAGTTCCTCTTCGGATGCTTCGGATCTAGCGGATAGCGCTTCGCAAAGCCATAACTGGTACTCACGTCCAGCTGAATCGTCTCTATTAAAGATGAATATTGCTTCGCATCCGATAAAGCCACGGCGATGCAACACTTTTATCTGTTCGTAGTTTGCTGCTAAAGCTTGTGCAAGCCGTCCTGCATCTTTCGGCGCGGCATGTTGAACGAATAACCCAGCGATGCGTTCGTATTCACCATCAGCTGCCGCGACGTTTAATGACTCGGCGACACTTCGTGGGTTGTCGACCGAGGCAAGCAAACCTGCGGCTTCGGGGTGAATGATGAGAAAATCATGGAGATCCGAATAGCGTCCCAGGACGTCAAGTAATTTGAGCTGGATCTCCAAGCCAGTTGGGTTCTCTTCTGCTTGGATTTGAAACCATTCAGCATTCAGATCCACAACCGATTCGGCAGCCGGACGATTCCAACCAGCGTCCACAAACCGTTTGACGATGCCCGACGTGCGGTCGTTACTTGCCTGCGGTTGGCCAGAAGCTGCGGCCTTTTCATTCGTTGCTCGTGTTGAAGCACCGTCGTCGTCATGGCAGCCCCCGGCCAAAAATGCACAGACCGCCATTGTCGTCCAAATGCCAGTTTGAACTGTCCTCTTCCATTTTGCGTTTAGCATACGATCTCAGTCTGTTGGCAAATCAACGCGGCATTGAGCTTCAAGGGGTTCGGAGGTAGCCCCTCCGGGGTGGCGATTTCAGCAGTAGTGGACACATCCGGGTAGATTTCCCCACGTTGTCTTTCAGCGAACTCATTTTGTCGAAATCGGTACACACGAGCTACATCTCGAATTTGAGCATTCCATGGCATTACCCCAGGCCGCAGTTTAGTAATTAGGGGAGAGCTTCGCTGTACGCTTACTCCAAAGTGGAGCTTTGAATTGAGAAGAAAAATGAGAATACGGTGACAAGCCATTTGAGTTATTAATCTGATTCGTTCTGCAATTGTCATTGGATTCCAGGCCATTTGCCCGGAAACGCCAATGCTCATATCAACCAACCCAGTAACGCCGAGTTCTTGTTGTTCACCCCAAACTGTCTATACCTATCGAAAGTGCGCAACACGACGGAGCAAAACTCGCGGCATTTTTCTGATCCAAGTCAAGTTTTAACCTTGGTTTTCGTTGAATTTACGCACCTATGATTTTTTTGAGGATGCTTTCCGACACTCGGTATTTATGCGAAAATTCCCAAAACCGGAATGCCCATAACTTGATATTTTTTGCTTGGCCAATGGCAGATTTTCACCCCCCTTCCCAGACCCTTTCGACAACGAGCAGCTTAGTTGCCGACTTGCAGTCGCTCAGCCCGCAGAGGTGGGATGCGTTTGTTAGGGTGTATTCACCCCTTCTTGTGTTTTGGATCCGAACCGAGAAACTACCCACACTTGCACATGAAGAGGTGCTTCAAGAGTCATTTAGGACGATTTATGCTGGTATCGGGGCATTCAAACGATCGGAGAAAGTCGGATCGTTCCGAGGTTGGTTGCGTACAATCGTACGGCGACGGATCACGGACTACCAAAGGCGGACGGCAAAGTCTCCTTCGATAGTCGATTATCCGCTGATAGCTATTTCCGATCAGAGTAACTCGGTACCAGAGGAGGATTCGGAAAATCAAGCATTTAGTGAAGTTATCGCTAGGGCGTGTGAGCTTGTTCGGCAAACTGTTCATCCGCAGACCTGGCGGATTTTTCAGATGTGCGTTATGGAGTCTCAATCACCAGCGGATATTGCTACAGCCTTGAACGTAACACCTAGTAACGTAAGGATGGCAAAGGCGAGAGTTCTAAAACAACTCCGGGAGTTATTGGTGGACATTGAATAGTATTCGCTGGAATACCATTCATGTGGTGCTTCTAGCGGGACACTACTACTGGGGCATTACTACTGGGACGTGTTGCGCTGCAGCGATAGTTATCACTAACGGCTAATCCTGTTGATTCAAAGTAACAATTCCCACCGACCTACCGGATTACCGAATTACAGCAGACGGATTTGATGAACAGTGTAGCTTCCTGTCCTACCCTAGAAGAATTACGGTTGCTCTCCGACGGCAACCTGCCTGATCCGGTCTTTGACTCGGTTCTAGCGCATGTACAGTCATGCGATAAGTGCCAAAAGCGGTTGGGAGAAACGGACGGATCACTCGACAGCTTTACGCAAGTATTCACCCAAATACGTCCGGAGGATCTAGTCAAAGCACGCGAGCAAATGCAGAGCGAGGGTGGTCTTGACTCCGAATCGATCGCATCCTTCTTGGATCGATATGTCCACCGCAACGATTTGCCACCTACCCTCTCGCCACCCTGTACCCTCGGGCCCTACGAAATCCGCAAGCTTATCGGGCGCGGAGGGATGGGCGAAGTCTACGAAGGTATGCAACTGCGACTCCAAAGACCCGTCGCGGTGAAAATACTTCGCAATAGCCGACAAGAAGATGCTGCTTCCCGTGAACGCTTCCTCAATGAAATGAAAATCGCCGGCGGATTAGACCACCGAAACCTCGTTCGAGCCTACGATGCTTGGGAAGCCGATGGCTTCCTGTACTTGGTCTTCGAACTGCTCGATGGCAGGTCCTTGCAAAACCTTGTCGACTCGGAACAAATCCAATCGGTTACGGACGCTTACGATATCATCATCGGTGTGCTCGAAGGTCTCAAACACCTGCACTCCAAAGGCCTCGTGCATCACGACATCAAACCAGGCAACGTGATGCGAACAAACGATGGCACATTGAAACTCATCGACTTCGGATTGGCCGGGGATCGGAATGCTCAGTCGCATCCAACCGGCGATCATAAAGTAAATACATGGGTCGGTACGAAGGGGTTCATGGCCCCCGAACCCCTTTCGATCGACGGTAGCAACGATCATTTGCGAGACATCTACTCGACAGGGGTGCTTCTACGCTATCTGCTTCGGTCGATCCCTGAGCATAACCTTGAAGTCGACAAAGAATGGAAAGAACGGCTCGACGGAGTCTGCCAACGGATGACTCGCACGAATCCAGAGGATAGATACCCCTCGGCTTCCGATGCCCTCAATGCGCTCAAAGGTACTTATCCAAAGGCAACCAGCAAAGAACTCGGTGTTGCATCTTCGATTCGATGGTCGAAATGGAGTGGCTGGTTCGCTTCATCGGCTGCGTTGCTGATCTTCATGCTATTCGGTACTACCCTGCTTAGACCAAACCAGTTGCGTGATGAGGCTAATGCAAGCCGCAAGGAACTTACTCCCGAAATGTCGCCAGATGAGATCGAAAGAAGAATCAAATCAGAGGTCGCTCAACAGGTAATCCAATTCAATAAGAACGCATCGCAAGAAAAGGATTCCAATGCAAGCCGTTCGGTGCCGCGGCAAGCTGCGGCTTCGAGCAACTCTTACAAAGTCATTGACTCGGCGTTCTTCGAAAGTATCGAGCGGTCGCTGGTCGCAAAGCTGTCAATACCCGAATTGGTAACCGTGCCCGCTGGTACATTCATCATGGGTGGCAGTTCAGTGGATACATTCGCAAAGAGTCGAGAATTTCCCAACCGTGAGATCACGATCGCCAAGCCGTTTCATATTGGCAAGTTCGAGGTCACCGTGGGCCAGTACAGGGCGTTTGTCTTAAGCACCAATTACCAAACGGTTGCGGAACGAAGTGAGAAGGGTGGTTGGAAGGCTGGTAAATCAACAAGCTGGGGAGAGCAGAGCAAGAGCTATATTTGGCAAACACCTGGATACACAACATCCGAAAGTCATCCGGTAACGATCATTGCCTATGAGGATGCCGTCGCCTATTGCGATTGGCTTACCAAAGAGACCGGCAAAAAATTTCGATTGCCGACCGAAGTCGAATGGGAATACGCTTGTCGTGCAGGGAGTGATTCGGTGTACTGTTTTGACATCCAAGCCCGTGATGATCATGTTTGGTCCGTTTACAATGCGGGTTTTCAAAACCATCCGTACCCGGTTGGGTTGCGGCTCGCCAACTCTTGGGGGATCTATGACATCGCAGGCAACGTCCGGGAATGGTGTCTGGATTGGTTTGCCGAGGAGGCTTACAAGCTAGCTTACGAGGAAAACCCGCGAGGCCCCAAGGAGGGAGAGTTTAGAGTAGTGCGAGGTGCGTGCTTTATCGACCGAGAATTGTTTATGCGATCGAGTTTTCGCGGTTTCCTGGCTCCCGAAATGGTTGTGAACAACCAGGGTTTTCGGGTGGTGTGCGAGGAGTAAGCTGGCACGGCGTGCTTGGCGGCTCCCCAAGTCCAAAAAACTTGACGGTAGAACAACGGAGCCGCTACCCCACTTTTTGATGCGGGAAAAGATTGCTGATTCGATGCTTGCGGGGAATTCTTGCCTGCCATGTTGTAATGAAAAGCATCCTTTTTTTGTTACGAGATCAAGTGGCTTTTTTAGCCGAGCTTGCAAACGTCATTACATGCCATAGCCCCAGAGAAGTCGATTGCCCATGCCGGGGCCCGCGCGTCATTAACGAGGAGGCTGGTAATCGTATGCGGCTATGATTATTTGGGCTGCTGCAACCGAAGGCCGCTCCAGCCACGCTTCCTCCTCCCCCAAAACTGAAATCCGTCTCCGAGCAAGCTAACGCGAAGAAAACCGAACCCTCTCAAGTCGCATTGGGAAACGAGGTGACCGTACCGATCAAATCGTTTAGCAGTCATGTCGACAGTCACGCTGTCCCAGGCCTTTTGCGACCCAAAAATGCTAGAGTCTCGACGAGATAGTAGAAGCGGTAGTGCGCGAAACGCCGGTGAATAGCTGAGATGTGTCGGATGTGGCGGGGTAGTCACCGGGCGTCTCGAGCCCTGCGGGCACAAAGTCGAAATGCTTTGCAATCCGCGAAAAACCGGTGGTAACATTCCTACAAATCAAAAAGAGTTCCGAGCATCCCAAAACGACGAAATCCCACCGAATGAGCGTCCGGAGGACTGCAAATTCGTTGGGATTTTTGAAGAAGTACCCCCGCAAGGACTCGAACCTTGGACCCGCTGATTAAGAGTCAGCTGCTCTACCGACTGAGCTACGAGGGCATCAAACTTTCTTGGGGCATTATCGTACCGGCCTTCCGCGTTCCTGCAAGTGCCAAAAGCTACATGGACTTCCAAGGAAAACTCGGAATTTTTTACGCTTCTGAGTTGACCGGCACCCCCCGCATTGTCGATACTTTAGGATTCATCGTCGCAAATGTCGACGATGTATGTGCCTCAAGCCGATGTCCGTCGGTTCCGCACCATTTACAGTCTGTTGTTGTACGAACGCAAGGAGTCGAATGATCGATCGCATTCAAACCAGGGTCAATAGCCAAATCCGCATCTCCCCACTTCGCGTGATTGGCCCCGATGGAACGCAATATGGCGTAATCACTCTTGATGAAGCCATGAATAGAGCACGGGACGCAGGGCTTGATTTGGTAGAAGTCGCCCCGAATGAACGTCCCCCTGTTTGCCGCATCATGGATTTCGGCAAATACAAATACGAGAAGAACAAAAAGTCAGGTCAAAAGACTCACCAGACGAAGACCAAAGAAATCCGCTTGCGCCCCAAAACGGGTGACCATGACGTCGACACCAAGGTGCGTCAGGCAATCGGGTTCTTGAAGCACAAAGACAAGGTCCAAGTCACCGTCATGTTTAAAGGACGGGAAATGGCGCACGTCGAAGAAGGCCAACGCGTAATGGCTAGCATCCTCGCCAATCTTGCGGAACACTCGAAACTCGAGCAACCACCTTCGCAACAAGGCAAGAAGATGATTGCGATGCTTGCGCCTAAGTAATTCGCGCTTGCACCTGACGCCTACGGCTAACGCTCGCAACTTACGACTGTCGATTCGGTAAACTTGAAAATGCTTGTGCGATTTCGTAGACCAAATGGTTCTCTAGGCTGGGGGTTTCGCTCTGAAAAGGGGATCGCCGATCTTTCCCTTGCGGACCCCGCTTTGCCAACCTCCACCCGAACACTCATCGAGCAATGGGATACTCTTGGACCCGATGTTCTTCGGTTAGCTCAAACTACTCCCGCTTCAAGTGAACCTCTCGAAATCCTTTGCCCCTTAGATGTTCCTGGCAAAATCCTTTGCATCGGATTGAACTACCGGGATCATGCGATCGAGACCAACGCTCCAATTCCCGACGAACCAATCGTTTTCTTCAAGTCATCGAACACGATGATCGGTCCGACCGACTCAATCGTCGTGCCTCCTATCAGCAACGAAGTTGACTTTGAAGCTGAATTGGTTGTTGTCATCGGCAAGCAATTGAAGCATGCCAGCGAATCGCAAGCCGCCCTAGCGATATTCGGGTACACCGCCGGAAACGACGTCTCGGCTAGGGACTGGCAAAAAGGGAAGCCGGGCAAGCAGTGGTACTTGGGAAAATCCTTTGATACGTTTGCCCCGATCGGGCCGGCGATCGCACTCAGGTCTGAAATCGCTAATCCGTCAAATCTGCGTATCGAATCGCGACTCAACGGAGTGAGCATGCAGAACTCGACCACAGCGGAGCTGATTTTTCAACCAGCCATGTTGCTGAGCTACCTGTCGCAAATCATTACGCTTGAACCGGGCGACATTCTTTTTACCGGCACCCCAGCAGGGGTCGGAGTCGCCCGCAATCCTCAAGTCTTCCTCAAACCAGGGGATCGCATCGAAGTCGAAATCGAATCGATCGGCACTTTGTCGAACTCTTGCATTTAACTAGCAGTGCGTAAGACCCACCGCTCAATAATCCGATAGGCCTTGGCAACTGCGGCTGATGAAATTCGCCATTACTCCGCTGCTGCCTCGCTGACGCGTCGGGTTACCATTGCTGTGGCCTACGGCCACCAAGCACCAATGGTAACTCGGAGTGTAAACGCATCATTGGTAACCCCAACCGTGGTGCGGGTCTCCTGGCCCGCAAAGGCGAGCATCTGCGAGCCGTTCGGTGGCCAACGGCCACCACGCACCAATGGTAATTCGGAGTGTAAACGAGTCATTGGTAACCCCAATCGTGGTGCGGGTCTCCTGGCCCGCAAAGGCGAGCATCTGCGAGCCGTTCGGTGGCCAACGGCCACCACGCACCAATGGTAACCCGAACCGTCAGGGAGGATGCTGCAGTACACGCTCCATCGCTCATGCGCACGCTCTGCGTAAGACCCACCGCACAATAATCCGATAGACCTTGGTAACTGCGGCTGATGCAATCCGCCGTCACTCCGCTGCTTCCTCGCTGACGCGTCGGGTTACCATTGCTGTGGCCTACGGCCACCACGCACCGCTCAATAATCCGATAGACCTTGGTAACTGCGGCTGATGCAATCCGCCATCAATCCACTGCTGCCTCGCTGACGCGTCGGGTTACCATTGCTGTGGCCTACGGCCACCACGCACCGCTCAATAATCCGATAGACCTTGGCAACTGCGGCTGATGAAATCCGCCATCAATCCACTGCTGCCTCGCTGACGCGTCGGGTTACCATTGCTGTGGCCTACGGCCACCACGCACCGCTCAATAATCCGATAGACCTTGGCAACTGCGGCTGATGAAATCAACCGTCACTCCGCTGCTTCCTCGCTGACGCGTCGGGTTACCATTGCTGTGGCCTACGGCCACCACCCACCGCTCAATAATCCGATAGACCTTGGTAACTGCGGCTGATGCAATCCGCCATCAATCCACTGCTGCCTCGCTGACGCGTCGGGTTACCATTGCTGTGGCCTACGGCCACCACGCACCGCTCAAT
>Ga0315908_10003604_pt1 | contig 11227 bp, 13 predicted proteins | sample LakEriMetagenome_12_FD_203520 | JGI IMG/M metagenome (GOLD analysis project Ga0315908, IMG submission 203520) | Freshwater fungal communities from buoy surface, Lake Erie, Ohio, United States - Buoy 4 MA124 | ecosystem: Environmental > Aquatic > Freshwater > Lake > Lake biofilm | place: USA...
ACAAACCGACCTTATTACAAGAGCGCTGGCGCTGTAGCTAAATGGAGCAATCCGAGAAAGCGGAAACTCGCATCGTCATTCTTGGCGACGAGTCAACTACCGCTATCGGTGATGTAAAAGCCCTTGGTTGGGTGGGGCGAGTAATCGCCAGAACCCCGATTGAAGATCCAATCATCGACATTTATAACGTGCCCTCACCAGGGGAAACCAGCGCGAGCTTGTTGGAGCGCTGGGGTGGAGAAGTTCAGAGAAGATTCCGACCAGAAACAGACAATCGACTAGTGCTGGCTCTTGGAAACTCGGATGCCCGTGAAGGTGTATCAGTATCGAGATCGAGACTAAATATTGCAACCATCATCGACGAAGCACGTCGCAATGAAGTTTCCGTTTTTGTGGTTGGCCCTCCACCGAGTTTCGATAAAGCCCTCAACTACGAGATTGAGCACTTAGCAACTGGGTATGAGGATGTTTGCCGAAGAAGAAGCGTTCCTTTTGTAGATTTTTTTCATCCCTTAGTTGATCATGAGGGCTTCAACGCGGAACTTGAAGTTTCCGCGAGAAACATGCCAGCACAAACTGGTTACGGTTTGATGGCTTGGTTAGTTCTTAACCGCGGTTGGTACCCATGGCTGGGCTTGGAAGAGACCCAAAGTTAGTGTTGCTGGGACTTTCTAATAAAGTCCAAAACTTTTTGAGCCAGCTGCTTGGGTGGCTCCTCATCGCAAGATCTAGTGATTGCCTTATTTAGATAAACCTCAAGGTCGTATTCCTCTTCGCAAGAGTCGCAGAGAGCTAGGTGCGTGGTTATATCTTTTTGGTCCTCTGGACGCAATTCGTTATGAAGGTACTCGTGAACCAATAACTTGGTTTCTTCGCAGTCAAACTCTGCCATTAGCTTTTCTCCATTTTTGTTTCCGGTGATAAATATCCTTGGTCTCTTGCGTACTCGGCAAGTAGGACTCGAAGTAATTTCTTGCCACGGTGCAAACGACTCATTACTGTTCCAACCGGAGTGCCCATAACCTCAGCAATTTCTGCGTAAGGAAGTCCGTCAACCACTGCGTAGTAGACCACCATGCGGAATTCTTCTGGAATCTCAAGTAGGGACTTCCGGATTACCTCAGATGGGAGATTATCCAAAGCTTCCAACTCAGCGGATCGAGAGGAGGTTGCAGTGAGTGATTTTGCGTCACCGAGCTGCCAGTCCTCGAGATCATCAAGTCCGCCCTTAGAGGGGTCTTTGGCTTTTTTGTTATAGCTATTGATGTGGGTGTTGGTCATGATTCGGTAGAGCCAAGCCTTCAGATTTGTCCCCTGCTGATACTGAGCCCAGGCAACAAAGGCCTTGGCCATGGCCTCTTGAACTAGATCCTCGGCATCTGAGGGGTTTCTGGTCCAGCGAAGAGCGGCTCCATAGAGCTGGGGCATAAGAGGTATCGCTTGGCGTTCAAAGTCCCGAATCTTGTCTTCGGAGGCCTTGTTTGGCTGGATTGTCATAGGTTCAGAGTCTAACAACCGGCCTGCTTCGGCTTGCTCTAGCACTATAGACACCGCGGACTCCTAATGTTTTTGCATTACTGCTACTTTTAAAACCAATGACTGACGAAAGCTATTCCCGCCGCTGGGCCGCTCCCAGCACCCAAAATCAACTAGCGGCAGTCATCAGTCTCCCGGGATCTAAGTCCCTGACCAATCGCGAGCTTGTTCTTTCGGCATTAGCGAGCAAGCCAACCACCCTTCGAGGGCTTCTTATCTCTAGAGATTCCTCCTTGATGATTGAGGCACTTAAGGATCTCGGCACTGAGATTGAAGTTTCTGGAACCACGGCAGTAGTGACCCCTAGGCCACTTTCAGGTCCAGCCAAAATCGATTGCGGGTTAGCCGGAACAGTGATGCGATTTGTTCCAGCAGTTGCAACTATTGCCAGCGGGCAAATTGACTTCGATGGCGATTTAGCAGCGCGCAAGCGCCCGATGAAAACAACTATTGACTCTCTTCGCGCGCTAGGAGTTTACGTCACAGGGGACTCTCTTCCTTTTTCTATCCAAGGCCAAGGCGAAGTTCAGGGTGGAACAATAGAGATTGATGCCTCGGCATCCTCGCAGTTTGTTTCAGGTCTTTTACTTGTTGGAGCTAGGTTCAAAAGCGGACTTACCGTTTCACATGTTGGCGAGCACTTGCCTTCAATGCCGCACATCGAAATGACAATTGACCGCGTTCGCAAAAGAGGAGTTGAAGCTTCTCAAACCGGGCCTGCAAGCTGGAGGGTTGAGCCGGGTGAAATTTCTGGTGGTGAGATAAGAATCGAACCTGATCTATCAAACGCTGGTCCATTTTTGGCAGCTGCCATGGTTGCTGGCGGTTCGGTAAAGATTTCTAACTGGCCCAAGAAAACTACCCAGGTCGGAAATGACTTTGACGGCATCTTGCAGCAGATGGGTGCAAAAGTAGAACGAGTTGGCGACGATTTGGTTGTGAGCGGAACGGGAAAAATTCAAGGCGTCGACATCGATCTTTCAACCGGTGGTGAACTGACTCCAGTAGTTGCAGCTTTAGCTGCACTGGCCGATTCACCAACCCAAATTCGAGGTGTTGCTCATCTTCGTGGACACGAAACTGACCGACTAAGTGCACTGGTTAGTGAAATCAATTCCTTGGGTGGCAATGCCACTGAAACAGACGATGGCATGATCATCAAGCCAGCCAAGCTCCACGGTGGCCTCTGGAAAACCTACGGGGATCACAGAATGGCAACCGCTGGGACAATAATCGGACTTCGGGTTCCAGGGGTTGAGATTGAAGATATTTCAGTGACGTCAAAGACCATCCCCGAGTTTGTTTCGCTATGGGAGCAAATGCTAAAGGCCAATTCTTGAGCTGGCTCTACGAGCCAGATCCAGGCGAGCACGATCTTGATGAGACCGATGTTCGAGTAAGACCCAATCCCAAGGGGAATAAGCCGCGCACCAAGATAAGACCCGATCATGACGGTGCAGCACTTGGCTTACTAGTTGGCGTTGATAAAAATCGCTATCAGGTTCTTTTGCTGGATTCTCAGACCCAATTGAATGCAACCCTTGCCAAAGAGCTGCGAACAGATGGGCCAGTGGTTGGGGACGTGGTTGCACTAACGGGAGATATCACCGGTGAGGATGGTGGCTTGGCAAGAATCGTGCGCATTGAGCCAAGAAGTACTCTGCTTCGTAGAAGTGCCGATGACAGTGACCAGGTTGAGCGGGTGATTGTTGCAAACGCCACTCAGCTTTTGATTGTTATTGCTGCGGCTAACCCAGAACCGAGAACTCGTCTGGTTGATCGATACTTGGCAGCTGCATTCGATGCAGGACTAAAGCCAATCATCTGTGTGACCAAAACTGATCTTCAAGATCCAACCGAATTTCTTGCCAGCTTTGCCGGATTGAGTATTCCTGTTGTTCAAACTCGTTCTGACGATTTTGAACTTGGGAAACTCCAGGAGCTGTTGGCCGGTGAGGTGACGGTTCTTGTTGGTCACTCGGGAGTTGGAAAATCAACGCTGGTTAATGCAATTGCACCTTCGGCAAATCGGGCCGTTGGAGTTGTAAACGATGTCACCGGTCGAGGACGACAGACCACCACTTCAGTGCGCGCAATCAAGTTATTGAAGGGGTGGATTATCGACACTCCTGGAATTAGATCCTTTGGACTTGGGCACATAGACCCGAAGAACCTATTGCGTTCGTTCGAGGACCTCTGGGAAACTATTCGGTCTTGCCCTAGGGGTTGCACTCATCTGGCGGACTCTCCCGATTGCGCATTGGATGAGGCAATTGCCAGTGGAGCACTGGGACCGCAAGCCGAATCTAGGGTGGATTCTCTGCGCCGACTTATGACTTCGCTGAGCTAACTCCAGCGAGAGGCTTGATGCTCGGCGATAATTCGGCGGATAGTGCCACTTCGGCCGCGGATGATCATGCTTTCAGTTCTTATCATGGGCCCTTTTCTTCGGACTCCTTCTAGAAGCTGGCCGTCTGTTACACCAGTAGCGATAAAGAACGTGTTGTCACTTCTAACAAGTTCGGTGGCTTCATAGACGTAATCCATTTTTAGACCTGAGGTAATTCCCTTTTGCTTTTCTTGCTCATCTCGAGGCATGAGAATACCTTGAATTAGCCCGCCGAGGGCAGTCACTGCACAGGCCGTTACAACTCCCTCGGGTGAGCCGCCCACCCCTAGGCACATATCTATCCGTGACTCACGGCTCGAAGCATGAATAGAGGCCGCCACATCACCATCCAAAAGCAAGCGTGTTCCTGCTCCGGCTTCGCGAATTTCGCGAATGAGGTCTTCGTGTCTTGGGCGATCCAGTACGGCAACAACAATTTCAGATACCTGCTTGTTCTTCGCCTTTGCCAGAGCCTTGATATTTTTGCCCACAGGCTTTCGTATGTCGCAAACCCCAACACCCTCGGGACCAGTGACTAGTTTGTTCATGTAAAAAACAGAAGAAGCATCAAGCATGGTTCCTCGATCGGCAACTGCTATGACAGAGATTGCGTTCTGGCGACCTGCCGCAGTCAGTGAGGTTCCATCAATTGGATCAACAGCGATGTCACACTTTGGCCCGGTTCCGGTACCGACCAATTCACCATTGAACAGCATCGGAGCGTTATCTTTCTCGCCCTCCCCGATAACTACTAGTCCTTCGAAATTTACAGTTCCGAGAAAGGCCCTCATAGCATCGACCGCAGCCTTGTCGGCGTCGTTTTTGTGTCCCTTACCGATAAAGGGGTGCGCACGAATGGCTGCAGCTTCGGTTGCTCTAACTAACTCGAGAGCCAGGTTGCGATCCGGATGCTCCACGGCATTTTCTGGGGTGGTCATAGAAGTACCCTACCGAGTCCGGCAACGGATTGACTCCAACCACCGGTCTTAGCCCTTGCTACTGTAATGACATGGAGCTGAAAGTCGTAGTGGCAGTGCCCTCGGATTTGCCCGACTTGATTGCACTTGACGCGGAATGCTTCCCCAAAGGTAACACTGACTTAGAGCCGGCACCGGCCGGGGAAATTGAAACAGGAGTTCAAGACGGTGGGGTATTTGTAGCGGTCGCTGACAAAATTGTTGTCGGAATGCTTCAGCTTGATAAGGTCAGCTCAAACGAGTGGGAACTACTAACTCTGGCTATAACTAGTTCACATCGAAGCCAAGGCGTAGGTCAGGCATTGATGGAAATGTTTTTCGTTGAACTTTCGCAAAGCCCCTACATGGTGACAGTATCCTGCATGACATCCCCGAGCAACCACGCCATGCAGGGTTTACTGGAGAGTTTTGGTTTTGTTCAGGTCGGACTAATGGAGAATTACTTTGGTCCAGGAAAGCATCGGCTGAAGTTTCAGCTCAACTGAATTTTCTAATCAATTTTCCCCAATTGAAAGATAGCTTTCTAAATTGTCAAAGTAGCTCTCCATGCCCTCTCTAGAGGCCTCAGCTTGCTCCTGTTCCATTTCACCGTACTGCGAGAAGCGCACCACAGTGCCGCTGACGATTTTTGTGAAGTCAATTTCTATTCGATGAGCTTCTGAGCTTGGTTCTCTCAGAGCAAACTCAAGTGCATCCTGGGAGTAGTTCAGATCGTGCACAAGCTTTAGGTGAAGATCGACCTCGGAGTATGTGCCCCAAAAGTATGCGTTAAAGCCGTTTTCGGAAACATCAACGGCTATCGCCCACCTTCCTCCAACCACTGCCTCGCTGGTTGCGGATCCTGGAATCACTTTGAGAAATACTGGGCTATACCATTTCTCGAGTTCAGAAGCGTCAGTCCAGCCTCGCCAAAGTCTCTCGACGGGAAATGGGAACGTGCGTTCTACAAAGTACAGTGGTCGCATAATTAAACGTTAAATCTAAACTCCACTACGTCGCCATCTTGCATGACGTATTCCTTACCCTCCATGCGAACCTTGCCCTTGGCTTTGGCGTCAGCCATAGAACCAGTTGAAACAAGATCGTCGAAGGAAACAATTTCGGCTTTGATAAAGCCGCGCTGAAAATCAGTATGGATAACGCCAGCTGCCTGCGGAGCGCTCCAGCCCTGCTTGATGGTCCAAGCTCTAGCTTCTTTTGGTCCGGCGGTTAGATAAGTCTGCAAGCCCAGAGTTCTAAATCCAATACGGGCCAGCTGATCTAAACCAGATTCGTCTTGACCCAATGAGGAAAGAAGCTCTGCTGCCTCGTCTTTACTTAGGTCAATAAGTTCAGATTCAACCTTGGCATCTAGAAACACCGCTTCGGCGGGAGCAACTAAGTCGGCTAAGGCCTTCTTCTTAGCTGGGTCTGTCAAGATCCCTTCGTCAACGTTAAAGACATAGATGATTGGCTTTGCCGTTAGTAGCCCAAGCTCCTTGATTGAATCCAAGTCAATCTTGCTCGAGGACAGCGGCTGACCTGAATTGAGAATTGCGAGCGCCTCATCGATTGCTACCAGCGCCTCGGGCTCTACTTTCTTGCCCTTAACTTCTTTTTCAATACGAGGCTTGGCTTTTTCCAGGGTCTGCATGTCAGCCAAAATCAACTCGGTGTTGATTGTTTCGATGTCACATGAAGGCTCGACCTTGCCGTCGACGTGAACCACATCAGAATCACTGAACCCGCGCACTACCTGAGCAATGGCATCGGCTTCTCGAATTGTTGCAAGGAACTGGTTTCCAAGTCCTTCGCCGACAGAGGCGCCCTTAACGATTCCGGCAATGTCAACGAAGGAAACTGGTGCAGCCAGTATCTTTTCGCTTCCAAAAAGCTCCGCGAGCTTATCTAGGCGAGCGTCGGGAAGATTCACCACACCAACATTTGGCTCAATGGTTGCGAACGGGTAGTTCGCAGCCAGAACGTTGTTTTTAGTCAGTGCATTAAAGAGGGTCGACTTACCAACATTTGGTAGTCCCACGATTCCGATTGTTAGAGCCACGGGATACAAGCCTACCTGTGGCAAAGCTACTGGCAGACTGTTAAGCATGTCTCTGGATTTCACGGCTATCGACTTCGAAACAGCGAACGGCTCCCCTGCCAGCCCCTGTGCTGTTGGGCTAGTTCGGGTTCGAAATGGCGAGCTCGTGGAAAGCTTTGAGTCACTATTCAAGCCACCTGCCGCGCATAACTGGTTTAGCGCGGGCAACATAGCGGTGCATGGAATAACCCCACAGATGATTGACTCAGCACCTGAGTTTTCAATGATTCTGGATCAGATGCTTCAATTCATTGGAGAAGATGTGTTGATTGCCCACAACGCATCTTTTGATATGGGTGTTCTGCGTGCTGCAGCTGAGGCAATTTCAGCTTCGCTTCCTGAGATTAGCTACAGCTGCTCGGTGTCAATCTCGCGCAAAACCTACAACTTGGACAGCTATCGACTAAATCAGGTCGCCTACGCCATCGGTCACGAGGAGTTTGATCATCACAATGCCCTGGCCGACAGCGATGCCTGTTCGAGAATCGTGATTCATGCTGCCAATCGACACGGGGCCACAAATCTAGAGGAACTACTCGTTGCCACCAAGGTGAAGCTAAAGAAGCTCTAGCAAGCCGGCACCTTGTCCAAAGTTGTCGCTGGCTACTGGCATAGTTCTAAGCATGGAACTTATTTACCTCTCTATAGGTCTATTTATTGGCGCCGTTGTTGGGGCGCTAATTGCTGCCCTTCGCTTTCGCTCTAAGGGCTCAGATTCATCTCTGGCAATTCAGCTTGCTGGTGCCGAAGCTACAGTCACCGGGCTAAACGCAGCCCTGCTTCGAGCAGAAGAAGATAGGAAATCGCGCGAACAACGAGAACGTGAGGAATCTAGATTGATTGCCGAGCTAGCTCCGGTAAAGGACCGATTGGAGCAAATGCAAATATCGGTAAAAGCTCTTGAAAAAGAGCGGACCGAGCAATTCGGCACCATTCAAGAACAGCTGAAAAACGCCATCGCCTCAGACGATCAGCTTAGAAAAACCACTCAAGCGCTTTCTCAAGCGCTGTCTTCTAACTCCATACGCGGAGTTTGGGGAGAAACCCAGCTCCGAAAGTTAGTTGAACTTGCCGGGTTAATAAAACATGCCGACTTTAGTGAACAGGCAACATTTTCCACTGACAGCGGCTCTGGCCGAGCAGACTTGATTATTAATCTTCCTGGTGGGAAATCTCTAGCGATTGATTCGAAGGTTCCTTTTAATTCATACCAGGAGGCCTCGGCTATTTCGGAACTGGCCGAAGGTGATGACGCCAGGCGTCGAGCAGAACTAATAGCGGCGCACGTTAAAGCAATGAAAGTTCACATCGATGCTCTCTCCGGTAAAGAGTATTGGACGGGACTCAATGCATCACCAGATTTTGTCATTGCGTTTGTTCCCTCCGAATCATTATTATCGGCAGCGCTAGATGCAGATCCTGCTTTGTTGGAGTATGCCTTCAAGAAAAATGTCGCACTTGCATCCCCAGTTAGTTTGTTCTCGGTCCTAAAGACCATCAACTATATCTGGCGTCAAAACGCTGATGAGGGTTCGGTTCGAACCATGATCAAACTCGGAAAAGAACTCTACGAACGCATCGGGAAAATTGCAGAGCATGCTGAGAAACTAGGGCGGTCAATAACCTCAACCGTGAAGGATTACAACGTCTTTATTTCATCTCTCGAATCCAGGGTCCTGGTAACCGCGCGAAAGCTAAATGACCTGGATGAAAACCAGCTGGGCACAGATGATATTATTTCGCCCGCACCACTGGATTCTGCTCCGGATAGCATCACGGCAAGCGAACTACAAAAAGACACCCAAAAAGACTAGGTTTTTTGGAAGCTTGAGTAGCCCCAGTCGGGGCCAAGGGGGTGTTGGCTATACTTTTGAACAAGTGCTCACAAAGGCGTTTGCAGCTGAAAAATCACCGGTAAATCCGATTTTCGGACTCAATTGATAATCCGTAAAGGAACCTGCATGTCTGGCAACACCGCAAAGTCACCAATTGTGACCCTGACCCCAGCTCCAACACTTGACCGCACCTATTTCGTGACCAACCTTCACCCAGGTGCAGTAAACCGAGCAGACTCAGTTGGCGAAGAGCTAGCCGGCAAGGGAATCAACGTGGCTCGCGCATTACATTTGGCTGGCATTGAAGCTCCAGGAGTAGTTCCAATTGGAAATGCCGAGAAGGGTATTCTCGAGCGAACCGGTTCCAAGAATTTTCTAATTCCGATGTGGATCGAAGGAACCATTCGCGTTTCAACCACGGTCCTAGAAAGCGGTGGTCCCACCACAAAAATCAACGAAGCTCCAAAGCCGCTAACTCACGAAGAGTGGCAGCGTGTAGTTGATTTGACCGAGCAAACCGTCAAAGACAACGACGCTAAGTGGTTGGTTGTTGCAGGTGCCCTGCCAATTGATCAGTCAACTGGAAAATTTGTCGACCTTCACCCAATTTTTGACCGCATGGCAAAACTTGGAGTGCGCGTTGCACTTGACACCTCCGGTGAACCTCTTGCCTACTGGGTAAAACAGGGTGATGCCGCAATCTTGAAGCCAAACGCTGAAGAGTTGGCATCTGCGGTCAAGCGCTCACTACTAACTAACGGAGACGTCATTGATGCAGCGCGTGAACTCTGTGCTCACGGTGTTGAGTGTGTGTTGGCCTCTTTAGGATCAGATGGCATGTTAGCCGTCACAAAGAACCGAGCTTGGAGTACCAGAACTACCCCGGTTAAAGTCATAAACACCGTTGGAGCTGGCGATGCCACCTTGGCAGGATTTCTAGCGGCCATAACAAAAAACCCTCTTCCCGAAGGTCACCAAGACATCGGAGTTAGCTTCAATGTGCCGGTGGGTGCGATGGCTGCGGTTCAGTGGGGAGCAGTAAAGGTAGGCCAGCCAACCAGCGGACTAGACAACATTGACAATCTCCCAGAAGTGTTTCTAACCGAAGATGTAGATCTTTCGGCCAAGCTAAAAGAACCAGTAATTTACAAGGAGAACTAGAGATGCCAGTAGCTTCCCCCGATGCGTACCTAGAAATGCTTGATCGAGCCAAGTCTCAAAAATTTGCCTACCCGGCAATCAACGTGTCTTCTTCGTCAACGGCAATTGCCGCCCTGCAGGGTCTTCAGCAGTCAGGCTCAGATGGCATTCTTCAGGTCTCGACCGGTGGTGCCGAATACTGGTCCGGTGCCAGCGTGAAGTCAATGGCAATCGGTGCTCAGGCAATGGCAGCTTTCGTTCGCGAAGCTGCCAAGGGCTATGGGGTCACCGTTGCACTGCACACCGATCACTGTGCCAAGCAGCAGCTGGATGGTTTTGTACGTCCACTTCTTGAAATTTCTGCTGAGCGAGTAAAGAACGGCCAAGAGGCACTTTTCAATTCGCACATGTGGGACGGCTCTGCGGTACCGCTAGCCGAGAATTTTGATATTGCTAAAGAACTCCTTGCAAAGACTAAAAATGTCGGATCAATTCTGGAGATTGAAGTTGGTGTAGTTGGTGGCGAAGAAGATGGCGTTGAAGGTGGCATGGGTGAGCACCTATTCACCACAGTTGCAGACGGTATGGCTACCGCAGAAGCTCTAGGTCTTGGCGAAAACGGTCGCTACCTCACAGCGCTAACATTTGGAAACGTCCACGGAAGCTATAAGCCTGGAAGCGTTCAACTTCGACCAGAACTGTTGGACGAAATTCAAAAAGCCGTTGGACAAAAGTATTCAAAGAACCTGCCTTTTGATCTTGTATTCCACGGTGGCTCTGGTTCAACTGCCAAGGAAATCTCGGATGCTGTGAGCTTCGGAGTTATCAAGATGAATATTGATACCGACACTCAGTACGCATTCACCAGGGCAATCGCCGGACACATGTTTGAAAACTACGATGGCGTTCTAAAAGTCGACGGTGAAGTTGGAAACAAGAAGACTTATGACCCTAGAGTCTGGGGCAAGCTAGCTGAGGCGTCTATGGCTGCCCGAGTGGTTGAGGCCGCTGCACAGTTGGGATCAGCCGGAAAGTCTGCGACGGCCTAAATTGCGCGATCCGTTTTACGATAACGGAAACCCTAGATACACGGGTCAATTTAAAGACGGACAGATGCACGGTTTCTGGCAGTTTTTCCGCAAAAACGGCACATTGATGCGAAGTGGAGAATTCAAGCTTGGTCAGCAAATCGGTATTTGGACTACTTATGACCGATTCGGTCACCCACATAAAGAAACAGACTTTGGCTCTTAGGAGCGCTTTACCTTGT
>Ga0315908_10003606_pt1 | contig 11226 bp, 12 predicted proteins | sample LakEriMetagenome_12_FD_203520 | JGI IMG/M metagenome (GOLD analysis project Ga0315908, IMG submission 203520) | Freshwater fungal communities from buoy surface, Lake Erie, Ohio, United States - Buoy 4 MA124 | ecosystem: Environmental > Aquatic > Freshwater > Lake > Lake biofilm | place: USA...
CCCCGCTCCGGTGCTGCAGGCCGCGCGTGGAAGGCGGCCGAGCTGCGACTCAAGTCCTGGGACGACCTGCACAAACTCTGGTGTGCTGCCAGGCCGCTGCAGCCGCCACCTGCCGGGGCCTGAGCATGGCGTGTCCAGGGTGTTGGGCGGTGGCGCCTGCGCAAGCTGCCTCCCTGCTGCCGCAGCGACTGCGCCCCACCGCCACCGCCCCACCGCACTGTGCACATGCCTGCAACAGGTATGTGTGCTTGAAGGAGCGCAACATGCTGGTCACGCACATGAGCTGGAATTATGGGGAACAACCCTACGAGGAATACGTGAACAGATACGTCAAGGTGGGCGGTGGCGCGCCTGCTGCAGCGACGGCCGCACGCGCCGCCTGCAGCTGCGGCCAGCGGGGTCGGGCAGCCTCGCCGCCTGCTCGTGACTTCCGGCGGGCGTGCCGTGTAGTCACAGGCGGCCGTGATGTCATTTGCAGGTCAAACTCACGATGAACCGCATCAAGCAAGTGCTCAGGTGGGGCAAGGGGGGACTCAACTGTTCACCCGGGCGGCTGCTGCTGCCTGCGTTGGCTGCTCATGGCAGCAGCCGGCAGCAGCTGGGGGGTGGCGCCTATGCGTGTGTGTTACAGCCCCCCTGAACCCCAGGCCCCTGTATCGCGCTAGCTGTGGTGTGATGCTGGGCCTGGCCCCGCCTGCAGCTGCCCCCGTCCGCCATGCTCAGCCGTCAAAACGATGGTCACACTGAAAATCACGCAGCAGCGCGCATTGGATCACGAGCAGCCTCTGACTCTGCCCCCGCACGCCTCCTGCCGCCGCTGCAGTCAACGAGCGCATGCAGAGCCCAACCCCTCACAGGCGGCTGAGATGAAGAAGGTCATACACCTGATGTGACGGCCTGCCACGGTGGTGTCGCCAGCACGCCAGGCACGCCTTCCCCTTGTACGCAGCCCCCTTGGGGTGCAGCAATGCACCCTTCCCCTTGTAACGCACCGCCGCAGCCGCAGTGCCCCACTGACACCAGCTGCCCCATCGCATCCTCGCGCCCTCGCCGCCACAGGCTGCCAGCCAGCCTCCTCGCAGCTTCCTCACAGCTTCTTGCGCCCAAAGAAGCCGGTGCCAATCTCCGGGAACTCGTCAAAGATGAGGTCACCTCCCAGGTTGCCCAGGTAGCCGCCGATGCTGGCCTCACCCACGGCGTTGTTGAACACACCTGCAGGCCACACGCCGCCGCGCAGGCTGAGCTCAGCTCAGCACACAGCTCGCCAGGCGCCCGGGAACGCCCCCTGGGTGCTGGTGCTGGTCACAGACGGCGAGCGTGTTGCAGGGCCACCCGGCTCCCACCCATGCCCGCTCACAACGCACGGCAGGGCAGCAGCTCCGCCCCCACCATAGGTCAAGCCCTCGCGTGCCACGGTGTCGTAGTTGCGGAAGTAGTCAGCCGTGGTGCGGGCCTGGGCGCGGGCCTTGGCGGCACCGCCGATGACGCCCGCGCCGCGACCGATGCGACCCTGTGGCAGGCAGGAGCAGGCAGCAGGTGGTGACGCGTGGGCGGCGGCTGGTGGTGGTGCTGCATGGTGGCAACAAGCGCCATGGCTGCTGGAAGCTGGGGGCGGCAAAGCAGCATCCCGCCGAGCCGCAGTGCGCTGCTGCGACTTGCCGTGGCCGCGGCAATGCCTTTGGCTGAGGGCCCGATGATGACATTGGAGCTGAACTTCTCATAGTCCTCAATCTCTGCAGTGGCAGGGCAGTGCGTTTGACCCCGGGGGGGGGCTTATAATAACGCAAGCCACTGCTGCTCGCGCCTGCTCCACATCTTTCGTGGCTTGCTGCTGCTGCATGCATTGCGCATGTGTGGTGCAGCTCTGGAGAGGCTGCAGCTGGCAGCACCAAGCCCAGCTTGCACTGTGTGGCGGCTGCCACCGTTGCACCCAATGCCCCTCTCTGCAGGCTGCTGCGCACGCACTCACCATCATCGTAGTAGTCATAGATTCCCACGGAGCCCTGCAGGGGCGGGCAGAAGCTGCGGCGCGCTCAGCATCGGCCTAGGCCTGCGCGGAGGAGCAGTGAGGGCATGCGACTGCCACCACAGCGACTGCCCATCCGCCAGCCAGCTGCCAAGGAGTTCCCCTGCTCCTTGGGGCGCTGCTGATGCTGGTGGCAGCAGTTCAGGTCACAGAGGGAGCCCGATCCTGCCGCCGCGCGCCCCCCCCCCCCCCCCCCCCCCCCCCCCCGGGCCGCACTCACCGCTGCGCCTGCGGCCGCCACTGCGGGCTGGGCCTCCGCCACCACCAGGTCTCCAATGAAGAACTGGCCGATGTAGTCCTGGAAATCAGGGTTGTCTGCAGAGCCACGGGCGGCAGCAGCAGCCGGGTTGGGGTGGCCAGCAGTGTGCAGGGCGGCTGGGGCCGCTTCCCAAGGTTGGCGCAAGCTGCCCCGGGACCAGCGCCCAGGGCTGCTGCCCTGGCCGGCTGTGCTGACGGTGTGACGAACCCCCAGGGCCACCCACCGAAGATGACGCGCTCGTTGAGGGGGATGGGGGCGGAACCCTGGCGGAGGTCCGCGCCAGCGGGCGATGCGTCGCCTGCCTCGCCGCCGCCGGCGCCCGCGGCCGCAGCACCAAGCCCGGGCAGCATGCCTGCCCTACCGGGGGTGGTGCGCTGGGGCGGCTGGTCCGCCGGCAGGTTCCTGGTGGCGGCATCACTGCTGGCCTGGGTCATGCTGAGGTCAGCTGCGGAGGAACCACCACCGAACACAGAGGACCGCACGCCCGCAGCGTCGCCCGCCGCGCCGCGCAGCATGCGACGCCCGGGTTGCCGGGCAGCGGCACTGGCCAGCAGGCACGCCACTAGCACAAACGCAGCCTGTACTACTCGCGACCCCATGGTGGCTTGCAACGCGGCTCGGCGCGTCCCGCGCTGCGGTCGCGCTTTGACCCACTGGGCGGTACTGGCCGGTGTCGGGTGTGGGGGCTGCCTGGACGCACGCCTGTTTATGATTTCTGCCGGGGCTTGCGCCCGGCTGGCTTCGCGGTGGGGTGCGCGCGCCGCAACCTTGGGCCCAGTCCTCGGAAGGGCCCAGAGGCGGTGGACGGCGTGGGGCCGGGTGGGGGCGTTTGCTGACGACTCATAGAAGCCTTCGTCGTGTGCCTGCGGCGTTTTATCCCCTGTGGCGGTCGCTGGCCCCCCTGGGCAGTCGGAACCCCGTGAAACAGAGCCCAGCCCCCGAATCCCGATGTGGACGCGTAGATGGCTGGTTGCGGTCGCATTGCTGGCGGCGGCAGCCGGGGCGCAGGCCGCCAGCAGCGCCCCCGGGGGCCGGCGCGCATTGAACACGCTCCCGCCGAGCCAATCCCTGCGCCAGCTGCGCCAGGAGACGACGGTGGGGGGCTCCAGCATGCAGTGTCAGGCCGCTTGTGAACACCTGGTGCAGGGGTGGCGCGCGGCGCGGGGGGGAGGGGCGCCCAGGACCCAAGGACCCGCCCCGCCGAGGTGCTCGCCGACCGCGCAGCAGGCCCGCAATCCCGCCCGCTCGCTCACCTGCCCGCCGCTGCAGGTGAACTGCACAGCCATCTCGCCGCCCATTGCCCGATGCGCGGAGGCGCTGTGCTCGCCCATCTTCCAGCTGAGGCGCCTGGAAAGCGGCGAGATTGAGTGCCAGCGGGTGGGTGGTTGCCCGCCTGCACGCCATGCACGCCATGGCTGGTCAAACAGACACTCGCCACAGCTGCTGCCGCCCAGCAAGCCTCTGTTGGGGTGCAGCTTCCGGCCTTGCAGCTGGCACACAGCGCAAACACCAGCTGTGATGCTGCCTTGTGCCGCCAGTGCAGCCGCATGGTGCCGCGGCAGCGTGCCAAGCACAACCATGGTCGCGCTGCCGGCCGGCCTGCCCTGCGCGGCGCCTACCAAGGTTGCACACCTCGCCTGCATGCAGATCCTGGACACGCCCGTGCCTCCAGAGGGCGACATTGTGACCTTTGACGGCACGGTGGAGGACGTTGGTGAGGGTGTACCACAGCGTGCTGGGCTGGCTGCTGCACGCGCTGCTGGGCAGCAGTGGCCGCCGCCCCCACCCTGAGGCAGGCCTCCCGCCATCAGGCCTGCCGCACCGCCAAAGCAGCACTGGCACGCATGCTCATGCTGCACAGCAGACGGATGCGCACTGCGCTGCTGAGCTGCCTGCTTTGAGCGAGCCACCTGACTGACACCGAGGCTCCTGCTGCAGCCGTGACTGACACCGAGGCCAGCACTGCCGACACACTGCACAGCTGCCTGCACAGCCGAGCGAGCCGCCGACATTGCAGGCTGCCCTGTGCCTCCGCTGCAGGTGTGATTACCACCGAGGTCAGCACTGCTGACGCACTGGACACCCTGTTTGGCTACGACTACGACTACCTGTTCAACTTTGAGGGCGCTGCAGTGCTGACGGGCGCGTCCCTGCTGAATCGGGTGAGCTGAGCTGATGAGGAGCCGTGACGGCGGCGTGCCCAGCTGCGCCCCCCTCCCCCCCTCCCCGACACACACACGCCAGCCGGAGGGCGGGCGTGCTTGAAGGGTAGACTGACCGCCGCCAGCCCAGCAGGCAAAGCGCATGGCCGCGGACCTGCCCGCCAGCAGCAGCTGCCACCGGGGCGGGCCTGAGTGATCGTGATCCACCTGGCCACGGCAGGCAAGATGCGCGGCTTGCTTGCTGACATGATGCATGCCCGGCGCTCCTGCCTGCAGATCACCACGGGTGATGAGGGAGTGTCCAGCGTTGGCGCGTGAGGAGCTGGCTGCTGGCAGCAGCGCACATGCGTTGTCGCGCGGATTGCCTGCGTGCGTGTGCTGCCCGCCAGGCAGGCCGCAGGCAACCAGGGGCAAGCACCCATGTGCTACCCTGCCCCCACCATCATGTGGCAATTGTGGCATCCAGGCACCAGGCCCCAGCAGGCAACGGCGCTCACCAGCTGCCATGCCCAGCAGCAGCGCAGGCCTCATGCTGACTACACCCCCGGGCGCGCTCTGCCTGCGGCCCCGCAGGTTTGGCGACCGCACCTTTGGCGAGTTTGTGAGCGACCTGCGCACCGTTCCAAACCCCTTCATTGGCACCAAGACCATCCGCACGGGTAGGCACACCGCCAGCGGCGCCCGCGCCCGATCAGGGCGCCAGGCATGATGAGCAGGCTGGGCCGTCATCCTGCGCAGCGCAATGCCTGGCCGCCGCCTGCTGGTGCGCACGTCACCGCCTGTGATGATGGCCCCACACCACCGGCAAGGATGCTGGGGCGGCAACCACTGCCCTGCCCGCAGGCCTGGTGCAGCAGGCAAATGCACTGACCGAGACAGCAGACGACGTGACTCAGCCCTTCACCTACACCGGCATCAGTGATGTGAGTGCAGGCTGCTGCTGGGACGCTGACTGCTGCGCCAGCCACTGCGGCGCGTGCAGAGCAGCCAGCCCGCTGCTGCACGCGCGACAGGTGACCGCGCCGCCACAGCCGCACCCAAGACTGCGCCGCGAGCCCAACGCTGGCGTGACATGCCCTCTCACGCCACGCGCTGTGCAGGTGTCGGCCTCTGCTGCCACCACTGATGGCGTTTACATCCCCGGCACCACCTACTCGATCCGCGAGTCAGACAACGACGAGAACAATGTGGTGCGTGCCGCGCCCTGGCAGCTCGCTTGTGCCGCCGCGTGGGTGCCTGCTGTGCGGTCTGTTTGGCTGTCCGCCACGCCTGCTGGCGCGTGGTAGCAGGCCTCATGCACCTGCTGCCCCCATGCCATGCCACGCCCACTGCAGGCCATCGATGTTGGCGCCAACTGGGTGTTCCCATTCCTGCTGGGGTAGCTGCCAGGCAGCCAGGGCCAGCCGTGGGCAGCAGTGGTCCCTACCGGAGCTGGCAATGAGCAGCAGCGGCGGCTGCTGTCGTGACCCCTGACCCCCAGTCGTGACCCTGTCTAGGCAGTGAGCAGTCGTGATCCCGGCTTCTGCGCAGCTGTCAGCCTGACCGTGCGGCAGGTGATCCTGCGGCTAGGTGTGTGCTGTGTGATCATGTAAAGTTGCCTTTGAACGTACGTGCCTGGCTTCCTGTGGCAACAGTGCGCTGTGAAAGGAAAAGACAAGCTAGATATGGGCAAGTTTACAGCGCAACTCTGGCTGCGCCTGCTGGGCAAGGTGGGGACGACCGGCATCTGCCTGCCCCGGCAGCTAGCTACCCGTCCTCTTCATGCGCTGCTTGTACTCGCGCTTGTCGTGGCGCTGCCGCTGCGCCAGGAACTCCTGAGACAGCTTGCGCCCAGGGTTGGCCAGCTGCCTGGACAACTCCTCCTGGCACAGCTCCTGCGCAAGGGCACAGCAGACACGGTACGGTTGGTGCGAGTTGATTGGCGCGCGAGTGCGCCCATGGGCTGGCCAGCGCAGCGGTTGGATTGCGTGCGGCCCCAGGGTAGTTGGCGGCGTGTGAGGCTGCCCATGCAAAAAGGATGCCCCGTCTGGCCTGACGCCAAGCAGCAGCGCACCCCACCTTGACAGCAGCGTCCTGCACGCCGTCAGCAGTCCTGACGGTGCTCTTGATCTGGCGGTGCGGCCACTGGTGGAGGCCAAAGTGCCTGGACACCTGCAGACCAGGGCAGGCATGGCGGCTGATGGTCAGAGGCACCGGCGAAACCAATGCAAATGGGGGGAGGGGTGCACCTGGTGGTGGCTGTGCAAGGCACAGTGCAATGCACTGTCAGTGCATGTAGCCAAGCCTGATTCACCACAGCTCCATGCGGCAGACACGCCAGCACCGCACAAGCATGCCAGCATGTGCTTCCAGTAGTGTGCCCACCTTTTTCATGACGGTGGTCCCCAACGCCAGCTTGTCGGCTGCCTGCTGCAGCGGCATGTACAGGTACTGCAGCGCACAGAGGACAGGAGGTGGGTGCCATGACGGTGCCTGCCTTGCACTGAACGTGCACGGTTGTGCGTGTGGGAAGCGCTGTGCCTGGTAACCAGCAGCGGCAGCGCACAGCAGCGCAAGCAGTGTGCGGGCACCTTCTGCAGGGCCACCCTCTGCATCGGGCCTGCCAGCACCTCCGGCCCATCCCAGTGCACCACCATGTTGTAGGGCCTGCACGGGAGCGCGGCAGGGGGCGCATGAGCTGCCCTGCTAGTGATGGCGCACGAGCAGCGAAATCCACGCCCCCAGGAAGGAAGCCTTGTTCCTCACGCGTGGTGCTGCCGCAGCAGCCTGCAGCCGCCGCCGGCATGCCCTCCCGTGTCCCCTCCGCCAGCTGCTGACCAGCTCACCTGTCCTTGCTGCGACGGATGGTCATGGGTGCCATCTTGAGCCGTGCCGTCTCCATTGGGTCGGCGGCGCCGTCGGCATCAGGGGTGCTGCCCGCTGCCGCCAGCTGCCTTGGGCTGGTGCACTCATCCAGCGACCCGCCCACCCGCATCGCCGCCTCTGGCGCCCTGGCCCCCGGCTTGCTGCCGCTGGGCGCAGCCGCGGACCAGACCGCCGTCTCCTCCGTGGTCACGGACGCTGCGGAGCCCTGCCTGCACCTGGCCACTGCTGCCGCCGCCGCTGGCACACACACCGCTGGCGCCGACGCGCCAGCGGGCAGCTTGGCTGCAGCTTCGCAGGCGGCGCCGCCACCACCCGACGCCTGCACCTGCGCCTGCCTGGCGATGCTGGCCACGCAGTCGGCTTGCAGGATCTCGCTGAGGTGGGCCAGGATCTGGGCTGCTGTCGCCTCATCCTCCGAGCACAAGCTGTCCTCGGCAGCTGCCCCATGCTGCCAGGCGGCGGCGGGCTGCTGGGTGGGGAGACCGGCGGGCGCTGGTGGGGACACGCTGACCGCGCCTGTGGCGATGCTGGCCCCCGTTGGGGTGCTGGCCTGACTGCCTGGGAACATGAACATGGCTGCCTGCTCACCGGCAAGCTGCAGGGGGAGGGCGGGAGTGGCGACGTTGTGCGGCGTGCTTCCCAAACCGCATGCTGTGCCGGGTGCGGGGCGAGGCATGGCAGGCGAGGCGCGCTGGCCACGGCAGCAGGCCCCTTCCAGTCAGTGGGGCTGAGTGCAACAAGGCTTGATGAATGCACTCTGGCCGCCAGGTGCAGCAGACTGCGTGCCGTGCACGGGGCCGCAGTGGCAGTGGCTGCCAGGATCGCAGCGCATGCGCGGCCCTTCGCGGCCTGTCGGCTCCCTCCAGGCGAGGGGCGGGGCCGGGTCAAAAGGCGGCCTGCGGCTGCAGTTGCCCCGCAAGCCCAGCAACTCACTTGTAGTGGTCCCTGCTACGTCCTCCACACTGCGGTGCGCGGCCTGGCGGGCTGGAGGTCAGCAACGGCAGGGGTCTGCCGTGGTGGGACAGGCGAACTGCGGTTCAGGGCGCTTGATCGGTTTCAGCAGGCACCACGGTATGGTTGGAGGCGGCAGGCGGGGCTGGGGAGGGCCAGGTTGGGCGACAGCGGGGGAGTGCCACTGTGTGATTTCGATCGATCTCGGAAAAGGAACCGGCGTCCGGCAGGGAGGCCGCCGCAGAGTCCCGTGAGTGACAGAAATGATGCTTGGATCGTCAGTCACCCGGCGACCGCGCCGATCGCGGGGGTGTGGGGGTCCTTGGGCGTTCCTTGGACGCGGAGACCCTTTGACCACGCGCCTCGCGGGCCGCGCTCAGTTCGCCCGCATATACAGGCCCATAATTTTGGACCAGGCGCGCTCGCCCCCCGCGACCCAGACACCGACAATGCCGAGGTGGATCGCCTGCGCCGCGCTCGTGGGGCTGCTGCTGGCAGGCTACGCCGCCGCGGCCCGGCCGATGCTGCGTGGTCGTCGTGCGCTCAAGCAGGGCGGAAGCAGCAGTGCCGCTGCCATCACGGATGCGGACCTGCCAGCAGGTAGCAGTGCGCCTGCACGCAGCTGGCGCGCCAGGCAGCACCCGCCGCCCCCGGACGGGCCCCCTTTCGACCCCCGCGCTGCATGCGTGCTGGAACGTTTTAAACGAGCTGGCCCAGCTGGCACACAGCCCAGGGGAGGGCGGCGCCGCCCTTCCCTCACCGCACCGCAGCACGCACCCCAGGCGGGCAGCCGGGCTGCAGCAGTGGGGCTGCCCAGCGTGCCGTAAGGTTGACGAGGAGCCTGCCCGCCCGCCCCCCTCCCCTCCCCGCCCTGACCGCCCCCCCGTCCCCCGCCCCGCGCTGCTCCACCCTTGGGCCGCAGGCACACTGCGCCAGACCGACTACGATTACTTTGATTACAGCACCTTCTTCGAGGAGTGCGGGCAGGATGGGCTGCTCTGCGTCAACTTTGACGTGGCCAGGTACCGCCCATTGGGCTGTCCTGCTGCCCCATGCGCGCGGCATGCATGCATGCATGTGAAGCAGCTGCAAGGCCCAGCGCAGGTGGAAAGCCAGCAAGGCAGCTGCACCCCAGCACGCAGGCCAGGGGCGTGAGCTGCCCGCCCTGGTGCCCCCTGCAGGTTCCTGGATGTGCAGGCGGACCAGATTGCGTTTGACGGCACGCCCCTGGTGGAGCTGCAGACCAATGTGGAGGTGGGTTTGGGCTGGCAGCTGGCGGGGGGCAGCAGCGGGCACGGCAGGGGCGTGCTGGCCTGCGGCACACCTCAGGGCCGCAATGCATGCACGTGTGCGGCATGGCGCTGCCCAAGCGGCTGTCCGTGTCTGCACCAGCTGTCGGCCGCAACCCTGCGCTGCGGCCGACCTGCCCTCCCCTCCCCGCCCCCGCCCGCTGTGCTGCCTGCCAGGGCACGGGCGCAGCCGGCTTCGTGAGCGACTTCCTGAGCGACACCTTCTCGACCAGCGCCGGCTTGGGCGGGAGGACGTTCCTGCAAGGCAACATTGGCGCGGCGGGCTACCTGCAAGACACAGCCACAGATGTGAGTGGGCCCTGAGCGTCCGTTGCCTGCCTGGGCTCGGCATCAGCCGATAGCGCGTAAGGGTTGAGGGTTTGGGTTAGGCTAAACCCTTAACCCTAGGGCTCACCTCCGGGCATTGCAGGTCACTGGGTTTGGAACCACCGTGGATGCCAGCGACGCCTTCTCCCTGCTGCCCGACAGCATCTCCACCCTTGTGGTGAGGCTGCTGGCACAGCTGATGCTGAGGCTGCTGGCACTGCTGTGCTGCGGATGCTGCTGCTGCTGGTGGTGCCGCCAGTGGCATCCTTGCCGGTCGCGGCCGCACACACATCCCAATCGGCTCGCCTTGCTGCTGCTGCCTGGGTGCAGGGTTCCACCAGCGGCGAGTCGCTGTTCAATGCCCGCGCCTTCAACCCGCGGCTCCAGTACGTGCTGGGTGCCAACTTTGGGCTGCCCACCGGCTTTGCCCTGGCCACCGAGGCTGGCAAGAAGTGAGGTGGCAGCGTGGGCCAGCTGATGATGCGAGCGCCGCGCCGGTGTCCAGCAGGCGGGGTGACTGGGTGACCTGTCGGGCGCTGCACGGCGCCGCTGCTGAGCTCGTGCTTGCAGCCACCTGGTGATCAGATTGAGATGCATGTGATCCACGATGCGATGCTTGACACCACTTGGGCGCGCAGCAGCTGCCCGAGCGCAGCAGCCACACAGTGCATGCACGCCGCGCCGCCGCGGCGGGCAGCTGCCGTGTGCCTGCTGCAGCCATGAGCCGCTCTGCCAGTGTACAGTGTAACCGCAACCCTGACATTGAACCGTCCGCGCGCCCGGGGGAGGCGGCGATTGAGTCCCCTAGAGGGTCAGATGTAGATGCATGGGTGCGTATCATCGCTCCGCCATGCTGGTTGACACCACTTGGACTGCACAGGGCAGCGCCTGCGCAGGCGCCCGCAGCGCAGCCACGGACTGTGTGCACGCCACGCCGCGCGGCGGCGGCGGGCCTGCTGTCCGTGATCAGGGCCCATAACCCACGCCTTACATGTGCAAGCAACACTTTTGTGCCGCCAGCCAGCCCTTCGCGCGCAGCAGCGAGTGCCTCCGGTGCCCAATAACCATGTCGTCGGGCTGATGCACTCCAGCAACATAGTACATCGCTTGTTACACCGTGAACAGCATGGATCGGTCTCCAGCAGCGCCGTGAGTGCAGGAACACGTGGCTCCAACTCCGTTGGGGGCGTCCGGCGGGCCTGCTGCCTGGATCACGCTCCTGATTGCTGTGCATGGGCACCTGAATGCCGCGGTGGCCCACAGACCTGCATCCGGGCGCGTGTCGGGGGGTCCACCAACCAATTGTGTGCATGGTGCGCGATCCGCCCCTCGCAGGCCGGAGTGCGG
>Ga0315908_10003612_pt1 | contig 11220 bp, 9 predicted proteins | sample LakEriMetagenome_12_FD_203520 | JGI IMG/M metagenome (GOLD analysis project Ga0315908, IMG submission 203520) | Freshwater fungal communities from buoy surface, Lake Erie, Ohio, United States - Buoy 4 MA124 | ecosystem: Environmental > Aquatic > Freshwater > Lake > Lake biofilm | place: USA...
AAAGGGTTATGATAACAAAACTACAACTGATGACCATGGAATGCATATCGTTGGTCTATATAAAGCTCAAAACGGAACGAAATTCTTCTTAGTAAAGAATTCTTGGGGGACATCTAATTATCCAAAAGGATATTTCTATGTATCTGAAAATTATTTCAAATATAAAACAATGAATATTTATTTACATAAAGATGGAATTCAATCAGCTTTACGCAAAAAAATTAATTTGTAATATCATTAACTGAAAATTCGAAATCCATCTTTGATTTATTTAAAGATGGATTTTTTTTTTGGGCCTTAAATTAAAAATTGTTTAGTCGAACGAAAAAAGTAATTGATTTTTTTGGAGCTTACTAAAATATATTGTAATTTACATCAAATAAATTATTTGAGATGGATAGATTGACACCGGCGGAGGAGCAAGTAATGTTACGTTTATGGAAACTTGAAAAAGGTTCAGTAAAAGATATTGTTGAATTATATAATAATCCAACTCCAGCATATAATACAACTTCAACAATTGTGCGAATATTAGAGCGTAAAAAGTTCATTAAGCACAAACCTGTTGGAAGAGGATATATTTATATGCCTAAAGTTTCAAGAGAAAGTTATAGACAATATTTAACTGAATATTTATTAAAGAATTACTTTGATGAAGATAAAACAGAATTGATCAATTTGATTAATGGTTAATCTTTCAGATGCTCATTCTATGAGTTAATTGAACTTTAAAAGGTGTTTATGATCATTCGTAAACACCTTTTTTATTGCGTTTTAATTATTTTATAAAGCGTTTTGTTTGAATCAATTGTTATTTGTAAAAAATAAACACCATTTATTAAATCAGATAAATCAATTTCAGAAGAGTTGACATTTAACTCAATATTCTTGATTTCTTTGCCTTCAATGTCACTTAATTTTAAGCTTTCTATTTTAGAAGTAGTCTCAATGTAAATTTTGTCGTTTGTCGGATTTGGATAAATTGAAACAGATGGTAGATCGTCAATTTTAGTCAAGGATTTACTGAAATTAAAGTGAATTATTTCTTCTTTTTCAATCACTTCTTTTGATTGATTACAATCCGTTTCTTCAAGTTTACAAATAGGTAAAGTCAAACTATTAGCATCCAACCAGTCAAATTTTGCAGGTAAACATTGAAGTTTGTTATCAGATATGTCACCAAATTCTACTGAACTTGGAATAGTTGGAATGCATTCTAGTTGATTGTTTCCACAAAAAAAGTAGCTAATAGTTTCAGGTAATCTTGGTAAAGTAGTTAATTGATTAAAACCACACCAAATAGCTTCAAGCTTTAAAGGTAATTCTGGCAAACTACTCAATTGGTTATTTGCACAGTATAATTCCTTTAAACTTTGAGGTAATAAAGGCAATTTTGATAATCGATTCTCACTACAATTTAACGAAATTAAATGAGAAGGTAGAACTTTAAGTTGTTCAATCTTATTTGCAGTGAAATCAAGTTTTAAAAGACTTTCAGGAAATTTTGGTAGAGAAACAATATTATTAAATCCACAATTGAACACAGTAACATTTTGTGGCAAAGATGGTATTGTTTCAATTAAATTATGAGAACAATCTAAACTAATTAGTTCATTATTTAACGAAGGAATGTTCTTGATTAAATTATTTGAACAATTTATTTCTTTCAGACTTTGAGATAGTGGAAATACTGAAATAGCATTGTCATTAACCAATAAAATTTGTATTTTTTTTGGTAATACTGGAAGTTTATTTAGTTTGTTGTATCCAACATTCAAGTAAGTTAAATTATCATTTAATTCAGGTAATTCTTCTAATTGATTTGCGGAACAATTCAGGTACACTAAATGATGATCTAGTTTTGGTAATTTTGTTAGAAAATTTTGACTACAATTCAATGATTTCAAATGAATTGAAAGTTTTGGCAATTTAAATGCAGGATTGTTTGAACAATCAAGAAAAGTTAAATTTTTGAAATATTCTAATCCACTGTAATCTTGAATGTATAATGAATCAATAGAAAGTGAATCTTCTTTTACAATCAAAGAATTAGTTATATCTAATTGATTTTCAATAAAACAAGTTGGGTATTTTTCTTTTAGAAATTGAGCAAAATTTTCATCAGGAATGGTTACCAATTTCTGCGCATTTCCAAAAAAGGAAACCAAAAGAAATATGAAAACTATTCTGTGCATTTACTCTAAAATTTTAATACGAAAATTCAAAGTAAACTTAGTGAAGAAATTAGATGGTTTTTGTGACAATTTTAGGTTTCTATAAACATACCACCGTTTATAAGTAATGTAAAAATTAAATAACTGTAAATCATGTTTTTACAAACGAAATTAACAATTATAAATTCAATTGTGAAATAAAAAAAAAGAATAAATATTGCCAGTCGAAAAAATAGAATATTACTTATTTTTTAATTCTAATTCCATTGCCATAATACAGATCTTTTCCTGTTGTGGTTTTCATCCATAATTCGAACAATTCAATTGATTTTGAATCGAAATAACGATTTGCTAATCTTTTAATATCTCCTGTTTTGATGGTTGGAGAATACGTATTTAAAATTAAAAAGCCTTTATTCGTTAATAGTTCTTTAGCTAATGAAATAAGGGTTTCTAATTTATCTTCTAGTTTCCATTTTTCACCTTTAGCTCCTATTCCCCAAGCAGGAGGATCCATGATGATTCCATCATATTTGTTTCCTCTTTTAACTTCTCGTTCAGCAAATTTTAAAGCGTCTTCATGTACCCATTTTGTATTGGTTAAGCCGCTTAAATCTTGATTGGTTTTCGCCCAAGAAATGAGTTGTTTAACTGAATCGACATGAATTGTTTCAGCTTCTGTTGATTTAGCAACCAACGATGCTGCGCCAGTATAGGCAAAAAGATTTAGAAATTTTGAAGAAGAATTCAGATGTTTTTGAATGTATTCCCAGTTAATTGCTTGTTCTGGAAATAAGCCTAAATGTTTGAATTTTGTTAACTCTAAATGAAATGTTAGATTATTCCATGTAATTTTCCAATCCATTGGAATATCATCCTTTAACGTATTCCAAAAGCCAGCTTGACTACCTTTTGATATAAATTCAAAATGGGCTTTTTCTTCCCATTCTTTAAATGTCAATTCCGATTTGAAATAGGCTTGAACTTCAGGGCGAATCGTAATGATATCTCCCCAACGTTCCAGTTTTTTCCCACCTCCTGCATCAATTAATTCATAATCGTCCCAGCTTTCGGTGTATATTCGGATATTGTCCATTTATAATCTAACGATAAACTATCTACGAGGAGTTTTCATTCTTCCTCCGCCCATTTGAGCCATTCGCATTTGGTTTTTTGAAGGAACACCCATTTGCATTTGTTTTTGCATTTGAGAAATTTGATCCTTCATCATTCCATTTTTGTCTAATTTTTTTGCTTCAGCTAATAAAGATACAGCTTCGTTTCTTCTGTTAGTTTGAGCACAAATTCCAGCTAAATGCATTTTTGCAACAGCATTATCTTGAGCAGTTCTTAAACCAATTGACATTGCTTTTCTAAGAATTTGTTCGCTTTTCACAAAACCATATTCTTGAGAATTCATTACAGCTTGTAAAAACAATACATATGCATGTTGACTTTTAGGTAATAACTGAGGAGCAGTTATTTTGTTAATCGTATTTTTTGCTTTATCTGTATTCCCTAAACGCATTTGATTCAATGCTAACACCATGTAGATGTTTCTGAAAAATGTCAAAATGATAATTGCTGATACAAAAATCATCACAATTGCCCATCCCCAATGACCAGTTCCGAATAAATAAACGGTATAAAATAATGAAGCTGCAGCTAAAATACTGCGTAAAATAAAGTTAATCATATGTTTAATCTATAGTTGCGATACATTTTAATTCAATTGCAATTGGCGAAGGTAAAGCGTTAACTTCCACTGTAGTTCTGCATGGTAAATTTTCTTTGAAATACTCAGCATATAACTTGTTATACGTTTGGAAATCACGTTTCATATCGACTAGGAAAGTTGTTACATCAACAAGATTTTCCCATTTTGAGCCTGATTCTTCAAGAATGATTCGAACATTTTCAAAAACACTTCTACATTGTGCTTCAAAATCAAATTCTAAAAAATTTCCGTGTTTGTCTCTTTTTAAACCTGGAACTTCAGAATCAGTAGCATCTGAACCAGCTGTTCTTGGTCCTACACCTGATAAGAATAATAAATTTCCAACTTTTCTAGCATGTGGATAAAGTCCCAAAGGTTTTGGAGCTTTTTCTGTAGATATACGTGAATTTTCAGACATTGCAATAATTTTGAATGCAAATATAGTGAGAGTTTCATGAATTGAGCATAGTAATAATGAATCAATTATTAAAAAACACCAATTTTTGAATTTTAGAATGATTACCTTTGGATATTAAATCAAAAATTCATGTCTTTTTCGTCTTTAGGATTATCAGAAGCGTTATTATCTGCGTTAATTCAACAAAATTATTCAGCACCTTATCCAATTCAAAAGGAAGCGATTCCAGCAATTTTGGATGGGAAAGACATTCTTGGAATTGCTCAAACTGGTTCTGGTAAAACAGCAAGTTTTGCTTTGCCTATTCTTGAGTTGTTCCAACAACCAATGAAGGTGAAAAATCGCCACATTAGTGCTTTGATTCTTGTTCCAACTCGAGAACTTGCCATTCAGGTAAATGATGTATTCAAGGCATTAGGAAGTAATCTTCCAAAGCGAATCAAGACGATGGCTGTTTATGGAGGTGTTTCAATTAATCCTCAGATGATTGGGATGCAGGGAGTTGATGTTTTAGTAGCAACACCTGGCCGTTTATTAGATTTAATTTCTCATAAAGCACTTTCGTTAGCTGAAGTAAAGACCTTGGTGATTGATGAAGCTGATAAAATGTTGAATTTAGGTTTCGAGGAGGAAATGAAAGAAATTTTCAAATTACTTCCGAATAAACGTCAAAATTTATTGTTTTCGGCAACTTTAAGCGAAAAGATTGAAGATATCAATAACATACTTTTAACCAATCCGGTTGTCATAAAGATCGAAGCTACAGAAGAGAATCTTGATTTAATTAAACAATTAGCATATACAGTTTCAGAGGAGAAAAAAGGTCCACTTTTACGATATCTGATCAAAGAAAATAAAATGATGCAAGTGTTAGTTTTCACTTCTTCAACACATAAAGCGGATAGTGTGGTTGTGAAATTAAAACACAATGGAATCAATGCTAAGGCGATTCATAGTAAGAAGAGTCAAGAAGCTAGAAATCTTGCACTTTCACAATTCAAGGAAGGAAAATTACGCGTTTTGGTAGCTACGGATTTGATTGCTCGTGGAATTGATATTCAATTTTTACCTTATGTAATCAATTATGAATTGCCTCGATCACCAAAAGATTACGTTCACAGAATTGGTAGAACGGGAAGGGCAGAAGCAACAGGTGAAGCATTTTCATTAATTTCTCCAGATGAAGAACATCATTTCAAAGTGATTCAAAAGAAAATGAAAAAGCAAGTCGAAATTTTAGATGGAAACGCAATTGATTTGCATGGCTTTTAATTTTTTCTTCCCCCTTTGGAGGGGGACTGAGGGGGACTGAGGGGGAGGAAAATTCCCAATCATATCAAAATGATTAAAATCTGTCTAAAATTTTATCAGCTAACACATTACTCAATTTAAAATAGCTTTCATTTGTCCAGCCGCCAATGTGTGGAGTTAGAATGACGTTATCTGCATTCAATAGGTATTGAAAAGGTGCGGGTAAATCTTGCTCGAAAAATGATTCGAAACTTGTTTTTTCGTATTCTAAAACATCCAATCCAGCTCCTAAAACTTTTCCTGATTTCATAGCTTCTACTAAGGCTTCAGCATTCACAATTTTCCCTCGTGATAGATTTAATAAGAAAATAGGTTTATCTATTTTATCGAAAAATGCTTTGTCTGCGTAATAAATTGTTTCGGCATTTTGAGGCACATGAAAACTGATTACATCGGCTTGGTCTAAAATAGCATCTAACGTGCATTCTTTTACGAAATCACTTCCAAAACTATCTTTGTATTTATCGTAAGCAATTACATTTACGTCAAAACCTCTTAATTTTTTTGCAAATGCCTTACCGTTATTTCCATATCCGATAATTCCAACCGTTTTACCATCTAATTCAATTCCTCGATTTCCTTCTCTATCCCAAATACCTTTTAGAATCTCATTGTTCGATTTTTTGAAATTATTCATTAAAGACAAAAGCATTCCTAACGCATGTTCAGCAACAGCATTTCGATTTCCTTCAGGTGAATTAAAAAGTGTAATATTTCGACTTTCACAGTAAGGAATGTCAATATTTTCCATTCCTGCACCTGAACGAGCGATAAATTTCAAATTCGGAGTAAATTTTAAAAAAGAGTCATTCATCGGAAAACGGGAACGAATAACAATTCCATCAACTTTATTTGCTATTTCTTGACATTTATCAAGGGATAATTCTTCTGCATGAATACAATTATGCCCAGCTTTTTCAAGACGTTCAGCTAAAATTGGGTGAACCTCGTCTAAAAATAAAATTTCCATGATGAATGTTTAAATGTGATAAAGAAGCATGCCTACAGTGAAGTAGATAAAAAGACCAAGAACATCATTTAATGTTGTAACGAATGGTCCGGTTGCCAATGCAGGATCGACTTTATATTTCGCTAAAACCAATGGTATCAATGTTCCGAAAATTGCTGCGAAGAAAATCGTCACAAATAATGAAATACTTACTACAAAACCTAAAGTTGAATTACCCAATATAAATGTCGCAATTCCATAAATGATAATTGCTAAAAATGAACCATTTAATAATCCAACCAATCCTTCTCTCGCTAATTTTTGAAAGATATTGCTGAATTGAATATTTCCTTTCGCCAATGATTGTACGACAATTGCAGAAGATTGAACTCCCACATTTCCTCCCATGGCAGTAATCAAAGGAATAAAAGAAGCTAATAAAGGAACTTTACTGATTCCAACAGAAAAACCTGAAATTACTTGAGCACCCAAAACTCCTCCAAACATTCCGATTAATAACCAAGGTAAACGAGCACGCATGGCGCGCCAAACAGTCGCATTTTCCTCAATTTTTTCAGAGATACCTGAAGCCATTTGGAAATCTTTGTCTGCTTCTTCTTTTATGATATCTACAACGTCATCAATTGTGATACGACCGACTAGTTTATTTTGTAAATCAACAACAGGAACAGTTACCAAATCATATTTATCCATTACTTGTGCTACCTTTTCACTTGCATCACTCGTTTTTACAGAAATAATATTTTTACTTTGGAATAAATCTCTGATTAAGGTTTTAGTGTCTGCGAATAACAATCTTTTAAGAGAAAGTATTCCGACCAATTTATTAATATCATCTACAACGTAGATTGTATATACATTTTCAACATTTTCAGCTTGTCGTCTTAATTCGACCAAGCATCTGTTTACAGGCCAATCAACTCGAACTTGAATAAACTCTTTCTGCATTAAACCACCGGCAGTATCTTCGTCGTAATTTAATAATTCAACGATATCTTCGGCAGCTTCATCATCATCCATTTGGGAGATAACTTCCTGAATTTTATCATCTGAAAGTTCCCCTAAGATATCTGCAGCATCATCTGAATCTAGATTTTCAAGCTGGTCTGCAATTTCTTTTGTGGATAAGGATGCTAAGAATCGATCACGAACATCTTCATCAAGCTCCATTAACACGTCGGCTTGCTGATCTTCCGTTAATTGAAAATAAACATATCGCGCTTCATCATTCGTTAATTGATCTAACAAATCGGCGATATCAGCAAAGTGCAATTCGTGAATATGCTCAATAATCCATGAGTTGTTTTGATCAACTATGGCCTGACGAAATTCTTCTAAAAATTCTTTCGTGAGCTCGAAACGCATGACAATTTTGTTTTTGCAAAGATAGCTTTTTGCTTTGAAGAAAGAAACCTTTTATAAAAACTTAGCAATTTGGAAATATTGGGAATTATAAATTAATTTGATAGGTTAATGGTATTACTTATTTTTTCACACTAAATACAACATCAACACGTCGATTTTGTTGGCGTTCTTCTTCTGTGTATTCAGGTGATACGACAGGAAGTGAATTGCTATACCCTTTGAAATCTAAACGACTTGGTTCAATTCCACCTTTGATTAAAATATCGTAAACAGCACTCGCTCGTTGAACGGATAGAGGCATATCATCATGACAACAAACATGTCCTCGTATCAATGCAGATACACTTTTATTTCCTGCTAGAAATTTATACAAGGCATTGATTTCATCTTCAGAACCAGGAATCAAGTTAGCAGTTCCACCATAGAATTTTACATCCAAAACGATTGGTGTTTCGGAAGTGAAATTTTCTCTAAATTTGGCTAAATTTATAGTTTTACTCGTTTCTGGATAAGTTGGTTCTTCTTGAGTTTGTGTAGGCTTTTCGCTAAAATAATAAGTAATGTCAACTTTTCTGAATTTTGCCAATTCATTCGTTTTTAAATCAATTGATGATGGATATAGTTCTCCAAATGAATTGGTTGATTCTACGCTAACACTTTTTGATTTTACTATTTTCAAAATGGCATTTAATCTATTTAAAGATAACTTTTCGTTTGAAATGACACTTCCAATTGTATCCGTATATGAACTAATGTTCTGGATTTTAAAATCTGGATTTTTTGATTTTTGGAGGAAATCATCTAACCTTTTTATTTCGTTTTTTTGAAGTTTAAAGGAATTTGTTTCAAAGTAAACAGTATGTATTTCCTTGTTTTGTGATAAAACCAAATTTTGAAATAAACTGATTGAAATAAGTAAGATTAGAAATTTCATATGATTCATTTTATAATGATGTAAATATAACGATTAATAAAAGTTTAGTTACAAAAAAAGGTGTCTGAGAAAAATCAAAGACACCTTTTGGTTTAAAATTTATCAAGTTCTAGCCAGAACACATTTCACATGCATCAGGATTGTCTAATGAGCATGCTATAGCAGCTTGTTGTTCCTCAACATCAGCAGCGATTGTGTTTTGAACCATTGATTTATCAACTGTAAATTTAATTGCATCAGTTGCAGCTTTTGTACGTAAGTAATACATACCAGTTTTCAATCCTTTTTCCCATCCGTAGAAATGCATTGAAGTTAATTTTCCAAAGTTTGCATTTTCCATGAAGATATTTAATGATTGAGATTGGCAAATATATGCACCTCTATCAGCTGCTTGATCAATCACTGCTTTTTGAGAAATTTCCCATGCAGTTTTGTACAAGTCTTTTAAGTTTTGAGGAATGTCAGAAATATTTTGGATAGATCCACTTGTCGACATAATTGTTTGACGCATTTCTTTAGTCCATAAACCTTCTTTCACTAAATCCTTTAATAAGTGTTTATTTACTACGATAAATTCACCTGATAATACACGACGTGTATAAACATTTGAAGTATATGGCTCGAAACATTCGTTATTTCCTAAAATTTGAGCTGTTGAAGCAGTTGGCATAGGAGCTAATAACAATGAGTTACGAACACCGTATTGTTTTACTTCTGATTTCAACACATCCCATTCCCAACGATTTGTTGGTGTTACATTCCACATATCATATTGGAAAATTCCTTTAGATACTGGAGAACCTTCGTAAGTTGTATAAGCTCCAAATTCTTTTGCTAAGTCTTTAGATGCTGTCATAGAAGCGTAATAGATCGTTTCGAAAATCTCTCTATTTAATGCTCTTGCTTCTTCTGATTCAAAAGGGAAACGCATTAAGATGAATGCATCAGCTAATCCTTGAACACCAATACCGATTGGACGGTGACGTAAGTTTGAATTTTTAGCTTCTTCTACAGGGTAGTAGTTCTCATCAATAATTTTATTCAAGTTTACCGTGATTTGGTAAGAAACTTCAAATAATTTATTGTGATCAAATGTACCATCTTCAGCAACAAATTTTGGTAATGCAATTGAAGCTAAGTTACAAACAGCAATTTCGTCTGGAGCTGTGTACTCGATAATTTCTGTACATAAGTTTGAAGACTTAATTGTACCTAAATTTTGTTGGTTAGATTTTGCGTTAGCAGCATCTTTATACAACATGTATGGAGTTCCAGTTTCGATTTGTGATTCTAAAATTTTGAACCATAAATCTTGAGCTTTAATTGTTTTTCTACCTTTTCCTGCTGCTTCGTAACCTTTGTAAAGTTCTTCGAATTCAGCACTATGTGTATCAGATAAACCTGGACATTCGTGAGGACACATCAACGTCCAATCTCCATTTTCTTTCACACGTTTCATGAATAAATCTGGAATCCATAAAGCGTAGAATAAATCTCTTGCTCTTTGCTCTTCTTTACCGTGATTTTTCTTCAAGTCTAAGAAATCAAAGATATCCGCATGCCATGGTTCCATGTAGATAGCGAAAGAACCTTTTCTTTTACCTCCACCTTGATCAACGTAACGAGCTGTATCATTGAAAACTCTCAACATTGGAACGATACCATTTGAAGTACCATTTGTTCCTTTGATATAAGAACCTTTTGCACGAATATCATGAATAGATAAACCAATACCACCTGCAGATTGAGAAATTTGAGCACAATTTTTTAATGTATCATAAATTCCACCGATGCTATCTTCTTTCATTGTTAATAAGAAACAAGATGACATTTGAGGTTTTGGTGTTCCTGCATTGAATAACGTTGGAGTTGCATGTGTGAACCAACCGTCAGACATTAAGTTATAAGTCTTAATTGCAGATTGAACATCGTTTTTATGAATACCCATTGCAACACGCATCAACATTTGTTGTGGACGTTCTGCAATTTTACCATTCAATTTCATTAAATATGAACGAGTCAATGTTTTGAAACCGAAATAATCATATCTGAAATCTCTATCATAAATGATACTTGAATCCAATAAATCTTTATTCGCCATAATTGCCTCATAAACATCATCAGCTAACAATGCAGCTTTTTGATTTGTTTTTGGGTCAGTATAGCTATATAAATCTTCCATTACTTCAGAAAACGTTTTTTTCGTTTCTTTATGAAGATTAGATACAGCAATACGAGAAGCTAACAAAGCATAATCAGGATGGTCGATAGTCTTAGCTGCTGCTACTTCAGCTGCTAAATTATCAAGGTTAGTAGTAGTAACCCCATCAT
>Ga0315908_10003614_pt1 | contig 11219 bp, 10 predicted proteins | sample LakEriMetagenome_12_FD_203520 | JGI IMG/M metagenome (GOLD analysis project Ga0315908, IMG submission 203520) | Freshwater fungal communities from buoy surface, Lake Erie, Ohio, United States - Buoy 4 MA124 | ecosystem: Environmental > Aquatic > Freshwater > Lake > Lake biofilm | place: USA...
AATTCATCTCCTAAATCTATTAAGAACAAAATGAAGCCTAAAATGACTCTTAATAAATTACCTAATGATCTAAAAACACAAATAATAGAAAAGTATATGAGCTTTTTTCCTACTAAATATGTATTAAAAGATTTTATACCTCTTGAAAAATTAAATTGGCAGTGGTTATCTTCTAATCCAAATGCTATAGATTTATTAAGAGAAAAGATGGATAATGAAAACAAATTGAGTCAAGAAGTATTAAATAAAGTAAACATTAAAGATAAAATAGATTGGCAAAAGTTATCAGGTAATTCGTATGCTATAGAATTATTAGAAGAAAAGATTACTAAAGAAAATGAAATGAGTAAAGAATATTTGGAAACTTTTCGCGTTTTCAATAAAATAAATTGGTTTTATTTATCAGCAAATCCAAATGCCATAGAATTATTAAAAAAAAATCAAGATAAAATAAATTGGAGAAGTTTATCAGAAAATCCAAATGCAATAGAATTATTAAGAGAAAAGATTAAAGCAGATAATATATCACCAAATTCGACATTTTCTCTTAATAATATATTTGATGATCAAAAAATAGATTGGTATGGATTATCAAGCAATCCAAACGCCATAGAATTATTAAAAGCTAATTATGATAAAATAAATTGGGGATTTTTATCAAAAAATCCAAATGCCATAGAATTATTAAAAGCTAATTATGATAAAATAAATTGGGATCTTTTATCGGACAATCCAAATCCCAAAGCAATAGAATTATTAAGAAAACAGTTTGAGAAAGAAAAAAAAACATCTAAATATGATTTAGATTTGACTATAGATAAAGATAAAATAAATTGGCAATATTTATCGAGAAATCCAAATGCTATTGAATTATTAAGAGAAAAAATTAAAGAGGAAGATGATATACCATACGATTCAATATATACTCTTAATAATTTATCTTATAATCAAAAAATAGATTGGAGATTGTTATCTTCTAATCCTAACGCCATTGAATTATTAAAAGTCAATCAAGATAAAATAGATTGGAAATGGTTATCAAGGAATCCAAATCCAGAAGCTATAAAACTAATAAAAAAAAGATTAAAATACCTACAAAATTTAAGTGATGATGAATATTATGATTTATCTGAATCAGAACATTTAAATTGGGAAAACCTATCTCAAAATCCAGCCGCTATAGAATTATTAGAAGAAAAAATAAAAGAAGAAGAAATGTATGAATATGAATTAGAAGATTTTCAAAAAATAAGTTGGAAATTATTATCATCTAACCCAGCTATATTTGAAGCTAAATAAACCAATTGTTTTTTCTGAGATATTATTAGATACATTCAAAAATGTCCACAAGAATTAAACAAATGGCTGATATAAAAAACAAAATATTATCTAAAATCCTAAAGGTAGATCCTAAAAGTCTTAAATCATCAGAAGCATCTAAACGTTCACAATCCAGTAGCTCAGGAATGGATACTAGAGTAATTGCAAATATACAAAATAGAATCAATAATCCATTATTTAGCCTCACGATAGACGATTATGAATTAATGTGTGGCAATAAGATGATTACTAAAATGATATCTAAAGTTTTAGAATGCGACGAGAAACAGCTTAGAAAGTTCTGCAAGTATATCAATGTCTTCAGGGAGAATATCAATTCATCTCCTAAATCTATTAAGAACAAAATGAAGCCTAAAATGACTCTTAATAAATTACCTAATGATCTAAAAACACAAATAATAGAAAAGTATATGAGCTTTTTTCCTACTAAATATGTATTAAAAGATTTTATACCTCTTGAAAAAATAGATTGGAGTGGGTTATCTTCTAATCCAAATGCTATAGATTTATTAAGAGAAAAGATGAATAATGAAAACGAATTGAGTCAAGAAGTATTAAATAAAGTAAACATTGAAGATAAAATATATTGGAATGGGTTATCGGGTAATCCTTATGCTATAGAATTATTAGAAGAAAAGATTAATAGAGAAAATGAAATGACTAAAGAATATTTGGAAACTTTACACTATTTCGATAAAATAAATTGGAAAAGTTTATCAGAAAATCCAAATGCAATAGAATTATTAAAAGCACATACTGATAAAATAGATTGGGAGATGTTATCAGAAAATCCAAATGCAATAGATTTATTAAAAGCTAATTATGATAAAATAAATTGGAAAAGTTTATCAGAAAATCCAAACGCCATAGAATTATTAAAAGCTAATTATGATAAAATAGATTGGTGTGGGTTATCAATAAATTCAAATCCTAAAGCAATAGAATTATTAAAAAATAATCCTAAAAAAATACATTGGGGTATATTATCGAAAAATAGAAATCCAGCCGCAATAGAATTATTAAGAAAACAGTTTGAGAAAGAAAAAAAAACATCGAAATATGATTTAGATTGGACAGAAGATAAAGATAAAATAAATTGGGCTCGGTTATCCGGAAATCCAAATGCTATAGAATTATTAAAAGAAAAGATTAAAGAGGAAGATGATATACCATATAATTCAAAATATGCTCGTTATAATTTAGCAGATGATCAAAAAATAAATTGGGCAATGCTATCTTCTAATCCTAATGCCATTGAATTATTAAAAGCAAATAAAGATGAAATAAATTGGGGCACATTATCTATGAATCCAAATCCAGAAGCTATAAAACTAATAAAAAAAAGATTAAAATACCTACGAAATTTAAGTGACCGCGAATATTATAATTTATCACAAGATGAACATTTAGAATGGGAATACTTATCAATAAATCCAGCTGCTATAGAATTCTTAGAAGAAAAAATAAAAGAAGAAGAAGAAAAACCCGAGTTAGATAATAGATATGATGAAATATCTTGGGCATTATTATCATCTAATCCAGCTATATTTGAAGCTAAATAAACCAATTGTTTTTTCTGAGATATATAATAGAAATAAGAGAGTACATTTCTAAATGTCTTCTAATGCTGCACTTCAAAGATTAACTAAGAAAAAAGGTGATAAATTATCTAAATTTTTAGGAATAGATTCGAGTCCCAGTACTCGGCTAATTGCTAATATGCAAGCAAGAATTAACAATCCTCTATTTGAGCTCAGCATTAATGATTATGAAGCTATGTGTGGTAACAAGATGATGATTAAAATGATGGCTAAAGTACTTGGATGTGAAGAGAAACAGCTCAAAAAGTTCTGTAAATATATCAATGTCTTCACAGAGAATATCAAGTCATCACCAAAATCTATTAAGAACAAAATAATTTCTATAAAAAATATTAAGGCATCAAATAAGAGAGGAAGTCTAAATTTATTACCCGATGATGTCTATAGTGTAATTGTAGAACAATACAAGACTATTTTCAAAATAAATTATGTATTAAAAGATTGGGTAACAAATGATAAATTATATTGGGATTTTTTATCTATTAATCCAAATGCAGTAGAATTATTAAAAGCAAATCTCGAAAATATAGATTGGGATTTTCTATCAATGAATCCAAATTCAGAAGCTATAGAATTATTAAAAGCAAATTCTAATAAAATAAATTGGGGATATTTATCACAGAATCCTAACCCAGCTGCAATAGAATTACTAAAAGCTAATCCTAATAACATAGATTGGCCTAATTTATCAAAGAATCCTAATCAAGAAGCAGTTGAATTATTAAAAGCAAATACTGAAAAAATAGAATGGGAATCGTTATCAATGAATCAAAACGGAGAAGCAATAGAATTATTAGAAGCAAATCCTACTGAAATAGAGTGGAAATTGTTATCAATAAATTCAAATCCTAAAGCAATAGAATTATTAAAAGCTAATCCTGAAAAAATAAATTGGGAATATTTTTCTTTAAATCAAAATCCATATGCTATAGCATTATTAAAAGCTAATCCTGAAAAAATAGATTGGGAATTTTTATCAGAAAATCCAGCAGCAATAAAATTATTAAAAGCTAATCCTGATAAAATAGTATGGCGGTCTTTATCAGGAAACCCAGCTATATTTGATGAAATATTAGTGTAATTATATAATCATTAAACTATTTATTATTTTTACACATTAAGTAAGATATATTTCCTAAATCTTTAATAGAATAACAACGAATAAAAATACTAATGTCTTCAAGATTAAAGGAAATTGCTGAAAAAAAGGCGACATCTTATCTAAAATCTTAAAAGTCGATCTTAAAAGTCGATCTTAAAAGTCTTAGAGAAGCTAAAGCGGCCACGACAGCCTTTGCGGCCTCTGTAGCTAAAGCAGCCACCAGATCTAAACGTTCGCAATCCAGTAGCTCAGGAATGGATACTCGAGTAATTGCAAATATACAAAATAGAATTAATAATCCATTATTTAGTCTCACAATATCCGATTATGAATTAATGTGTAGTAATAAGATGATTACTAAAATGATGTCTAAAGTTTTAGAATGTGACGAGAAACAGCTTAAAAAGTTCTGCAAATATATCAATGTCTTTAAGGAGAATATCAAGTCATCTCCTGAATCTATAAAAAATAAAATGAAGCATAAAATGACTCTAAATAAATTACCAGAAGAGTTGAGAACGCAAATAGTACAAAAGTATATGACTTTATTTCCCACTAAATATGAATTAAGAGATTGGATACCTCTTGAAAAATTAGATTGGGCAAATCTATCAAAAAATCCAAATGACGGAGCTATAGAATTATTAAAAAAACATAAAAAAAAATAGATTGGTTATGGTTATCTTCAAATCCAAATCCAGAAGCTATTGAATTATTAAAAGCAAATCCTAAAAATATAAATTGGGATTTCTTATCTTATAATAAAGGGGCTATAGAATTATTAAAAGCAGAACCTGAAAAAATAAATTGGGATATGTTATCAGGAAATTCAAATCCAATTGCAGTTCAATTATTACACCTTTTTACATTTCAAAAGCCGATTTTTACATAGTCCTAAACCATATAAAAATCATTTATAATTCTTTTTTATTTTTCTTGTTTTATTCTTTGGAACATATTCTTCTGGTCTTTCATAAGCACCCTTAAATATATTTTCATATTTTTCTTTCGGTATTTCACTTATTACCTTTATTACTATAACAACGATTTCGTTTTTGTAATGATTTTATGCTTGTTTCATCAATACAAATAATATCTTCTATTTTGTATTTTTTCACTTCATCATAAAACTCTTTAATTTTTGAATTAATATTTATATCTTTACCAAATCTCTTTACTAGTTCGTGTCTAATTCTTGTAAGTTTCAAAGTAATATTATTATCATTAATTACTCTAAAAATTTGCATTGTAGATAAATTAGCATCTTTATATTTGTCTTTAAGTTTTTGGTTTAACTCATGTAAAGTAATTGTTTTATTTTTATTAATTTCATCAACTAAAAGCTTAACATATTCTTTTTTAACTTTATAAGCAACTGGTTTTCTGAAATGAATATTAACATTCCCTTCATTTTTGTATCTTTCAACCCAACGCATTAAACTTCTTGGAGTGCATTTGAATATTTTACAAACTTCTTTTTGTGTTTTATCTTCAACTAAATAATATTGAACTGCTGTTAATTTATAATCATTACTTTTATGGATAGGAATATATATTATTGAATTATTTTTTTTAATAAAATTGATTAATAAAAAAATTGATATGTAATACTTATTTATTTAAGTATTACATTATTACATTATTACAAGATGACTGATATTAATTACCACGCCAACTTTTCAGAATTGGAAACAATTCAACAATACCCAAATAGTGAAATACTAACAAGTGTATGTAAATCTTTTGAAGGACAAGATATATCATTAACTGTTACATTTATGGGAAAAATCATTCCTATTTGTAATTGTAATGCAGTAGGAGACATATTAGAAGATGTATTTTATCCGATAATTAAAGAGAACTTAGATGATTTTGAAGAAGGACCAAAACAAGCATCACCTGACTATTTTGGAATAAATAAACATTTTGAGTTTGAACAAAAAGTGTTTATGAAAAGTCCCGGATTTGATATAGGAAACTTTACCAGTTATATAAATATGTTATGCGAAGATGGCGGTGTATATAAAAACTTTTCAAGACAAAATATTTAGTATTTGAATACGCAATTATTAATGAAAAAATTAAAATCATAAAGTTTCATTATCTGAATGTATATAATTTAGTTGGTTATTCAGGTAAAACTCCTATAACAATGCAAATCAAAAAAAATATGTGGTATAATATTAGACCTGAAAGTGTAAAAAAATGGTACTGCTCAACAAAAACCCCAAGATTATTTATTGATAAAATTATTGAGTGTATATATCTTTGTCCGCATATTGAAGATAAAATGAATAAAATAACTACTATAACCACTCAATTTGAAAGTGTAAAACTAAAATATACATTTTAGGACACCTTCCACTACATTAGGAATTACCATATTACCAAATAAATCATATTTATCTACATCATCCGGTAATTTATAAGACAAAGGAAATCCACATAATAATTTTAATTCATTATCATTTAATTTTCGGATAAATGTATTTTCTATAATTACCGCCAATTTATTACTGTCTGTTGCTGTTAATGTTGGAGAAGTTCCACTTGGATCTAATATATTTGTTATTGGAAAACTTAACTTACCTTTACAAATATTGTATCCACATTCACCAGTTTTATCATATACTCTTTTTCCTGAAATTAGATTTTTTGGTTTTTCTAATCTCAAATATTTTTTTTCAACCAAATTATCTAACATTTGCTTTAAGTTTGTATCATCTACAAATGTAGATATTTCACTTAATGTAAGAGGCATTCCATCCATCCATACAATTTTTTTTTTTTCTGCCCAATGTTTTTTTCTCCTTTCAGTCATAATTTTCTTCATTAATTCTCGTTCGCGTATTGTTAAAACTCCATTTACTCCAATATCCCAAGAATGAATGTTGTTTGGCCCTCCACGCTTATCTTGCATTTTATATCCAAATAAAGGGGTTTGCGAATGTAATTCCATTATTTTATTCGCAAAATTACTTTCAATATCAGAATATTTAGCGGTGTAATCTATTATACTATTTAATGTATTCTCTGGATTAACATACTCAATTTTATCTAAATCAACTTGTTTTTCCAAAGAACATACAATAAATACTCTTTCTCTATTTTGAGGAACGCCAAAATCTGTTGCGTTTAATTTTTTGTAACTTACAAAATAACCAATATTATTAAACTCTTCACATATTCTTTTTAGAGGTTTTCCATTTTCAAGAATAATTAAGTTTGAAACATTTTCAAGAATTACGATATTTGGTTTATATTTTTTACATATATCTATAATTTTAAATATTATTCCTCCTCTATCATCATCAAACCCTTTTTTGTTTCCAGCAGAACTAAACGGTTGACACGGAAACCCAGCACATAATAAATCAAAACTATCTATCTCATTAATTTCTAATATATTTGTTTTTTTATTATTTTCATTAAAGTTCAGGTTATATGTTTTTATAGCATCATCTTTGATGTCTGCAGACAATACACAATTAAACTTAATGTTTGTGTTTTTTTTTTGAAAACTTTCTAATGCTACTCTAAACCCTCCAATTCCACAGCACAAATCAATATAATTAATAATTTTACAATCTGCGATAGGTAACTCACTTATCGGAAGAATTATTTCATTATTTTTTACTGGCGTTTCAACGCAAATATTAGATATATCAGGTGTTAATTGTTTTGAATGTATAAGTTCTATTAATTGTAATTTATTTTTTGAACTGCACTTTGTAATACCTAAATTTTTACACTTTTCCAATAAATCTAATTTACTTATTTTTGATATATCCATTTGTTCGGTTATTTTGATTGTAATATTGTTTTCTGTATTATTTGAAATCAATTTTTTGATTAATTCAATCAATTTTTCTTCAACTGCATTGTCTATTAATGCTTTTATCTTATCAGTTTGTATTTCGCAAGGATTTTTACGAGTTAAGTGTTTATCGTAGTGTGATTTTTGAGAAAAGGTCTTGTCTCATTTTTCACAACTATATTTACTCATTTTAGTTATATAGTATATTAATATTTTATATTGTTTAACTAAAAATAACTAAAATAGTTTTTCCTAAATAATATCTTGGACATAAATGTATATTATTTAATAATTAAAAATCGGCGTTTGAAATGTAAAAAGGTGTAAAAGAAAATCCAGATGAAATACATTGGGGTAATTTATCAAGAAATCAAAGTGCTATTAAATTATTAGAAAAAAAGAATCAACGAAAATAATGAAATAGACAATGATGATTCTGAAGATGATTCTGAAAATGATTATGAAGATGATTCAGATGATGATTTCAACCCTTTTGATAAAATTGATAAAGAAAAATTATCAGCAAATCCAAATGCAATAAGATTATTGAAAGCTAATCCTAAAATAATAAATTGGGAAGGATTATCGGAAAATCCAAATGCTATAGAATTATTAAAAAAAAATAAAAGAAAAATAGATTGGGAGCTATTATCTACTAATCCAAGTGCTATTGAATTATTAAAAGCAGAACCTGAAAAAATAAAATGGGGGGATTTTTATCATCAAATCCAAATCCCGAAGCAATAGAATTATTAAAAGCAAATCAAGGAAAAATAAATTGGAAAGAGTTTTCAGCTAATCCAGCAATTTTTGAAGCCAAATAAAAGAATTTTTTTTTCTGAGATATTTTTAGATACTATCTTAATAAATGTCTTCAAGATTAAAGGAAATTGCTGAAAAAAAAGGAGACATCTTATCTAAAATCTTAAAAGTCGATCTTAAAAGTCTTAGAGAAGCTAAAGCAGCCACGACAGCCTCAGCGGCCTCTGTAGCTAAATCAGTCGCCAGATCTAAACTCTCGCAATCCAGCAGCTCAGGAATAGATACTCGCGTTATTAGAAATATACAAAATATAATCAATAATCCATTATTTAGTCTCACAATATCTGATTATGAATTGATGTGTGGCAATAAGATGATTACTAAAATGATGTCTAAAGTTTTAGAATGCGACGAGAAGCAGCTTAAAAAGTTCTGCAAATATATCAATGTCTTTAAGGAGAATATCAAGTCATCTCCTAAATCTATAAAAAACAAAATGAAGCCAGTTACGAATATGACTCTAAATAAATTACCTGAAGAGTTGAAAACGCAAATAGTAGAAAAGTATATGAGCATTTTTTCCCACTAAATATGTATTAAGACATTGGATACCTCTTGAAAAATTAAATTTGAACTACTTATCAGAAAATCCAAATGCTATAAAATTATTAAAAGAAATCCTAAAAATATAATATGGATGAGATTATCAGCAAATCCAAGTGATGAAGCAATTGAATTATTAAAAGAAATTCGGGAAAAAATAAATTGGTTTTATTTATCAGCAAATCCAAACGACGAAGCTATAGAATTGTTAAAAGCTAATCTTCAAAAAATATATTGGCATTGGTTATCTTCAAATCCTGTAGCTATTGAATTATTAAAGGCTAATCGAAATAAAATAAATTGGGATGCGTTATCAGAAAATCCAAGCGCTATAGAATTATTAAAAAAAAGTAAAACTAAAATAAATCGGGAGTTTTTATCAGAAAATCCTGTAACAATTGAATTATTAAAAGCTATAATTAATAAAGAAAATGAATTGTCTGAAGATGAATTAAAAAAATTATGTTATTCTAACAAAATAAATTGGAGATATTTTATCAAAAAATCCAGCTATTTTTGATGAAATATTAGAATGATAAATAATTTTTATTTTTCTAAATATTTAATAGAACACATAATAGATATATCAATGTCGTTAAGTACACTACATAGATTAACAGAGGAAAAAAGTAAGCAATTATCTAAATTTTTAGGAATAGATTCTGTACCCAGTACTCAGCTAATTGCTAATATGCAATCAAGAATTAACAATCCTATCTTTAAGCTTAGTATGACCGATTATGAAGATATGTGTAGTAACAAGATGATGACTAAAATGATGTCTAAAGTTATAGGTTGTGAAGAGAAACAGCTCAAAAAGTTCTGTAAATATATCAATGTCTTCGCCGAGAATATAGAGTCATCTCCAAAATCTATTAAGAACAAAATGAAGGTAAGAAATAGTATTAATGCATCAATGCGACGAGGAAGCCTAAATATATTACCAGATGATATCCTTGAAAAAATAGTAAAAAAATACAAGACAATTTTCAAAATAAAATATAAACTAAAAGACTGGATACCGAAAAAAAAGTTAAATTGGAATTGGTTATCTTCAAATCCAAATGCCATAGAATTATTAAAAAATAATCCTAAAAAAATAGATTGGGGTGGGTTATCAGAAAATCCAAATCCAGAAGCTATAGAATTATTAAAAGAAAAGATCAATGAAGAAAATGAGATTGATAAAGAATATTTAAAAAAATTGCCTTCAAATAAAAAAATAGGTTGGGTGTATTTATCAGCAAATCCAAATGCTATAGAATTATTAAAAGCAAATCATTATGAAGAAATAGATTGGTATTTGTTATCTAAAAATCCAAGTCCAGCAGCAATAGAATTATTAAAAAAAAATCGCGATAATATACATTGGGGCTATTTATCAGAAAATACAAATTCAGAAGCAATAGAATTATTAAGAGCAAATCCAACTAAAATATATTGGCCATCTTTATCAGAAAACCCAAATGCCATAGAATTATTAAAAGAAAATCAAGATAAAATAGATTGGAAATATTTATCTATAAATCCACATCCAACTGCTATAGAATTATTAAAAAATAATACTAAAAAAATAGATTGGGACAAATTATCAGAAAATCCAAATCCAGAAGCAATAGAATTATTAAAAAAAAATCTTGATAAAATAAATTGGTCCTTTTTATCAGAAAATCCAAGCGCTATAGAATTATTAAAGACAAATCAAAAAAAAATATATTGGGATGAATTATCTTCAAACCCAAATCCAGCTGCAATAGAATTATTAAAAGAAAATAAAACTAAAATAAATTGGGATATTTTATCAAAAAACCCAGCTATTTTTGATGAAATATTAGAATGATAAATAATTTTTATTTTTCTAAGTATTTTAATAGAACACATAATAGATATATCAATGTCGTTAAGTACACTACATAGATTAACAGAGGAAAAAAGTAAGCAATTATCTAAATTTTTAGGAATAGATTCTGTACCCAGTACTCAGCTAATTGCT
>Ga0315908_10003615_pt1 | contig 11218 bp, 9 predicted proteins | sample LakEriMetagenome_12_FD_203520 | JGI IMG/M metagenome (GOLD analysis project Ga0315908, IMG submission 203520) | Freshwater fungal communities from buoy surface, Lake Erie, Ohio, United States - Buoy 4 MA124 | ecosystem: Environmental > Aquatic > Freshwater > Lake > Lake biofilm | place: USA...
TAAAGAAGACGAAGACTATAAAATATATATTCAAGAAAAGAAAGAGAGTGAGAAAAAGTTATTCGAAGATATATTAAATATCTCGGAAAATCCAGATATTATTATTTATTATATTGGAAATTGGTAGAAATAATTATAATATTATCGATAAAAATAATATTCAGATTATATAAAGATGAATTTTAAAAGATTATTAAATACAGAAATTGGTGTATTTTTTATATCAGTATTATTAGGTCTCGGACTAGCAACTCTATTTAAAAATGCTTGTGAAGGTAAACACTGTATAAATTTTAATGGTCCTTTAATTAGCGAAATTGACGGAAAAACCTATAAATATGGAGAATATTGCTATAAATATAAATTACAAGCAGCACCTTGTGACCCAACAAAACAGACAATTGATATTAAACACCGCACGTTAATCGAAGAGAACCAATAATAACAAGAGAACCAATAATAACAAGAGAACCAATAATAACAAGAGAACCAATAATAACAAGAGAACCAATAATATTCGTAAAACTATATAATTTTAGAAAAATGATATTATATAGTCTAAAATGGAAAATATTACAATAACACGAATATCGGATTTACCAGATTTAGGACAAATACAGGGACAACAAAGCCAAGGACAACAAGTACAACAAGGACAAGGACAAGGACCTTATCAACCAATGATGAATGTACATCCAAACCCATATGGTATATCGCAGCCGCCATCGGGTGGACTACCACCACCGGTTCAAACCCAAGAAGGTCCAAAATTGAATCCGAGTATTATGTATAATCCACAAACAGATATTCAAGAAAATCCCACTTTAAGATTACCTAGTAGAGATATACCTATGAATATGGACGATTTTATGCACGATGAACAAATTAAACCTAATTATATTCCAAAACCTAAGCTATCACGCGATTATATCGATGATTATCAGAATTCGGCGAATCGGAAATTAAAAGAATATGAAGATAAAAAACGACTGGATAAATCGAGAGAAACGTGGTTCGATGAAATAAGAATACCTGTTATTATTGGAATCCTATTTTTTATTTTTAATATGCCGATTATTAATACACTTATTTTTAAACGATTTACGTTTCTCTCGATTTATAATGATGATGGGAATTTTAATATGAGTGGATTAATATTTAAAAGTACTATTTTTGGAGGAATCTTTTGGTTATTAAATCGAAGTATGGAGTATTTGGGAGAATTATAAAGAGACGAGAATTATAAAGAGACGAGAATTATAAAGAGACGAGAATTATAAAGAGACGAGAATTATAAAGAGACGAGAAATAAATAAAAGAAAAAATAATATAAAAATTAAAAATGAATAAATATAAAATAATGACATCTAATTATAGTGATAATGGTTGGACAGAAACAGAGGGGGGGGGCTTAACAGCTGTTTGTGATCAAGACAATGTTTTTATTGATAGTCAAGTTATTCCACCACAAGATTTATATACTGCAGGATTAAAATGCGGTGTTTATTTATGTGATGGAACATATAATAATTTTAAAATTTATAATGTATTATGTAGTTGTAGTGATATTACTCGGATTGGGTTACTAGCTGGCGTAGATAATGCATATTTTGTTTATCCTGGATTTGGATTTCAAACTTATACAGCAACATCATATGGTGGAACTAATTCAAACCTATATTATAATAATTCAGATCAAGTTAAAATATTTCATTTCGGTGAAGCTAACTGGACAGGTACTCGTATTTATCAAAATGGTTATAGAACTGGCACTACTGGTTATGTTTCTGCTAATACTACTAAAGCTATTAAAATATTTTATAAAGGCAAACAGATTTTTTGTAATTTTTATTAGTTTAGTATTTTCCAAATAAAATATAATTATAAACATTACACCTTTTCAAATTTTACACCTTTTAACCTTTCAATTGCCGATTTCAGGGTTATATAATCGGCGATTTAAAAGTGCAAAGGTGTAAATATGAATTATTATAATAAAAAAAGTCAAGAGAAATATAAAATACTATATTATAAAATGCAGATTTTACCATTAATGTTAAATCCTATCGGTTTTTCAAATCCAGTATCAACAACTCCAGGAAGAATAATAAATACACATCCTGGACAGTTCAGACTATCACTATTCACGAATAATGCACAAGTATATTATAAACCAGGCTCGCAATCCGCTACTGGGGTTGGTACTGTAAGAAATACAGGTAGAACAGCTAAAAGATTATAATCAATAATCTGTTTTTAGTTTTATTATTATTGTTAATAATAATAAAAAAATAATAAAAAAAATAATAAAAAAATAAAATAATCATTTATTGAAATAACGGAAAGGAAACCAATTTCGTTTACTTTTATTATTTTTTCCAAAATTTTTCTGTGTTTTTGCTTTTTTTTCTTTAAAAAAATCTCTGAATTTTTTAGATTTTTTCGGTTCATTTTGTTTTTCCTTTGCATTTTTTAAGTTTAATGATTTTATTTCATCATTTTCAATCAATAATTTATGCTCAGTATATTTTTTAGGAATTTTATTTTTACTATTTTTAAAGTTATTAAATGGAACTTTTCTTAAAGATTTTTTAAATTCAGTTTTTATAGAATATTTTTGTTTAATATCTGTATCAGTATCTCTATTTTCAAATTCGCTTATATCTTTTATAGTATATTTTAAAACCTTCTTTTTTAAAGCTTCTTGTTCTGTCTTATTTAATTGTGCTGGAACATATTTTAAAAACCATTCATCATATTCTTTTGTACCTTTCTTATTAGCTAATTTTTTAAACATTTCAGCTTTTTCTGCTCGTATATCTGTTAATCCAGATTGTTTTCCTATACATTTTGATGTAAATCTTTTTAAAATATTTTTCTGTTCTAATCTATTATGATTTTCGACTTCATATAAATATTTTGCTAGACATAATATTCGTTCCTTATTATAATATTTATTATTTAAATACATAAATGCTAAATAAAAACTCAACATAGTATCAATTGTAGCAATATTTACCTTTTTATTATCAATTTCTACTACATTATAGCTATGACAAGCAATCGGTTCATAAATAAATGTATATGTTTTACCATTTACTTGAATTTCGGTATGTTTTGGAATAATATCTGATATTTTTTCATATTCTATAATTTTAATATTTTTAAAACCAGCTTCTTCTAGACGTTCCTTTATAATAATCGAGCATTTTTCATAATTATCTACTAAGACATCGAATTCAGGTATACGATTTATAATATTTTTTACTGCTTTAGGCATATAATTCGAATATAAAGTTGCAGCATAACCACCAAAAAATACAACACCTTGTTCTATAAAACTATCTCTTATAATTAAAAAAATATCATTATTTAATTTTGTATCTACTTTTTTTACTTTTTTACAATCAATTTCTGGTTTTAATGGATGATATTTATTTAAAAGTTTTAAACGTTTAAATACCTTTTCCCAACGGCTTACATCGCCTGCAGGTCGCGATAATTCTAAATACATAGACATACGTAAATAATTCGGTGGACAATAATGAATTCCTAAAATAACAATAGCCTCTTTTTCTAAATTATCGTAAATTTCTGCATTCATACTAGTAATATCTGCAATAGGTATGAAATTAACAAATACCTTATAAGTACCTTTATGTATACCCGATTTTGCTTCAACATCTGTAAATCCCTGACTAAAATAAATATTAGCTAGTTCTTTAGCATCAGCTAAAGCATTTTTAGAAAAAAAATCATAATCCGGTATTTCAATATCTTTATTATAAAATTGTACGTCTTTTGGAAGAATATTATTAATTGCAGTACCTCCATAACAAATACATTTTTTACGAATTAGGAAATTTTCTAAAATTATTATCATTTTTTTTATATCCGGATTATCTACTATTATTTTTCCTTGCATATTTGTAGTATCATCTACTGCTTGTCTAAGAATAGTTAATTCACATTCTTCAAATGTCATACTATTATCACATAATTCTGTATTAAATTTATGTTTCGGCATTTTTATATTTTATTCCTTTAAATATAATTATATTATTTAATTCCAGATTTATGGATTTAACTGTTTATAATCACGATAAAAAATAAATCCGGCTATTCCTAAACAAGCTGTTATTATAATAATAGATGTGGTTTGATTACCATAATTTGGCATAGCAAAAGCAGGTTCTGGATAAGCTACATATGGTGTAGAATTTAAATTTATTTTATTATATATAATAGTTATTGGTACTATTCCACCACCACAATTATTAAATAACATCTCGTAATTATATAAATCTGTACCATTATGCCAAAATATCATTGGTACTATTTGACAAGAATAATCCATAAATAATGGAAAAGAATCCGCATTTGTTTTATATTCTAAATTCTTACTATCTATCCATAATGATTGTGAAATAGTATTATCTATATTCGTAGTATATCCATCGTCTGATAGAGTAAGTTGTTTTTTTTCTGGTAATTTACTATATGGAAATGTAATTGTTCCGCCACTAATATCTGAATAACGATTATTTTCCATATTAATTAATGTACCTAATTCAGGACATAATCCAGCATAATTCGAATGTAATGTAGTATCCATTACTAATACTGAAGTTGGTTTTACGATTAATTTTAAAATCGGTGTTACAGGAGTTATTTTATTTCTCTTAGTAAGTCTATTTCCATATAATGTATTCGATAAATATTCTACAGAAGCTTTATAAATATCGTATAAAATCGTAGTTAAATATGTTTGTTCAGGAGTATCCGTCGATGGTGGGCGCGGCCGAAATTGTATAAATATCGGATCTTTCGAATTCGGACAAGTACTATTAAATGCATACATACTAACATAATTAATAGCATCAGATATTAATAGTGGTTTATCTTGACTAATAGGAGTAGTATAATCAGATTCCGATGTAGATACAGAAACAATCGATTTACCATCATTTGGATCACGAAATACTTCGAAATCTAAATATCTACATCCACGTGTTAATACAAAATTAATCATATCTATATTACAAGTCGTACCATCATATGCAGTATTCATAGATGCTTTAATCGCAAAATTACATAATTTCAACATTTTTATTGTACCACCGCTATTTCCAAAAGAAGATACATTTGAGATTCTATCTCGAATATTATCTTGAATAGTTATTGTACATTTATTATTACTTTGGAGACTATTTACTATTGATTCGGTATAACCCTCTTTAAATCCCTCGATTTGAATCATATTATTATATTCATTAAGAATATGCCGTTTTTGAAAAAGCCTTATTAAAATATATGTAAAAATAAGAATTATAATTACTATAAATATTTTTCTACTAAATTCCATCCTATATAAAGAATATATAATAGCATTCGAAGATAAAAAATATAAATAATTGTATATCCATATATTAAATAAAATGGCTGGTGGTTTACTAAATCTTATTTCTGTAGGTTCGAATAATGTATTCTTAACTGGAAATCCCACTAAAACATTTTTTAAAGTAAAATACTCGAAATATACTAATTTTGGACTACAAAAATTCCGGCTAGATTTCGATGGTCAACGTGATTTACGTCTAACTGAACCATCGACATTTACATTTAAAGTTTTAAGAAATGCCGATTTATTAATGGATACATATATTGTTATTAATATTCCAGATATTTGGAGTCCGATTATGAATCCTACTGAACAAAATGGTAATCAATGGGCATCGTATGATTTTAAATGGATTAAAAATTTAGGAATACAAATGATCAGTGAGATTACAATTACTTGTGGAAATTATACTTTACAAAAATATTCTGGACAATATCTAAACGCAATGGTAGAACGGGATTTTACAGCTGAAAAAAAAGACCTTTTTTATAAAATGTCTGGTAATATTCCCGAATTAAATAATCCGGCGAATTCGAATCAACGTACGAATACATATCCATCCGCATTCTTTACTGGTACGATTGATGGTCAGAATGTAGATTCAAAAGGGTCTGAACCATCGATAAGAGGTCGGCAACTATATATACCAATTAATACGTGGTTTACATTAGATAGTCGCTGTGCATTCCCCTTAATATGCCTACAAAATAATGAAATGTATATTAATGTTACAATTCGTCCTATTCGTGAATTAATACAAGTTCGCGATGTATTCGATTATGCTAATAATTTTCCATATGTTCAACCCGATTTTAATCTTCCGCAGTTCAATATGTATTATTTCTTACAATCACCTCCTGCATATGATATTTATGATCCTGAAGGTACTGCAGATCCTTATATAAATAAAACAAATACCTGGATAGCGGATATACATTTAATGACTACATATGCATTTCTCTCGAATGAAGAGGCCCGTGCATTCGCTGCGGAAGATCAAGTATATCTTATTAAAGATGTATTTGAATATAATTTCCAGAATATTACTGGTTCTCAAAAAGTCGAGATAACATCTAATGGTATGATTGCAAACTGGATGTTTTTCTTACAGCGGAATGATGTTAATTTACGTAACGAATGGTCGAATTTCACGAATTGGCCATATGATTGCCTTCCAGTAAATATTATAGAAGCACCGTTTGATATAAATATGGGTTATGGTCCTGGAATACAACCCGCACCAGCATCAGCTTCAGGAAATACTGCTGTAATAGGTGATAGTACTGGTTATTTTATAACTGGTGGGTTTCAATCCGATAATCAAAAAACTATTTTAGAAACATTAGGTATATTATTTGATGGTGGATATCGAGAGAATGTATTAACGAGTGGAATCTATGAATATATCGAAAAATATATTCGATCAAATGGATCTTCTAATTTAGATGGCTTATATTGCTATAATTTTTGTCTGAATACGAGTCCTTTTGAATATCAGCCAACTGGTGCAGTAAATTTAAGTAAATTTCGTACAATCGAACTAGAAATAACTACGTACGCTCCTCCAATAGATACTACGAATTCGAATATTACTACGATTTATGATGAAAATGGACAGCCAATTGGTATTAATAAAATGAATTGGAAACTTTTCCAGTATAATTATAATATGACTGTTTTTGAAGAACGATATAATATTCTCTCATTTATTGGTGGAAATTGTGCATTATCTTATGCAAGATAAAAATACGGGGTTTAATCAATATATATAATATATACTATAATATATTATATAATTCGAAAAATGACAAGTTGGAATAATAAAGAAACAAAGGAATCCTTTCATAATTTAAATGATAATAATCCGTTTTTTATAAATCCACATAATCAAGAAAAATTTAAAGAAATATTCGAAAATTTATATGTTCAAGAATCTAAAAGTAATAAATCTAATACTACAGAAAAAGAAAACGAAAATATTACTGAAGGATTTAATTTCTTCGATGATTTTGATATGCATAGAAAACCTAAAAAGACAAAATCAAAAGGCATAAATGCAATTTTAGATGTTTTAAAGGCTATAGCAGATTATATACTTTGTCCAGTATATAAATCAGATGAATTAATTGATAGCGGTATTCAAAATCTATTAGCTATTTTTTTAGAAGCAAAATGTGGTGATTCATCTTTAAATTTCTTTAATGATCCAGGAGAAAAAGCGTCTCTCGATACTCTCGATATGTCCGATTTAATTGATCCGAATTTATTATATACCGATGCAAGTTTAAATGATATCGAAGAAAAAGTAAATAAATTTAAAGATAAACGCCAGCAAAAAAAAGATAAACGTAAAGAACAAACTAAAGAAAAAATAACAGATAACTTCCAAAATATAGAACAATCCGGAATACAAGAACCATTTGAAACTGACTGTGCTGAAAAGGAAAAGGCAAAAGAAGATATAAAACTCTATTCCGGAATTATTAAAGAAGAAATATATAAAATACTCTTTTTACCAGTTATAATTCATATTTTTTTTAATGTGTTTTATATGTTTTTCTATAGAGATATATTAGGAAATATACCACATTTTATAGATATTGAAGAACAGTTTTATGATCCATATTTTAAACCATATCTAGATTATTTTTTAGGTATATTTATAAAACCAGTAGCTTATTTATCATGGGGTTTAAATAAGATTTCAAGTATAAAATGGCGTCGTAAATTATCAGACGAGTATCCTCATTGGTTTTATATAGTATTATTTTTTATAGGTGTAATTATAATAGAATATATAAATGAAAATTTATTAGTTATGATAAGCGGATTACCAAATTCACGCTTATTATTCGGGTTTGCATTAGTTGTTATGGTTATCGAATTTTTTAAAAAATTTGTACAAGATTTATTTAGTTGGATTCCTACATTAACAAATCAGCCTATTTCAGGAGGTATTAAATTTATAATTTATTTGGTTATTAAAATAGTAGTTAATATATTATTATATAGATATGCTAGTAGTTTATGTGGAATATATTTAATTATATATATGTTTTTTGGAATTTATATAAGTCAAAATGAAGATGTATTTGTTGTATATGGTGATATAATGGATATGGTTTTCGATAAGATTTATAAAATATTCGATCCAAGATGTGAAACTTACAGTTTTATAAAAATGATTAATCTATATTTCTGTAAATATGTAGCTTATTTTATGTTTGAAATCACTCTTATTTATTTTTTATCTGCCGGTATAAGTAGGTATATCAGAACTGTTAATAATGTAAATGTTCAGTCCTTTTTATGTATATTAAATATTACTGCTATTATTATTGTTGGATTTTGGATATTTATGAAATATAAAACCGGATTAGTAGCTATGGATAAAAAATATGATATTGCAAATAGTAGTAAAAAAGCAGAAACCGATAAAGCTAAGAATGAACGTGTTAATTCAGAACAAACGAAAAAATCAAGAGACGATTTTAGAAAATCTATTGAAACATTAATAAAAGAATTAAAAAGTTTTGATTTAAATGATGAAGAGTTATTTGAATTAAATGACGGGGATGACTATGAATTTAAAAATATAAGAATTAATGATATTATAAAAAAAATAAAAGAGAAAATTAAAAAATACCAGCCAGAATTCAAATATTTTATTGATAAAGGAAAGGAAATTAAATATATATCAACTATGATTCAAGAATTAATAAAAGATAATAATATTTCTATTTCGGAAAATAATTTAAAAACCTTTATAGATAATTTACAAGAATTTACTGAAAATATTTTACAAGAAGAAACAGAAGTCACGGACATACTACCAGCTCAATCAAAACTAGTTTCTGCTGTTGCTCCTCCTGATGTTGCTCCTCCTGATGTTGCTCCTCCTGCTGATACTCCTGCTGTTGCTTCTCCTTCTCCTCCTGCTTCTCCTCCTCCTGCTGTTGCTTCTCCTGCTGTTGCTTCTCCTGCTGATACTCCTACTCCTCTGGTTTCTCCGGTTGCTGCTCCTCCTGCTTCTCCTGTTGCACCTGCTGCTGATACTCCTACTCCTCCTGCTGATACTCCTGCTCCTCCTTCTCCTCCTACTGATCGTAATACTAATCTAACACCTGAAGAAATAATTTATGGTTATTCAAAAGATTTATTAAATAAGTCAGAAATATATAAAGCCTCTCAGAACCCATCGGGCGGAGCTGTTTCACAAGATTTAATAGAGAAAATAAAAAAAGAATTATTAGAAAAACATATAATAACATAAGAACATATTGATAAAAATAAAAAATAATACCACATAAAATTGAAATTCTTTTTCTAATAAAAATAAAAAATATAAATTCACCCCAAAAAATAAAATGCCAATTATTTTACCCGAAATTTTCGGACTTATCGCGCAATTTTCAGGAGATAGAATTGTATTATGGACACTCAGGAAATTCATAGATCCAGCGCTTTATAAGGATATTTTATTAAAAAAACGCAGGATTCTTATCTTCGGTCAAGTTCAATCTGGGAAAACAGCTGCGATTATCGATATTGTACAGAAGCCATTATATACAGGAATTTCGAAAATAATAATTATACAAAATTCCGCCCTCGTATTAGAGCAATATCAGCAGCGATTTATTGGTTCAGGAATTCCTGTACAAATAATAAACAGTCGGACTACAGAGATAACACAGGAAGTTATTATTATTATGAATAATAAGTTCCGATATAAGAGATTCCTTGATTGCGCTAATAAACCTGAAAAATATATAGTTATTATAGATGAATCTGATTCCTATCCAAAAGGATCGCATCCGCTAGCAGAAAAATCGCTACACGAATATTATGTTACTGCTACACCGCGACATAAACTATATAAAGAGCCAGGATTCTTTCATACTATAAAAAAAGTCCAAGCAGATGGTACGTATCGTGGTCTTAAAAATATTATAATCGAATATTCGGATGCTACTATTTCCTTAATCATAAAAAAATTCCAAACCGAGGATAAACAAGGTATGATGCTTATAAATTGTTTTAAAACTGTGAATCAGATGGTAAGTACTGCGGTAACCCTAAGTAAAGAGTTCCAGAATATAATATTCGTATCACTTAATTCTAAGCGGCGAGTTATTATTAAAGGAAAATCGTATACTATAAAACATAGGACTCTATCGAAGATTATTGATATGTTAAAAGCAGTGCCGCATATTGTATTTATTGCGAATCGAATGTCCCTACGTGGATTATCGTATACTTCATCGGATTATAGCCGGCATTTAACGCATCAATATAGCGATATATCAAATGATTCGATAACATCGAGTCTACAGAAAATGCGAATCTTCGGGAAATATACCGATAATAAACCTGTTAAATTAATATTACCGACATATAATGATAAACGAATCCGATTTATGAATAGATTATTAGATATTGATTTCGAAGTTTCCCGTGAATTTACTCTATAAAAATGAAAAACGAGAAAAAAATAAGAGAAAAATATAAAAATCCTGTATTTTTGTATATATTTTTTATTGGATTATTTTTTGGAAAAAAATAAAATCTAAAATAAATATTTAAAAATATATATTTTATACGAGACGTATAGTTCCGGACTGCCGGAATCGAACCAGCGACATTTTGATTCCTATCGAAATCAGTATAAACAACTACAGTCAAATGCTCTACCAACTGAGCTAAGTCCGGACATCCCCAAATAATTATATATTGGTTTCTTTATATTTATTTTCTTTCAATATGTTTTTTGTTTTTTATTTGGCTATATTGTTTCTACAGATTTAAAAACAGCAGGAT
>Ga0315908_10003617_pt1 | contig 11214 bp, 3 predicted proteins | sample LakEriMetagenome_12_FD_203520 | JGI IMG/M metagenome (GOLD analysis project Ga0315908, IMG submission 203520) | Freshwater fungal communities from buoy surface, Lake Erie, Ohio, United States - Buoy 4 MA124 | ecosystem: Environmental > Aquatic > Freshwater > Lake > Lake biofilm | place: USA...
ATTTATTCTAAATAAGGAAAATATGAAAATGCATTAGAATATTTATTTTATTCTTTAATAATAAATAGAGAAATATTTGGAGAATCTCATCCTTTAATAGCATCATCTTATAATAATATAGGATCTATTTATTAATAATAAGGAAAATATGAAAATGCATTAGAATATTATAATAAATCTTTATAAATAAAAATATGATGATAATTTTTTTTATTTTTTTATTTATACTAATTGTTTCTATATTTTAATATTTATCTTTTTATTTTCAAATATTTAAATACTTATTTTTATTTTTATTACCAATACTTCATATTTTAGTTTTTTAAATTTTTCAAATAAAATTTTATTTATAATAACTCTATAATATATATTTATTTTAATGTTATAATATTTCAATTATACATATTATTATTCAATCCTATATTTAATTTAAGAATATCTTTAATATTCATAGTTATTTATTTAAATGATAATTTATTGTTTTAAAAAAAATAATATTTTTATTATTCTATTTTTTAAATAATTTAAAATTCTTATAATTATTTTATTTTTGTCATTATTATAATACATTTATTTATAATATAATACTATATTTAATTAATTTTGAGTTATTTAATTATATAATTTTGATAATATTTTTATAATTATATCTTAATTTAAATCTTATTTAATATAAATTATTATATTCTATTCTTAATACAATTTTACATATAATATTTGTGAGAAAATTATTTTCCTTTGATTGATATTATAATAAAAATTAATGAATTTTAAAATATATTAAATATATAAGCATATTTATATAAATTCATATTTAGAGTTTTTGGTTTTAAAAAAAATGTATCAACATAATTTATTAATTATACAATTATTCTTAATTTTATTTATTATAAGCTTATCTATTATAATTATTATAATTAGTAACAACAATCACAGTCAAATGGAAAATATGTGTCTTTCCCTTGACTTAATTTAAGAACATTAAAATGCATTAATTTATTCTAATATGATTTTTAATCTTTAATTATTATTTGATAATTTTTAAAGATTATAATATAGAAAAATAAAGAAATAAAATAAAATAAGTTAAATCTAAAAATTTTATTATCATTTAAATAGTTTGTATGATAATATATTTTTAAAAATTTCAATATATTATTCTAGATTAAAATTTTTATATTAATATTTATAATCAATATTTATTTAATTTTTAATTTAATATTATTTATATTAATTACAACTATTTTTTAATAATAGAATTATATTAACACATAAATTTTAATATTCCTTTATATTTTTTGATTTTATTGAATTAATAATTTAATTAGTATTTATTATTTATATAAATAACTCTTTTTTTTTCTTTTAAAAATTTCATATCAAAAATTTGATAATAATTGATCACTACATTCAATTTATTATAATATATAAAATACTGAAAGCGTGGCATCCTTCTCAAAATAATCAAAATAATGGAAAAATATTGATTCTTATTCCATTAACTAAAGACAAACTAAATTTGAATCTGAAATTCTATTTATTAGATGTTTTTATTTATTATTTAAATAGTATTTATTTAATTTTCTAAGCAAAGAAATTTTCTTTTAAAATTTAAATTAAAATTAAAATAAAATAAATATAAGACATACAAATGTTATATTTAAAATTTAATTGGTATTATAAATAATAATTTTAAATAATCTATATTTCTATAAAAAAGATAATATATTTAAATATTTATAATATTTGTATAAATAAAAAAAGAAATAATAAAAATTAAATTATAAATAGAAACTTAATTTATTATAAATAAAATAAAAAATTATTTAAACTAGTTATTAATTTAAGTTATTAATTAAATATTTTTCTTAATGTAAATATTAGATATTATATAAATATAAACATAAAATATTTTATTGGTAAATATAATTTATTTAAAAAATGAAGATAACTGTTATTCTTTTATTAATATCAATAATTTAGAAAATTAATTCGGTTGAATATAGAAAGAAAAAATATAGAATTAAACACAATTTACATAAACATTAATAATTTGGAAATGGAAATATCATAGCAGCCATAGGAGAAGCTGCAAGATTATCTCCTGTAGATTTGGTAAAAATAGAAAATAAAAAAAATTATGATAAATATTAATAATTTATAAAAAATTAAAGGAACCATGGCATTATAGAATCCAAATGTAACCGACTCCACCAAGCAAATAGATATCGAAAACAGATAGTGAAGCTTATAATCAAAGGGAAGATAAAGAAAATAAATCAGGTTGTAAAAAATAATCATTCTAATCTGAAAATGATGATGAAGTTCCAAAAGAAAAAGCTAAAATATATCATAAAGATCCTCATGCATATTACGATCCTACTGAAATGCTCAAACTGAGTCATTCTTACAAAGATGTTTTTGCAACTCCAGTAGTATGGGAAAGAAATATTTAAAATGATAATACAAAGGCAATATAAGCAGAAAGAAAAAATTCTCATTATGAGGCTATTTATAATCAAAGCAAAACTTATTACAATCCAGAGTTAATGACCCACGAATACGAATTGGATAAAAATGCTAACTTATTGAATCATGTATTTAAACCATATGAATAAACAATAGTTACCAAATAGACTAATCAAAAATATGATGATTTAAAGGATGATATATGGACTAGAGATGTCATTTTAAATCAACTAAAAATTCCTCATAAATAAGACATTCCTATTAAGGCAATGAGGGCTGTTGATATGAGATTATTGCATTAAAAAAATATGATAATTGCTGAAAAATTAAAGAACGATAGTTATTATGATTCTAATAGATCTCGAGGTCCTTAAATTTATAAAAAGTGATCGGATTTATATTTTTTTTTATTTAAAATATATATTTTAAAATTATTTATTATATTTTTAAATTTATTATAATATAGATTAATTTGAATTATAGGATTTGAATTAGGACTATCAAATTTGATCAATTGTAGATAGCAGTTTAAAAGAGTGAATGATAAATAAAATAGTAATAAATGAATAATTAACTTAATAATAAAGAAATAAAAGAAGAAAAAATCAATAGCTATTAAAATCAAAGTCAAAAAAAAGATAATAAATTTGTTTTAAAATAGTTAACTATCATATTTTTAGAAATATAAGAATAAAAAGTAGATATTTTAGAAAATATTACATTTAGCAAAATACTAATTACAATTTACTGGATTTAATTTCTTGGAATAGTATTTATTAATTATAAATAAATTCCTGAAACAGATTTACCATTTACAACAATATTAAGTTTTTATTAGTTAGCCAATTTCAGTTTATTTCTTTAAATCTTTTCTCAAGATTCAATAAACATGATATATTGGATTTTAATTTCTTTAACTATAATATTTTTTTATGTATGGATAATATTTTTGCTAATTATTAGACTATATAGTCAATAGTTATATTATTAAATTGTTTAGAATTAATATATTAGATATATTTAAGAAATTTTTAACTTATTTATCTCAATATTCAATTATTTTTTATATATCCCTATTATTTATATGAATTTAGCAGTTTATAATTGTAATTAAAATAGTTTTTTTAAAACTTATCAAGATAACTGTAATAATTAGTCTAGTTTAATAAAAAATATGAGTCTTTTAATAACTTTATTAACTATTATTTTAGGATTATATTTTATAATAATTAATTAAAATTATAAATTCGAATAAAAAAATATTTTGGCAAAAAAGTATAGTAAATTATAGCTATTACAATAAATATGCTTAACAATAGTAATGATATTCTAAAATATTAATGATAATAAGTTATTAATATATATTCATTTGGCTATTCATTTTAAGAGCATTTCATAAGTATTAGAAATAATTTATAAATTTCCTTTAAGAAATATAAAAATAAGATAGTTTAATCAGTTAATTATAGCGATAGGTTGTACTCATTTAATAGTAGCAACAATGTATTAATTATTAGGTTTGATATAGTATTATCAAATTTTGACAACTATTATTTTAATTATTCCTTTAATTTATAAAATTATAATAAGTTTAAATCAATACATTTATAATTAGTTAATTTAAATGAACTTAGATAAGCAATTTTTACAAAATTTTAATATTGATTTCTTGTTAGAAGAATTAATGCAATTATATGATGATTATTAATAAAATTAAAATCATGAATCTCATATTCTTTTATTAGGAATTATAAAATAACACTTTAATTCTTGTTAAAATAATATTTGCTATTGTTAGTAACTTAATTTTATTGAAATTAAATAATCATAAGATATAGATAAATCAAACTTAATAATAATTATAAATAGTATTTTTTAATAATAGTTCTTATTATTATAAAATAATTCTTTAAATATAGATCAAAGAATTATAGATTATATATCTAGCAAATATATTTCATTTTAATAGAAATATATAGATAATCCATTGATTTGCTATTTGAATTTACAACACCAATAATTGAATATGAGTAAAAGGACCATATTTTTCTAATGCGTCCTTACTTTACTAAAATAAAAAATTATATAAAAAATAATATAAGGAAAAATTAATAAAGATAAAATTTTTGATTAAAGTTAAAGTAATGGTAACTTCTTGCTACATGAATATTTTATGATGGATTAAAACAAACATTATCTTATTAAAGAATTAACATTCTGTTTAAAATTAAAATAAGATTTTTATACAAAACTTTCTAAAGGATATTAATCTTTAGATTATTTATATCAATTTTTATACTAATTTTAAAAACAAGTTGAAAAAACAGAAAAAATAATAACTTAATAATAAGAATAAATTTATAATAACAAATCTTTAACAATATATTTGTTGAAATTTAAATAATCATTTAATTCTTTTGTTTTAAATAAAAATAAATAATGTTAAATCTTACAAAAAAACATAAATGAATTGATAAATAATAATTATTATAAATAATAAAATGAAATAAATGCGATTGATGTAATTAAATAAAATACTTTACTAATCCAGGTAAGTTTTTTAAATAACAAAAATAAGATAATATCTGAAATCGATTATTAAACAGCATAATTTTTTTAATATAAATAAGTAGATTTCTAATAAAATAATAATATTTTAGAATTAATGCCTCAAATAATAGCAGAAAAACATGATTAAATAGTTTAGGATTATTTCTAAAAAATAGATACTAAATCAACTCAATAATATTCAAGATAAATATTTATATAAAATTAATTAAAGTTATTAATTCCTTGTTAAATTAATACTGATATTATTTTTCCTTAACAAGATGATTTTATTATAGGAGCATTATTTTATAAAAATAAATCTAATTCTAATATAGTTTTAATCCAATCAGACTCTAAAATTTTAGGTTATACTTAACAATTTTATGAATTTATAAATAAATCTTAATATTAAAAAAATGAAAAAAATGAAATTATATCAAAAGAAACCTTAAATAATTGTTATCTAGATTTATTTATTAAATAAATTAATTAGATTATTTAAAATTTTAAAGAAAAAGGTTAGTTTAAATAAATAGCTATTTTTAATATTCCATAAGATTTTAATAATTTTATACAGTTATATATAGAATAAATATAATAAAAAAATGAATTTTATAATGACTAAGAACAAAAATATTAAAATAATAAAGAATATATATAAAAATTACAAAATTAAATACAAAAGTAGGAAAAATTGAAAAATTCTTTATATAAAAATGAAATAGGTCAATTAATAAAAGTAAATAAAAATTACTATAAAATAACATATGAATTAAGAATTAGAAATCATAAATCTTTTGAATATATAGAGCTAGAAATAATATAATATAGAGATATTACATTCGAATTAAAGACAAAAATAAAAAACTAAAAGAGGATAAGTCAGTAAAACTAAAAAAAAATAGAAAATATAAAAACTTATAGACCATCATATATATATGATGGGAGCATAGAAATTGAAAATTAATATTAAAAAATACTTTAAAATAATAAAAGATTGAGTTATCAAACTGATGAAGAATAAATTTAAAATGATGATTTGAATTTAAAAAGTTAAATAAAAACTGATAAATCTATATCGGAAAGTGAAATAAGTGAGATAGAGAGTGAAGATAAGATTTAAAATGAGAAAGTAAAAAAAAATGAAGTGATTTCAATAGCTTAATCAACTAACAATAGTTAGATGAGTGAAGAGATAATTAATAATATTCTGATTAACAAATAGATTCCTCCTCCAATATAAATACTATATTGAATTAACTTTTTTAAAAAAATGCTACAACTAATATTGAATATTCTGTTATTTATTTTTATTTACAACTAACTTTAAAAACTAATCTAAATGATTTCTAATTTGAATTTACCCTTTTAATATAATACTAATTACATGTAGACATAAGGACTTTTGTACGACATTATTATAAATTCCAATTCCACTTTTTCCTATTCATAATACTAATCCTTGATTTCCTAAAACTATCGACAGATTTTGCAACTTAATTATCGAGCCAACTATTAACTATTCACTTATAATCATGAACAATACTAATAGATGTTTTATTATTAGATTGATAATTCTACTCTTTTCTAATTTAATTTCAAAATCACTAATTTTATTTATTAACTTACTACTTTATCTTTAGAACAATTACTCTTTTTTAAAAACAAATATTAATATTTTCAATCAAATGCTTATCATTATCTTGATATTAATGATCTTTTAGCTAGGTCCTTATTTTAAACTATCTAAAATCAGATTTATTCTATTTAATTAACATTTCTTACATCATATTGCATTTTGTTTGCTATATTCTTAATACTATAATTTGTTACTTAACCTTTTTACAAGCTAATTATGAAAAAAATAGAAGCTTTTTTTATTTCTGGATGTAGATACACTTTATAAGAAAGTTAAATTGAAATAATGAAGGTATAATCTGCTCAAATTTTAATTCAGTCAAAAAATATGATGTTTCTCAATATTGATTTTGTATAATTATAGGAATATTTTACTTTCAATTAAAGTAAATAATTTATAATTTAATATTTATATTTTTATTTAACTATTTAATAAAAAGAAGACTAAGAATTTTTAGATGATTCAGAAATATGTAAATTATTATTTTGTTAAATAAAAAATAGAGATTAAATGTTTATAAATATAAATAAAAACATGAATAATGAATATTCTAGAATGTTGTCTGAAAAAATAAGAATACCTATATTAAATAGTAAAATAATAATGATGACTTATTTCATAAATATTTTATTAGTAATAATATTTTTCATTCTAAATTTGAGTATTTAATCAAATTCAATAAAATAATATTAACAGAATGAGTAATAATAGTTAATTAATTTGCAAATATAGAATAAGATATAAAGATTACAAATAAACTTTAATTATATATTGTAGGATTTATAGTAATTTGAAAATAATAACTATACAAAAATATTATCTAATAATAATTTGTACTTTTTAACATACTTATAAGATAAATAATATGTGTCACAAAACATAATTAATTTAATAAAATAGATAAATTCACTACCTGTTGATTAAAAAATTTAAGAAAGTATTTAATAAATAATGTTAGGAAATTTATGCGATTATTTATTCTAAAAAACAACTGATGATCTTAAAATTTGTAATCAAATATGGAATCAATAACTAAAACATGGATTAATAAATGGAATTTAAAATTTAATAAATTATTTTCAAACTTATAGCTTAGATAATATCATAGATTATTAATAACAATAAACCAAATAACAAGTTGATATAAAAATAAAATAAATATAAAATACTGAAGAGTACTAATAATAATACATGTTTTCTAGAATTATTTCTCAAGGTCTAGAATAACTAAACATACTTTGCTATAAAAAAAATTAAATATATGTTTAGTAAATAATTAATAGTTTATTTTTTGTGCTGATTATTGGTATTTTTTTATACTCTTTGATGTTTTTAATAACATTCTCTATTCCTATAAAAAACCTGGTGAATTAATACTCTACTTGTTTGTTTCTTATGAAAATAATGCCGTTCAAAAAATTTGAGGAAGATAAAATATTATCTGCACACATTAAAAGCATAAAAGAATTTGGAAATTAAAATTGATTTATAAAATTAATTATAAAATATAAATTATTTTTTTATTTAAATATAAATGAGTAGGAAAATAATAAATATAACAGGATTAGCGAATACAGGAAAGAACAAATTGTGCAACGATTTGAGTGAATAATACAAATGTAATATAATAAATGGAAATATATTTAAAATGTTTGACAACTTTAAAATATCAGTGGGAAATCAGAATAGTGATAAATATAAATAACAATTAAAATTAGGATATAATGTGTTTAATCAATTAGATACTAATAAATAATTGAATTATCATAAAGTGATAGGAGAATAAATAAAAGTGAATAATAGTGAGATGAACATAATAGTAGGGATTTAATCAAGTGAATTTTATAAGTTAATTAGAGGAGAGAGCAAAGAAATAAAAAAAGAATGGCATGACGAGTGTATGAAATGAGCTCATGATGAAGTTTGGAAGAGAAAAGATAATAAAGATGAACTAGTATAATTTATTTAGGATCAACTCAAAAATGAAGAATATCCTCCAAACTGCATTAAATCTACTTTCTAAAGGGAAATTATCCAGGTTGATTTTGACCTACAGATCTACAAAAAAATTCTTTATAATTTATATTTGACTCACGGTTAGCATTATAATTAATCTTAGCTATAAAATTACTATACTTTTAAAAGTTGTATTGACTCCTTTGACTTTAGAACTATTTATCTAACAGAGAATAATCAAGACTCTTACAATAAATTGTAGCAAAGCATAGATCGAAAATTAGAAGAAGGGATAATTTTAGAATCAATGCAGTTTCTTTTGGAAAGACAACCATTATTAATGAAATTCTTACAAGAGAACGATGATTATATGCTAGATAGACTATACAAAATGGCTATTCCTTTTGGATTGAATACAATGATGAATTTAATCAGATAGTTTTTCATCAATGAACAAAGGAGATATTAATAACACCACACCAAGCAACACACTTATTATAATTAAAAATTATTTCTAAATAGTATTGATTATTTCAAAAATAGATTGTTCCAGTTCTATTAAAGAGACTGTCTGAATTTCTTAAAGATAAACTAATTTATACCTGTTTTCGTAGATATTTCAGATTAGAGTCAATCTGAAGTCTTTAAAAAAGTTTCAACTCTGATTGATATGCCCGCATCCACCTATAAATTAGTATAGAAAAATTAGGATCTCAATCTCATCACCAAATAAAGGAAATATAAAATTCATTCTTCTCTCAATCATACTTTCAAGTCAAATCAAGACACACTTTTCCAAAATCAGCTCCAATTTCTCCTCTCTTAATTTCATCTCATCAATTCTCTAGACACTTTCAGGCTTGCTCATAAGGATAACTTTTAACACTTTCTTAACAAAACCATTAATACCGATTGATTTTATTATTATTTTTTATAATATATTTCATCAATTTTATTATTTCTTTTATTCTTTCTATTTCCTCTTAGCATCTAATTATGCTTACTTTTTTGCTAATTCTAATTATTATTTCATTAAAGCTTCCTCCTTATCTATTTCTTATAAAGTTGGTTCAGGGAAAGCTATTAAATATTAAATAAATAAAAATACCTTGATATTTTTCCAACCATTTTTTCTTGAGATTTTCGATAGTGTCTTCTCCTGCATCTTTTTTAAAAGATTTTAGTCCAGGGAATCTGGTGATAGATAATTTAGGATTGACTACAATAAGATTGGGATTACTGAAAGTTTTAGTTTTATAATCGGCTTTGACAGAATGCTATATAAAGGTGTTTTTGATATCAAACTTTTAATCAGCAACAGCATAGATCTTGTATCTCTAAGTAGCCTTGATAAACTTATAATCAGTGTCAGTTGGTTCAGGCTATTATTTCTTTTTGGCTTGAGGGTTGGAACAGGCTTCATGATAATAGACTTACCTTCCGAATTCCTATTGCATAGGTCTAGTATTAGTCTTACTTTGGACCATTTTTTATTTTTCTATTATAAGTTTTCTTTAGAGAGAACTAGAAGCTACTTAACTGATTCTTGCTGGATGTTTCATCACATATCGCGTGATTCCCTCCTCACAAGGAGGTCTTGTATCACTTCCTTCATACCAATAGAAACTGGCATAATCTTTTAGCATATTTTTTGATTGGAATAGTATAGCTAAATTAGGATAAAAGTATTCTTTATATTTCTTCTTCTCAGTCTTGACTTTAGTCTCTGATACTTATTTTATCTCTGTCTCCTCTACATCCTATTCGATGTAAGGGAAACACTTTAACTTAGGAACTCCATTCTCATCCATTTGATTTTCTACTCCTGCAAAGTTCCACATATCTATATTCATAGCATCAAAGAATGTTTTTCCTTCATACATTCGTCCTCTTTCATCATTTCCTATTTCCAGAATTACACTAACTATAGCTTTTTCTCCAGACTCACCTACTCCGTAAATCAACACTTCTCCTCCGGCGACTGATGTCACATTCACCTTATGCTCATTCTAATACTTGAAAGATATCTTATTGATGTAGAACTTTTTAGCACTGTCTGGTGTGATATGACTAAAATAACCAAACTCTGCATAAAATTCAGGCTGTCTTCTTACTAATCCATACATAAGTCCTTTGGGATCTTAGAAAGTAAATCTGATTTAATCCTCATACTTTTGTATTGCCACTGACTCGTCTATTGTCATAGGTGACTATTTTAATCCTCTTGTGCATGTACATGGCCATTCTGCTATATCCGATGGTTTCCATGTGAAAATAGGGTTCAAACATGCTTAAGCTATATCTTCAGCAAAAGTAGGAGACTGTATTCCTTGCTTTATGAACCAAGCATTCATTATCGCTGTCACAAGTTCATTCCTGAATTTTATTGTATCTTCTTATTCCTTTCTACAGAACAAGTAGTTTTCAGTTGGCATATCAAGATGAAAGCAAAACCCTATCATTAAATATTAAATTAATTATGTTAAAAATATTATAATATTTTATTATTATTATTATTATTATTATTATTATTATTATTATTATTATTATTATTATTATTATTATTATTATTATTATTATTATTATTATTATTATTATTA
>Ga0315908_10003619_pt1 | contig 11212 bp, 4 predicted proteins | sample LakEriMetagenome_12_FD_203520 | JGI IMG/M metagenome (GOLD analysis project Ga0315908, IMG submission 203520) | Freshwater fungal communities from buoy surface, Lake Erie, Ohio, United States - Buoy 4 MA124 | ecosystem: Environmental > Aquatic > Freshwater > Lake > Lake biofilm | place: USA...
TCTTCATTAGACCATGTAGATAACGAACAATAACAATATTAATTAACTTAGACTTCCTTATGTTAAGCACTTTTTACCACATATGCATACCTATTTAACTGATTTCAAAGCTTTAAAGAAGGAATTAAATCTTATTCTTAATAACTAATTATCTCCAACTTATCTTAGTCAATCTCATCATATTCCTAATATTAATTCGCAGATCTTTGAAACTCTTTTCAACCAAAACTAAGATTACTTCATTGAAATCACTGATCCCAACAATTACCACTCTCTTCAATCTTAAAATATTGTTACTCATATTTATAATCAATAATAAAATAATAATATCAAGTTCTATAGAATGAATATTTCTAATAATTCTTAGTATCTTCCTTATTTAAGGAAGTGTCCTATGTATATTTTTATAGATAACAAGTCTAAGAAATACAAGATTTTTATGATAGATGTTGACTAGTCAGAGCAGGAGAAAATAGAAGAGATATTAAGGAACATAGGAATATGATTAAAATAAATATATATATATATGTATTATGATGATTATAATAAGATGGAAGTGATAATAATAAGATGGTAGTGATAAAAGTGATGATAATAAGATGTTAGTAATAATAATATGATGATATTTATTTATTAAATAATAATGAATGAGATCATTCACTGAAATAATAGAAATCGTAGATATTGTTCTCATACATTCTCATTCCTGCACATCCAAGAGTGTAACCAAGGAGAGCAGGGAACCAGAAGACTCTGATATAGACTCTATAGATATGTTAATAGAAAAGCCTCTCGAAAATGTATTTTTGAATGCCTCCATAGAATTGGCCAAAGTTGAATTACTAGTTAAAAGGAGATCTTGAGTGTTGGATCCATCCTCTTCCATAAGATTAGATATCATGCATATTCCTCAAACTATTCTTTGTTCCATAAACCATGTGTCTGCTGTGTAGCTAAACGTGTCTCATACCTCCTCTAAATGTTCTCATCTCTTCAGATTAAAATTCTTTTACGTCGGTTAATCCTCCTCCTCTTATATTCATTTATCTTATATTTTTATATTATTACAATATCTATCTTATTATTCATTTATAATAATTATATCGCATCAAAATTTATTTACATATTCTACTTATTCTTTTAATATATATATTATTATTTCTCAAAATATTTTATTATATTCTTAAAATAATTTATTAAATTTTTTAAGTTATATAATCAATTATAATGAAAACAATTTTTTAAATTAATTAAATCAAATTATGTAAAAATTATTACATTTTATTTAATTTATTATAATTATTCAAATATAAAATTGTTATAAATTAAATTTAAATTATATAAATTCAAAAAAATGTGAAATATATTTAGGATTTAATAAATTTAAATTAAATATAATTTAAAATAATTATAAAATAATCTTAAAAACTATATAAATATTTGGATGAAACTATATATTTATTAAGATGAATATATAAACAATAAATTATAATTTATAATAAACAATAAAATATTATTATTTAATTGGTAGAATATAAATATATTTATAAATAAAATTTATAGAAAAATAATGCAGCAAAATATAAACAATCAATCATTAATAGAAGAGGAGTTCAAAGTAAAATATCATAATTTATTTAATAATTTAGAAAAGAAAAATAGTTAATAATTAGTATAGTTAGTGTATATTTCAGCAAAACTATTAAAAGATACAAAACTAATAGTTTGATGAAGATTTATAACAAAATTATTTATATCAAATGAATTTATTTACCGAATAACAATATTTCCAAGTCTAAGAGCTGTTCATTTTAAACTTTAACTGTTTATAGTTAAGTAAAACTTATCAATTAATTAAATTAAGCCAAAGATCTCTCTTTGCAAGTGCCTATAAAAATGATATTGAAAAATATCATCAAAAATTTAATGATAAATTAGATTGAAAGTCTATATTTATTTAACATTTTGGAATGTCAAAGCATTTTTTAAAATATTGAGCAAATGAAAAAATTTTCTTATCTTTTCAACAATAGTATTCTTCTTTATGAAGAAATCACCAATTAAGAATTATATAAACAAATTTACACTTTTCTTCTCTTCATTGCTCTCACAGTTAAAGTATTATTATAATTTTATCATTATTATACATTATTTATTTTAATATTTCAATATTTTATATAATATTTATTTAAAAATTATAGAAAAACTTAAATGAAGATAAAGAATTTCAGATTTATGAAGTATTTATTTGTTCAATTTGTAAAGTTAACACAAACCATTTTTTTAATTAGTTTTTTCTCTGGTAGAAATAGAATAATAAAATATTCAATTTTAAACCAACTTAATTGAATTCCAGTTACAAATAGTTTTTGAGTTTACAAAATAACAATTAAACTAATTATTTTTGAGATTATAATTATGTTGTAGATTAAGTTTTAAGTCTTGCTCCACCTTACTTTGTTGAAAACCAAGATAGATTAAAAAAGAAAATCAAACAAGATTATAATAAAGATAATAACTCTACTAGTTTTAACAACTAAATATCTAGCAATCATACTAATGATTAAAAGAGATCTAGTAATTCTACGATTGGATAATATTTAATTCAATAAACTAATAATTATCATTAAAAACTCAAAAATGATTCAAATATTTTTATCTATTAATCTGTTGAAGGAATTCAAAAAAAAGGATAAAAAAAATCTTTAAACTTAAAATAAGAATTTTAAAATAATGAAAATAAAATTTAATTAGAAAACAATATAATAATTTTAAATAATTTAGAATAAAATTTAAATAATTAAGACAATAAAAAATTTTAATTAAAAGAAGAATAACTTAATAATAATTTAGAATTAGATTTATGCAAATAAAATTTTTTAAAAAAGTAATTTTCAGATAATTCTCATTAGAGTTAATAAAATAAAAATAAATATAATGATTGAAAAATAGAATAATTTTTTTTATAATTATTTATGTTTATTATTATAAGATTATGTATAAATCTATTTTTATATATTATTATAATTACATCAAAGATTCAAAAGAATAATTGTTTTATAATAGATAAATTTATAACAATAAAAAAATTAAAATGAAAATAGCAAAATCTGAAATTTAAAAACCTTCTGAATATAAAAAATCAAAATAATTAAACAAAAAATAAGAATATTTATTAGAAATTAATAGAATAGATATTGAGATAGATAAATTAAAATACGTAGATGAAAATAATATAAATTATAGTATTTACGATCTTTTTAATTTAAATTAAAATAGAATTGATTTATAATTCAGTGACTAATTATGAAAATTAATTTTAAAAAAAACTTAATTAGAGTTTGAATTAGATGATTTTGATTTTTAAGATTTAATCAATAAAAAATAATAAAGAGAATCTCAATTTTTAAATATAAAAAATGTTGAAAAACTAATATTAGAAACTTATAAAAATACATAATATTTCTTATAGGTTTAAGAATAAAATAACTTAGAAAAAGCTTATAATTATTATGATAACTATCCTTTTTTAGGAAAGCGGAAGTTAATTATAGTAATTTGGGGAAATATGAGACAATTTTTTTACGAAATAGTTTATTCAAAATTTTTTGATAACTTTATACTTATTATAATTCTACTGAATTTTATAATTTAATTGATAAACTTACCGGATAATACTAAGTTTTTAGGAGTGGATATTGATATTTTATTTTTATACATCTACTTAGTAGAATTTTTTATAAAGATATTTGGGTTAGGAATTTCCAAATTTTTTTTAGACAACTGGAATGTGTTGGATTTCATTATTCTAGCTTCAAGCGTGATAACTTAGAATTCAAATCCATCTTAATAGAATGATAATAACAGTAGTTTTGCTGAAAACATGAAAAATCTAAGAACTCTTAGAGTATTGAGACCTTTGAGATCAATAAGAAAAATTTAATCATTGAAAATATTGATGGAGTCAATAATATCTGCATTTCCTGTACTAAAAAATACTCTGATTTTCTAATACACAAACTACTACGTCTTTGCTATTCTTGGTTTGTAGATGATGCAGGGTTCTTTCAATTAGAGATGTTTTGATCCTAAATTTGGACTTGAATTTAATGATCTTAATTCATAAAACAATGCTTATAGTATTTTATATTGCAAATCTTCCCCTAATTGTCCTAAAGAATACATTTGTGGAAAATAGTTTAAAACTAGATTCGGAGACTTTGAAAACTTTAATAATATTCTCAATTCCTATTTAACTATTTATCAAGCTGTCAGTATTGAAAATTGGGCTGAGCTCTCTTTTATTGCAAGACATACTTATAATAATTATGTATTTCTTTATTTCTGGCTAGCTATTTTTATAGGAAATTTCTATCTTCTCAATCTTACTATTGCTGCTTTAGGTAAATTCTATTTTATTATTATTTTATATTCATTTTATTCAAGGTAATGAATTTGAGAATGCGACTGAAAGGGTTTAAGAAGATTAAAAAAATTTTCATGAAAAATATTATGATATAGATAAATAAGAGAAATACTTTTATCAATAAAAAAAATTTTTAATGAATTAATTTAAAGATGATTAAGATAATGCAATTTATAGTTATTTACTATTAAAAGAATAAGGAATTTATCACGGAAATAAATTAAATTTACAATAAATATTAGACAATTTAAACTAAACAATTTAAGATAAATTTAATTATATAATTAAAAATGAAACATCAAGCTAAAATTTAAAAAATAATTTATTGTAATTTTTTTATATAGATAATTATATATAACATAAATAATTTTATCAAAAAGTATTAATTTCATAAAATTAATATTCAATATTAAATAATGAAAAAAATAATATTATTTAATAAACTGAAATAAATGATATTGATATTATAAAATAATTCAAATAAATTATGGAAGATAAAAAATTCGATTAATAATAATAAGTTAAGTTTTTTGATTTATTAGTAAAAAGCTTAAAATAAATTAATTTGTATTATTTAGATATTAAATAATAAAAATATTTAATAAAAAAAAATGATTTATCATACGGATATAGAAATTATTAATTTAATAGATTATTAACTAAAAGAAAAAAAGGATATGTTTTTTCTTTAAAAGAAATATACTTTCATTTAACTAAATTACCATTATTTACTTAAGAAGTTAAAAAAAAGTTAATTATTTAAAAAAAAAATTAATAAATTATTAAAAAAAAATAATAAATATAATTAAAATAACTAAAAAAATTATAAATTTGTGAAAAATAAAATTAGTAAGATATTTAATTATCAAGCTAAATTACATACGATAAATAAGTAAATATTTATAAATTAATATTAGAATTTTATTAAATAAGAAAATGATGATAACATGATAAAAAATAATTTAGACAATTCAATATATAAAATTAATAACTTTTTAAAAAATAAATAAAATAATAATTAACGAAATATTTGGACTGAAAGAAATTTTAACTCAGATTTTTTAATTTAATAAATGATAATTAAATTTAATTAATAATAGCAATAATAATAAAATAAAAAGGAAGAATAAATTTAAGATTAAATATTTGAATAATAAGACGAATTTAAATAATTTTCATAAGTATAATTAAACAATCATTTAAATAATTATTAAAAAATTGATTCAGATGTAAAAAATTAAAATAATTAAAATGACAATAAATTTTTTTCTAATAAAAATAAAAACTTTGACTTTATTTTTTCGAGTGATAATATAAAAAAATTATAATTAACCAAATAAAATTAAATAAAAGAAGAAAATTTTGGATTTAAATAATTCATTCAAAATTATTTGAATAGCAATTAAAGAAATATAATGCTAATTAAATATTTAAAAAAATAAAGTTTTTTTAAAAATAGAAAATTATTTGTTTAATAAATTAGTTAAGATTAAATTTTTTAATAATTTAAAAAATTTAAAAATGAATAAATAAAATAAATAAATAATAAAAAATTGAAACTTATAGTTAAATATAAATTGATATATAAATCTTGTAGTCAATTTGATGTTTTGCATAATGAAATTTAAAAGAAAATTGAAAAAAAACAATAAAGATTAGCAGATAAAATAATAAAAAAAAAGTTTAACATATAAGAGTTAACCTAATATTAAATGATTTTTGATTTAAAACATAATGTAAAAATTTAAAATTATAAAAATCTAAATAAATAATAAAAAGAATTAATTATAAATGGGATTAGATATAATAAAAAATATTAATAATTCATTAATCATGAATTAAATAAAATGAAAATACCACTTAGATAAAGTAAAAATTGAATTAAAAATATTATAAATAGTTAATTAAATTTTAAATAAATTTAGGAAAAATAAGTTAATACTTAAGAACATAATAATTAATTGTCAAATATGATTGTGTCAAATATGTAATAATCTAATTTTAATGATGATTTAAAATATTAGCATGATATAATTAAAATTTAATTTTAATGTAAGATTAATAAATATGATTAATAGCATGAAATAGTAAGAAATTTAATAAAATTATATGAATAATAAATAACAAATGAAAAAAAAATAGATTAAGAATTATAGAAATTATCATTTATGTATTAAAGAAGAATAAATGAAATGTTTAAAAATAATATAAAAAAGGAATATTATAAAAGTTTGGAAAACGATATTAAATAGGATGTATTAAAATACAACTGGTCTGGTGATGAAGTATTTCCAGAACAAAAAATATAAATGAAAGCAAAAGAGTATATGCTAGAAAAATTCTTGAAAATATTGGAGTCAAAACAAATAGAGTAAATAGACATAGAAATAAACTTATCTTTGATAAATAAAATGCGATATTATTTGTACAAGTTATTCATCAACAACTACTTTGACATATTTATTCTAATAGTGGTGATAATAAATATATTGCTTCTGATTAGTGAGAATGTAACATAATCAGGATAAGAAAAATTGGTGGAAGAACAGACTTTGAAAAAAATATATTCGCTTTTTAACTATATATTTTTAGGAGAAGCAGTAGTAAAAATATTAAGTCTAGGAATAATAAATTATTTAAGAGATAAATTTAATGTATTTGATTTACTATTAGTATCAGTATCAATGGTGGAGGTGATTCTATAATCTTCACTTAATTTGGGTTAAATAATGAAAGTATTTAGACTGTTTAAAATATTGAGAGTAGGGAAACTAATAAGGAGAATGAAGGTGATAAAAATCATTAGTTATGTGTTGAGTCAGTCTGTATCTTCAGCAATTTCATTGTTTGTGTTGTTGTTCATTGTGATGAGCATTTACGCTATTCTGGGTAAAAACATGTATCAAGGCAAGCTTAATAACAATCAATGGATTTATCGAGGAAACTTCGACAATATGGTTAACAGTTTCATTATCACTTTCTAGATAATTAACATCATTAATTACTAATCCATTTTATAAAGCTGCCTTAATACAGATGTCAACAAATTTCAAACCATTCTTTTTATTTTCAGTTCATAATTTATCCTTTCTTATGTGCTCCATAGATTATTTAGGCTCATTCTTTTGTAGAAATTCGAAGATGAGTCTATTTTAAATGAAGAGAATATGATAGAAGAGTAAGAGAATATTTATAAAGGAGAATAATAGGAAGAAAAAAAAATGATAAAATAGAATTTTGCTTACTACCTATTGTTCTTAATTCCCAAACAGAATATAGTAAGGTGAGTATGCAAGTGGATTCTAAAAAATAAGTACTTTGAATGGATTATCCTCTTCACCATTATAAATTCCTCAATTATTCTTATAGTTGAATCCTATCTAACTGATTAATAGATAAAAAATTATAACATTAGTTCTTACAACTCTGTCTTCACTGCTATCTTCATCACAGAGTTGTTTATAAAGGTAGTCAGTCTTGGAGTCTTCAATTACTTAAAAGACAGTTGGAATATTCTTGATCTTGTCGTAGTTTTATTTTCCATCCTTGAAATTGTTGTGTCATCTTCCCTCTCCATTACTAAAGTCATTAGACTTGGAAGAGTTTTAAGACCTTTAAAATTCCTCAGCAAGAACTAATCATTAAAAATTATAGTTATGGGTCTCTTGCAATCTTTTTAAGGATACACTCTTTAGGTACTCTTTGTTATTTTGCTGTTCTGGATTATTTTGGGAATGATAGGAGTCAATATTTTTAAGGATTAAATGGGGTATTGTAATAGTACTACTAATTACTAGTTCAGTTATTCAGATTGTGTTCGAAATAATTAAAAATGGATCATAAGTCCCTGGAACTTTGATACTATTTAGAATAGCATTGTCACAATATTTTCATTATCCACTCTTGAAATGTATGATACATTGTTTAACACTTTTGTTGATTCTAATATAATGACAGAAGGACCTGTTTATTAAAAAAATTTTTGGACCTTGGCTTATTTAATACCTACTTTATATATTAGTTGTTATCTCTGTATTGAAATCTTTGTTGGTTTTGTTTTCCTTAATTTTGTAATAGCTTTCAAGAAAAACTAATCAGCTCATCTATCTACTTAAATTCTTGACTATATTTAAATAATAAAATCTATTTCTAATTAGTCATCACAATTCCTAATCTATAAAAAATATAACTATTCTTTATATAAAACAATTGATAAAATTATGATGATTGTTGTTATTGCTAATCTTGTCTAACTCTCGATGGATTATGAATTAAGTTCACAATAATATATTGGAATTACTGTATAATTTGAAGCAATTATAAATATTATTTACTTAATTGAATTCATAGTTAAAATTAAAATTATTGGATTTAGACTTTACTTCTTTAATGGCTAAAATTGCTTTGACTTTTTCTTACTGTTACTCACTTTTTAAAAATACAATTAGGAATATTTAATTCCATTAAAATACTAAAATTAAGATAGTTTATTATTTTAGTTTGATAATTTTAATCTTTTTTTACTTAATTTTAGAATATTTAGAGTTATCAAAATATTTAATCAATTTGATGGATTATAAAATTTATTATAAATTACTATAGAATTAATACCTAGCATAGTTAATGTTTTTATTGTTATTTTTCTTTTTTTGTATATATTTTCTATTTTAGGTAATATAATTAAATTAATTATTAATTCAAATAATTATCTATTATTATTAAATAATAAATAGCTACCAATTTATTTGGAGATATAACCTAAGGATAATATATAATCAATAAATATCTAAATTTTGCAGACTTTGGTTCAAGTTTTATGGCTAATTTTTAAATTTTTACTGGAGATAATTGGAATTATTTTATGTTTGATATGATGTAAGAAAATCCATTATACTGTATATATTTTATAATAAGTGCAATTTTCTTTTAGTTTCTGCTTGCTAATATATTTGTTCTTATTATTTTAATAGAATTTGAAAAAATCTCTGATAAATTTGAATGCAACATTAATTTATTAAAATACTAAAAATATTTAGAAAGTTATAAATTTATTTGGAATGATTTTACTTAAATAGATTAAGGAGAAAAAATGCATTTTAAATAATTAATTAAATTTATTTTAGAATTACCTTAACCTTTAGGATTAAGTATTATTAATTAAATATAAAAAATAATATTTCAAAATAATAATAAAATTTACTTAATTTTTAAATATTATTATATTATTTTAGATTAAAATTATAAAAAGGTTGCCGTTATAAATTTTTTAAAGTTCTTTTTTAATAAAAAAAAGAAAATAAATTAAAACTTTAATATTTTAAATTTTATATAAATTGTTTTCTTTGATTACAATAATTTAAAGAATTAATATTTTTAATATAAATAAAAACTATATGAAAAAAATATTAAATTAAAATTTTAAAATTTTATAAAATCAGCTATTTTAATTTCTGATTTAAATATTGAATTCGATTAATAAGGATATATATATTATAATGAATTATTAATGATTATTTTCAAAAAAGAATTTTTCAAATATGTAGATATTGATAAAAAAAATTAAAAATAAAATGAAATAATTGAGTAAGTTTAAGATTTAGCTAAACAATAAATAGAAAAAATAAAAATCTAAATACTTTAAAAATAATTCTAATAAAATTTTTCATAATTAGAAAAATCCTAAGAAAATGTATATTTTAATAATTTTTTATAATAATATATTTTAAATAAAATAAATAAAATAGGAAGAAAAAGAATAAGAAAATTATGTTAATAAGAAAATAAAAGAATATAAAAAATAGAAAAAAAATTTTTATTACCCTTTATTTTTCATTCTTTATACTAAAGTAACTTTTAGATTATGGGCTTAGTATTCTGATAATTAATAAAAGGATAAAGAAGATGGAAATTATACTGATAATAAATCAGAAAATGAAATAAATTGATAGTTTATAATTATTATAATTTTATGATATGAGAAAGTTTTTATAATATTCTATTAGTTTTGAAAATAATCAATTAAATAATAAATAAATAAATGGAAAGAACCTAAGATCCATTAGAAGAGTTTAATAACTTTAATATTTTATTTCCTTTGAATCAGGAAATATTAATAAAAAATCAACAAGATAGAATTTTAAAGAAAGAAGAAATACAAAAATGTGGTAAAAGTAGTATTAGACTTTTGCTAGATTAGATTGACTAATGTGAATTCAATGTGAGAAACTATAAAAAAATATTCTCCAATAATGATCTAGATCTGGACCAAGTTTATGTTATGATAAAATTTGATATTAATAATATAAATGGTTATTAAGAGAAAGACAACAATATTTGGATTGATATTTAAAATACTATTGATTAACTAGTTTTCATAAATTCTTCTTATAAGTATAGTTAAAATCCATTCAAAGTTGTCTTTATCATTAATTTCCACTCTTTCCTTACAGATTTTAATAATTTTCTTCAAATCAATCATCAAAATATTCAAAATATTCTCGATTTATATCCAATATGTATTGCCATTATTGCAGTTACTCAATATTAATTTGATAGTATAAATTATATTTTTATTTTTTAGTATTTTTTTTTGATCAAATAATTGAAAAAGTTTAAAACTAAGAAAATTATATCCAATAATTATAAAATAATTTAATTCAATAAGAATAAATTATATCATCTTTTTAATAAACTATATTAGAATACTAAAAATTTATTGAATAAAATAAAAAAAATAACTGAAAATATTTTAAATATTAAATAAAATAAATTATAAAAAAATAATAA